>Ga0194137_10000170_pt1 | contig 44416 bp, 43 predicted proteins | sample TARM_MetaG_T3_14_FD_134025 | JGI IMG/M metagenome (GOLD analysis project Ga0194137, IMG submission 134025) | Freshwater microbial communities from Pennsylvania, USA, analyzing microbe dynamics in response to fracking - TARM_MetaG_T3_14 (version 2) | ecosystem: Environmental > Aquatic >...
GTATGGATATCCAATCGGACACGCTATAGAGAACATAAAAAAAGGACGATGGATACACACCCATAACATCAAAACCAATTTAGATGGAACCTTAGACTACAAATACACCCCAAATAATAGTGAAGTCGATAATAATGCTAAAACACCTGAATTTAATGGCTACAAACGTAATAATGGTGATGTAGGTATAAGAAATGAACTCTGGATCGTTCCAACGGTTGGATGTGTTAATGGTATAGCAGAAATAATAGCTAATAAATTAAAAGCGGAGGAAAACCTACAAAATACCGATGGTATTCATGTATTTAAGCATAACTATGGGTGTTCTCAGCTGGGAGATGACTTTCAAAATACCAGAACTATTCTTATGGATTTAGTAAAGCACCCCAATGCTGGTGGGTCTTTAGTCCTTGGACTGGGCTGTGAGAACAATACTATTGAGGATTTTATAATTGAACTTGGCGAATATGATAAAGACAGAATTAAGTTTTTAAAAACCCAGGCTGTTGGTGATGAAATCGAAGAAGGTGTCAATCTGATAAAAGACATCCTTGAGGTTATGAATGCGGACAAAAGGGAAATTGTGCCTATATCTGAACTTAAGATTGGCCTGAAATGTGGGGGTTCTGATGGATTTTCAGGTATAACCGCGAATCCTCTACTAGGAGCGTTTTCTGACTACCTAATTAGTCATGGGGGTACAACAATATTGACTGAGGTACCGGAAATGTTTGGGGCGGAAACCATATTAATGGATAGGGCAGAATCCGAATCTGTTTTTGATGAGATAGTTCATTTAATAAACAACTTTAAGGAGTACTTTATTCAACATAATCAGCCAATATATGAAAACCCCTCACCTGGAAATAAGGCAGGTGGCATCTCCACCTTAGAGGATAAATCCCTTGGCTGCACACAAAAAGCTGGCAAGTCTACGGTAGTAGGTGTACTAAAATATGGAGAAATAGTCAGAAAGAAGGGACTAAACCTGTTAAATGCTCCTGGTAATGATTTAGTGGCATCAACTGCACTAGGGGCATCTGGATGTCATATGGTATTATTTACTACAGGCAGAGGAACACCTTTTGGAAGCTTTGTTCCTACTGTAAAAATTTCATCAAACTCTGAAATCTTCAATTTAAAGCCGCACTGGATAGATTTTAATACAGGAGTATTACTGGAAGATATGTCCATGAGGGTTTTGTTAAATAATTTCATCGACTACGTCATAAAAGTTGCTAATGGAGAATCTGTAAATAACGAGAAAAATGGAATTAAGGAAATTTCAATTTACAAAACAGGAGTTACACTTTAAAAGAACAATAAAAAGAGAGTTTGATAGATTGGGGAAATGTCAGAGTTAGGGGAAGAAGAACGTAAAAACCTACTCAACGGTGGATTTTAAAATGGATATTATTTAAGAATGATTTATTTTCATTAAAATTTTGTGTCTTGAACACAATTAAGGGGATGAGTCTAAGATGAAAAAGTTTATGGATGAGAATTTTTTACTTAATAATGAGGTAGCTATTGAATTATTTCATAATTACGCAAAAGAAATGCCTATATTTGATTTCCACTGTCATTTGAGTCCTAAGGAAATAGCAGACAATAAAAAATTTAGAAATATAACTGAACTATGGCTTGGGGGAGACCACTACAAATGGAGAGCCTTACGTGCTAATGGGGTAGAAGAAGAATTAATAACAGGCAATGGTGATGATTATGATAAATTTAAGGCATGGGCTAAAACAGTTCCATACTGTTTAGGAAATCCTCTATATCACTGGTCACATCTAGAATTAAGAAGGTTTTTCAATATAGATACTATACTAAATGAAGATACTTCAGATGAGATATGGAACAAGACAAATGAATTGATTAATTCAGATGAATTTTCTGCAAAGAATTTAATTAAAAATGCAAATGTAAAGGCTATATGTACTACTGATGATCCAATTGATACGCTAGAGCATCATAAAAGAATTAAGGAAGATAAGGACTTTGATGTTAAAGTATTACCGACATTAAGACCAGATAAGGGTATAAATATTCAAAATGAAACTTTTGTGCCATGGGTAAAGTCCTTATCCAAGATTAGTAATATGAAAATCGAATCTTATGAAGAGTTTATTAAAGCCTTAGAAAGTAGGGTTCAATTCTTCCATGATGAAGGATGTAGAATTTCAGACCATGGCTTAGATAAATTAACTTTTGAAAAAGCAAGTGATGAGGAGATTGACAGCATTTTTAAGAAGGCATTAAAGGGAGAAAAAATATCAATTGTTGAAATTAATAGGCATAGAACAAGAACATTGATTGAATTAGCAAGAATGTATGGCGCAAGGGGATGGGTTATGCAGTTACATATAGGGGCTATGAGAAATGTGAATTATAATATGTTTAAGAAGCTTGGTCCAGATACCGGATATGATGCTATTGGTGACGATAATATATCAGAACCATTAGCAAAACTATTAGATGAAATAAATAGCAAATATGAATTACCCAAAACGATTCTCTACAATCTAAATCCTAAGGATAATGATGTTTTAATTACTCTTATGACTTCCTTCCAAGGTGGTGGAGTACCAGGAAAGATGCAGTTTGGTTCAGGTTGGTGGTTTTTGGACCAAAGGGATGGTATGGTAGGGCAAATGACTTCCTTGGCAAACAATGGATTACTAAGTAGATTTGTAGGGATGGTTACGGACTCCAGAAGCTTTATTTCATATCCTAGACACGAGTATTTTAGAAGGATATTATGTAATTTAATTGGATCATGGGTAGAAGAAGGTGAATTTCCATGTGACATGGAATTACTAGGTAAAATAGTTAAAGATATATGCTATGAAAATGCTAAAGATTATTTTGGAGTCGAGTTGTAAGGTATTTATTTAAAATCATGACACTTTCATTACAGTGAGTACCTAAGGGAAGGGAAAGGAATGTGAGTTAATATGAGAATTAAATATGATGACATGCTTAATGAATTTAAAAGAATTTTGATAGGAAAAGGTATGTATGAAGAAGGAGCCTATGTTACTGCTAAATTATTTACTGAAAATAGTATAGATGGAGTTTATTCTCATGGAGTAAATAGGTTTTCAAGGGTAATTAGTTACATTCGTAAGGGATATATTGATGTCAATGCAAAAGCACAAAAAATAGGTGGTAACGGTTGTTTTGAAAGATGGGATGGGAATTTAGGCATGGGAAATCTTAATGCTAAAATTTGTATGGACAGAGCAATAGAACTAGCTAAGGTATATGGTGTAGGTGTTGTTGCTATACGAAACACGAATCACTGGATGAGGGGTGGAGCTTACGGTTGGCAAGCGGCTGATGCTGGATGTGTAGGGATATGTTGGACAAATACTATGCCTAATATGCCAGCATGGGGTGCAAAGGATGGGAAGATTGGGAATAACCCATTTATTATGGCTATACCAAGAAGCAATGGTGAACATGTTGTTTTTGATGGAGCTATGTCGCAATTTTCGTATGGAAAAATTGAAGAGTGCAAATTAAGGGGTACACAATTAGCTGTGCCCGGTGGCTATGATTCTGGTGGAAATATCACTACTGATCCCGTAGAAATAGAAAAAACATCGAGGGTACTTCCAATAGGTTTTTGGAAGGGTTCAGGCTTGTCGATTGCTCTTGATTTAGTTGCAACAGTATTGTCCGGGGGAAATTCTACTACTGATATAGGCAGGTTGACTCAAGATGAATATGGCTGTTCTCAAGTTATGATAGCAATAGATCCTAGTAAATTCAATACACCAGAGATTACGGATGCAATGATAAACAATGTACTTGATGATATAAAAGCATCAGAACCAGCTATTGAAGGAGTAAAAATATTTTATCCTGGAGAAAGAGTCATACTTACTAGAACTGAAAATTTAGAAAAGGGCATCCCTGTTATAGATTCCATATGGGAAGAGATAACAAACATGTAACTACTATCTAATTCTACTAGGCTAGTTGTTAGTATGATAAGGGACTTAATCAAGCCTTTGTTGCTTAACGAGTACCTTGACGGACGAGATAGATTTTTCCTAGGGAACTACTTTTAAATGTGGATTGGTAAAAAAGTTTTTTTAGGTTTATATAAAAGTTGGAAATATTAACAATTTATTCATTTTGACATTTTATCAATAACATGATATTATTAATCTCTAGCAAATAATACAAATAAATAAGAATATGAGTAAGTTGGATGATCGCGGGCACAGTTTATGCTGTGAACGAGGAAAGTCCGAGCTCCAAAGGGCAGGGTGCTGGGTAATACCCAGTGGAGGTGACTCCAAGGAAAGTGCAACAGAGAGATACCGCCCGTTCAATATAAAAGGTTTAACTACGTTATATATTGAATGGGTAAGGGTGGAAAGGTGAGGTAAGAGCTTACCAGCAACTAGGTGACTAGTTGGCTATGTAAACCCCATCTGGAGCAAGATCAAGTAGGGACAAAAAAGCGGCTGCCCGTCGTGTCCCGTGGTAGATCGCTTGAGTCTACTGGTAACAGTAGGCCTAGATAGATGATCATCTATGACAGAACTCGGCTTACAGATTTACTCATATAAAAATATAAAAACTAGTATTTGCTAGTTTTATTTTTTTGCTCTATTTTTGGGCAGCTAAATCGGTTAATCAGGCTGAATAATTGATAAGGGTTAAAAATAAAGCATATAATCACACTGGTTTACAGATATATACAAAGTTGCCATTGAATTTATACTTTGAATAACATTAACTAAAATAGGCAATCGAGATTTTACTAGTCTTGATTGCCTATTTTAATTTAAAGGTTTATGGAGTGCTAGTATAGATTAAATGAATGCTTTATTATATAATTTAGATAGATTGAAATATACTTATCTTTACCTTAATACTCCATTTGCATGACGATACTCTGCATTATATGAAAATCATAAGATGAGGTGATATAAATTAAGAAGGAATATTCTCAGATAATATTATCTAGTTTAAATCTTGCATATGAATTTACGATAATGGAAGAGAGCGAATTAACACTAAATGTTTTGAATAAAGTAATTGATTTAACACGCTATTTTTCTCAGAGTGAGGAAAATATGGTAATGTTAAGTCATGAGATTGAAAAAATGGAAACATTTTTATCTATACTAGAACTCCGATTTCAAAAAGGTTTTCAGTATGAAATACATTTAGAAAATCAAAATGAATTAAATCCTCTATTTATTAAAAGGTTTTGTTTTATTGAACATATTGTGAAATATTTTATTAAATATGTTGAAGTTGAACCAAATAAAAAAGTAATGAAAATATATATTAGTAAAGAAATGAATAGTTTAATTATGAGAATTAAGAATGACAACGATATAATATCCCAAGATTATAGTTATAATTTGTAGATAATATACAATTCATGGATGAATAAAAGGGGGAGCTTGGGCTTAGTGAACGTTAGGTGGAATATAAAAAAAAAGCTAATACTTATTATTTCTATACTATTTATAGTTCCAATGATTGTTTTAGGAATTTTAAGTTATAATTATGCGAAACATGAACTGGATGAAAAGGGTCAGGAGATCTTAGAAAATAGTGTGAAAATGGTTATAAGTATGATAGATGAAAAGAATAAGGAAGTAGATCGCGGTACGATTTCCTTGGAAGAAGCACAAGAAGAAATTAAAGAATATATTTTGGGGAAAAGAAGAGAAGATGGAACAAGAGATATGACTAACAATGTAAATTTAGGTGAACATGGATACTTTGTTGTTTATGGTCAAGATGGATTAGAAATTGCCCATCCTAGAATAGAAGGTCAAAATATTTGGAATGTCGAAGATAACAGTGGGACAGGCTATTTTTTTGTTCGCGATGCTATAGAAGTAGCTAATAAAGGTGGAGGTTTTACATATTACAGTTGGGTATTTCCAAACTCTGATAAAATTGGTACTAAAATTAATTACTCTGAAACGGATAATAATTGGAATTGGGTAGTTAATGCTACAGCATATGTTGACGACTTTAATAAACGTGTAAATAATATACTATATATGCTAATAGTTACTGTAATTCTAGAAGTTATAATCGGGTTTACAATAATAATTATTATTGCCAGAAAGATATCTGAACCAATTGAAAAACTATCAGAACAAGCGATGAAAATATCAAATGGAGAGCTTGAGATGAATGACATTGAAATAAAGGGCAAGGATGAGGTAGCTTATTTAAGCATGGCTTTTAATCAAATGATACATGATATTAAAAGACTAATAAAAGAGATTAAGGATAAAGCAGCACTTAAAGCTTTACTAAAAGAAACAGAATTAAAGGCGTTGCAAGCACAAGTTAATCCGCATTTTTTATTTAATATTTTAAGTGTAATTACAGAATCTGCACTAATAGAGGGAGCGGATAAAACCCTTAGTATGGTGGAAAAAGTATCAGGATTACTTAGATATAGCCTAAGTAGCTTTCATAAGGAAGTTAAGCTTGAGGATGAACTAGAAATGGTTAAGAGATATATATATTTGCAATCCCAACGCTTTGGTGATCGTATTAAATTCGAAGTGAATTTACCTAAAAATATTCCGTTGATGTATATGACGTGTATGACTATTCAACCCGTTGTTGAAAATGCAATCATACATGGATTAGAGCAAAGAGTTGAAGGTGGCATAATTAAAATTTCCTTAAGAGAAGAAGAAAAAAATCTACTTATTGAAGTTAAAGATAATGGCGTTGGTATTGATAAAAAAGTTTTGGATAAGTTGTTTGATGAAGATAATCAGAGAGACCATACTGGTCATACAACTGGTATCGGAATAAAGAATGTTTATGACAGGCTGAAAATCTATTTTGAACAAGATAATTTACTATTAATCAATAGTGAAATTAATATTGGGACTTGTGTTACTATTGTACTTCCAAAAGGTAAAAGAGGAGGGAAATAATGTATCAAGTATTAGTAGTAGATGATGAGGCAAGAGAAAGAAATATAATAAAAATTTTATTAGAAAGACAATATTCAAGAAAATTCAAATTTGTCGAAGCAAATAATGGAGACGCAGCAATAAGGGAATTTGAGAAAAATCAACCGGAATTGCTAATAATTGATATTAGAATGCCAGGTATGGATGGAATAGAAGCCATTAAAAGAATACGTAATCAATCCCTCGATGTATACATTATTATAATAACAGCTTATGATCATTTTGAATTTGCAAAAGAGGCCATTAAAAATGGTGTAAATGATTTTATATTAAAACCCCCTTCAAGAGATAGTTTTTATCAAGCTATTAATAAATTTCTGAAATATGTTGAAAAACGTAAGTTGAATAAAAGGAATATAGAAGAGACACAAGAAAAGCTTGAACATTGGATGTCTGTTATGAAAAAGGATATGGCTATATCCCTGGCATATGGCGGATTAGAAGAACATATAGAAGGTTACTTTTCAATGTTAGATATTTCTTACCATTGGGGAGCTTGTATACTCTTTAATCTAGAAAATGAGAATAGCACATTCTTTTGGGAAAGTAGCATTGATAAAAAATTTTACTTAAATAAAATTAGTCATTATATTGATGAATTCATGAATAAGAGTTTGATTCAGTATATTTCTGCTAGACAGGGAAAAAACGTAATTATGTTTCTATTTTTAAGAGAAAAAGATAAGGAAATTAGTTATAAGACGGCGTTAGATCTATCTTCCACTATAGCAGACTACATACAAGAAAATGCAAATCTAACTATAAATTCAGGTGTGGGAAGAACCTATCTTTTATCAAAAGACTTAAGCAAATCATATGAGGAAGCTTTAAGTGCAATAAAAAACAAGAAAAAAAAATATAACAATAAACTTGTATATGCATATACTGAGGAAGAACAGAAGAGTGAGGAAAATGATGAATGTTATGATAAATTGCTTATAAAAAAAATTAGAGAAGGAAACCAGAATGAAGTAATTGATATTTTAGTAGAAATCTTTACCTTCTTTAAAAATAAATATATAAGTGATCAAACGACATTAAAGGTTAGAATAATTGAACTATTATCATCCATAACTAAAAGTTGTTTAGGAAAAGAATATACTACTTCGAGTTTAAATGATTTGGCACCTCTTATTAGACTAGAAGAGTTTCATGAAATTATAAAGTTTTCTGAGGGGTTTGTAGAAAGGATACTGAAACAAGTTAAAGAGCAACAGAGTAGTAAAAGACACTTTATTATTGACAAAGTAATAGATTATGTTAATGAAAACTATTGTCAGACACTTTGTGTAGAAGAAATTGCCAAAATGTTTTCATTAAGTCCATTTTACTTTAGTAAATTATTTAAAGAACACCGGAATATAAATTTTGTGGATTTTGTCACAGAAGTACGTATCAAAAAATCTATAGAGTTATTTACAGATGAATCTTTAAATATTAAAGAAATTGCATACGAAGTAGGATATCAAGACCCTAACTATTTCAGTAGAGTTTTTAAAAAAAATATGGGGGTAAGTCCAAAGGATTATCGTAATAAATTTTTTGTACAATCTTAATAATAGATCGGATATTTAATAGCACAGTATAATTGTGCTATTTTTTTGTCTTTTTTGTAGCTATAAAGAGTGTAAGGAGAAAAAGTTTTTATTAATCAGCTAAATGTTGAATGTAATGACAGTATAGTGCATGGATTACATTTTGGTTGTGGATTACCATTAATTTAAAGATTAAAGTTTACAACATTTAATCTACGTTATCAAAACTATAAAGAGATATTGAAAGGGGACATGAAAAATGGAAAATGTATTATACAGAGTTGAGGGCGAAATAGCAATTATAACAATAAACAGACCACAGGCACTAAATGCTCTCAATAGCAAAACATTATTAGAATTAGGAAATGTAATTAATAAGGTATCCGAGAGTAAAGAAATTAAAGCTGTTATTATTACTGGTTCAGGAGAAAAAGCCTTTGTAGCTGGTGCTGATATTAAAGAAATGAAAGATTTAAATGCATTGCAAGGGAAAGAACTTGCTAGACTTGCACAAAAAGCATTTTCAGCTATTGAAAATATGCCTCAAATGGTTATAGCAGCTGTTAATGGATTTGCATTAGGCGGAGGTTGTGAATTAGCTTCAGCATGTGACATACGTATAGCCTCTACCAAAGCTAAGTTCGGACAGCCGGAAGTTACCCTAGGAATAACTCCAGGTTTCGCAGGTACACAAAGATTACCAAGACTTGTTGGTAAAGGTATAGCGAAAGAAATGATTTCAACTGGGGACATGATTGATGCACAGGAAGCATATCGTATTGGACTAGTAAATAAGGTCTATAACCCAGAAGATTTACTACCTAAGGCGATCGAAATGGCATCTAGGATTGCTAGTAGGGGGCCCGTAGCAGTTAGTCTTTCAAAAGCAGCTGTAAATGATGGCATGAACATGGATACTGAATCTGCATATAAATATGAAGCTGATATATTCGGGTTATGCTTTGCAACAGAAGATCAAAAAGAGGGAATGACTGCTTTTGTAGAAAAACGTAAAGCAGAATTTAAGGGTTGCTAAAAATTCTAATCTGTAATTGGAGGGGGAGATATAAATTGACTGTTAAAGTTATGTCAGCTGAAGAGGCTATAAAACTAGTAAAAGATGGAGATACAATAGCCACGGGTGGATTCGTAGGTAGCTGTTTTGCAGACTTTCTTGCATCTACTCTAGAAAAACATTTTCTTCATACAGGTAATCCTAGGAATTTGACCGTAGTTTATGCAGCTGGACAAGGTGATGGAAAGAATAAGGGAATAAACCACTTTGCACATGAAGGGCTTGTTAAAAGAGTTATAGGAGGACATTGGAATCTAGCACCAAAGATGGGGAAGTTAGCTGTAGAAAACAAAATAGAAGCGTACAATTTACCACAGGGAGTAATTTCCCATTTGTTTAGGGATATTGCTGCGGGAAAGATAGGGACTATTACTCATGTAGGATTAAAAACTTTTGTAGATCCGAGACTGCAAGGTGGAAAACTAAATGAAAAAACGACAGAAGACATAGTAGAAGTTGTAAATATCTCTGGCAAAGAAAGACTTTTATACAATGCATATCCAATTAATGTTGCTTTTCTAAGAGGAACAAGTGCAGATGAAAAAGGCAATGTAACTTTAGAAAAAGAGGCTATTACTCATGAATCAACTTCTATAGCTCAAGCTGCAAAAAACTCTGGTGGTAAAGTTATAGTACAAGTGGAAAGAATTGTTCAGACGGGATCTTTAGATCCAAAATTGGTTAAGATTCCAGGAATTTATGTTGATGCAATTGTAGTGGCAACAAACCCAGAAGAACATGAACAAGTATTTGGAAAGGAATATAATCCGAGCTACGCAGGGGAGATACGAGTCCCTGTAAATAACAATGAAACTATCAATTTAGATGAAAGGAAAATAATTGGTCGTAGAGCTGCTATGGAGCTTATTCCAGATGCTATTGTGAATCTTGGAATTGGAATACCAGAGGCAATATCCATGGTTGCGAAGGAAGAGGGAGTTAGTGAGTATATGACCCTGACCGTAGAGGCAGGTCCTATAGGTGGTATACCAGCAGGTGGACTAGCATTTGGAGCATCTACAAATCCAGAGGTAATTCTTGATCAACCATATCAGTTTGATTTTTATGATGGAGGTGGTTTAGATCTAGCTTTCCTAGGATTAGCTCAGGCTGATAGGAGAGGTAACATTAATGTAAGTAAGTTTGGACCTAGAATTGCAGGGTGCGGAGGGTTTATAAATATAACACAAAATGCTAAAAAAGTATTCTTTTGTGGAACTTTTACTGCTGGAGGCTTAGAAATAGATGTTGATGATGGAAAATTAATTATTAAAGAAGAGGGTAAGGTTAAAAAGTTCATTGATATAGTAGAGCAAATTACTTTTAGTGGAGAATATGCACAGAAGACTAACCAACCAGTTATGTATATCACTGAAAGGGCAGTATTTGAGTTAAAAGAAGATGGACTATATTTAACTGAAATTGCCCCGGGAATAGATCTTGAGAAGGACGTTTTAAATATAATGGACTTTATTCCTAAGATGGATGGAGTGCCAAAGTTAATGGATGAAAGGATTTTTTATACTGAGCCCATGGGTTTAAAAAAATTATAGGGGGGATATCATGTTTGACATATTAATACTAATTGTTGCGTTGATACTATTTTCAATATTAGCATTTAAAAGAGTAAGTGCTATTATACTAGGACCAGTAATCTCAATATTTGTTATTATAGCTGCAAGGCTTCCAATGTTTGAATCAATGTTAGGACCTTATATGCAGGCTGCAGCTGGATACGTTGAAATGTTTTTCCTTATTTTTTTCGTAGGAGCTGTATTTGGTGCAGTAATGGATGAGTCTAGGGCAGCAGAATCTATTGCACGGGCTCTTGTAAGAATTACAAAAGGAAGATGGGCAGCACCAGTAGTAATGATAATAACAGGTATTTTAACTTATGGTGGAGTAAGTGGATTTGTTGTATTCTTTGCAATGTACCCTATTGCGCTTCAACTATTTAAGAATACCAATCTATCTAGAAGATTAATACCAGCAGCTATCTCTGCAGGGGCCTGGACGTGGTCTATGAGTGGACCAGGGAGTCCAGCTATTCAGAATATCATACCTATGAGATATTTAGGCACTAGCAGTATGGCAGCATTAGTACCAGCCATTGTAGGAGCTTTAGGACAACTAATTTTAATATTCTTATGGCTTGAATATAGGGGTAAATCATTACGTAAGAAGGGATATGATTTTAATGATACATCCTTACCACCATTAAAAGAAATTGAAATAGTACCAGGTACCCAAGAAGTACCACTACCAAATCCATGGATATCTTCAATACCAGTTATACTAATTTTAGTAACTTTCAATATATTTAAACTTCCAGTAGAAGCAGCAGTAACTATAGGAATTATCTCAGCTATAGCTCTATTATGGAAACAAAGAAATGGAGTTAGTGAATGGATTAATACCTTAAATAGAGGAGCTGTCAATTCCGCTATTGCAATACTAAATACTGCCATTGTTGTAGGTTTTGCAGGAGTAGTTAAGGTTACAGCAGGATTTGATAAGGTAATAGGTGGATTGAAAAATTTAACACTTTCACCTATGGCATTCGTTGCAATAACAACGGCTGTAGCTGCAGGTGTAGCAGGTTCTGCATCAGGTGGTTTAGGAATTGCGTATGAGGCACTAAAGGATACTTATGTAAATATGGGTATTAACTTAGAGTATGTACATAGAATATCCGTAATTGCATCAGGAACTTTAGATACTCTTCCATATCAAGGTGCTCAAATCACGTTGCTAGGAATATGTGGTCTTACTCATAGGGAAGGATACTTTGACATAGCTGTAACACAGATAATAATCCCTATATTAGTATTAGTAGGACTTGTAATTCCAATGGCTTCTCTAGGACTGTAACTAGACTAAAAGATATACACTATTACCCTAAAAAATATTCTGATATATTTAAAAACTACTACTTAAGGGATGTGCTTAAGTGGTAGTTTTTATATTATCTGTAAGATAGTATGCTAATGGAAATGAAATTGTAGCGTTAAAAACAAGAATCTAATATTAGTTCAAACTTCATCTGAACTTTGAGTTTATTAGATTATGGAGTTTTATTTTTCTTAAAGAAAATTTAAATTAAGGAAATTTACTGGGGATAAAAAAAATCAACATTATTAAAGTTGATTTTTTTTATAAAATATATTATTAAATCAGGTTTCGAAATAGCAGTAAAACATTGGTCAAGTCTGCTATCCCGAAAGGAGACTTGGGTAGGATGAAATAAAATTTGATTTATTTTAAACTAATTACTTTGATTAAAATGTATCTTAACCAACGAAAAATGTTTGAAGTGTGTATTTCAGAAAACTTCTATAGATATTTACTATAAAGCATAGTGAAACTTTTATAAAGTATAAATGCTTGAATGAAAGCTACTCCTAAAGCGGAAACAAGAACTTTTATTAGTGTGCTATACATATTCAGACTCCTTCTATTATTATTAGTTTATATATAAAGTACTTAAAATGGAAACAAATCATTAGCAAGATAACTCTTTCCTTCTTTAACTAAATAGTTTTATATCAAACTATTGATGTAAAAAAAAACTTGCCAATTTAATTTAAATATTTTATACAAATTAGTTTTATATAAGACTATTATAATGAGATGATAGTTTTATGTCAAACTATTTTTTTAAAAAAAATAAATGTGTAAATTTACACACTAGCAAGGGTATAGAACCGATAATAGTGCGCTAGAAACATATTATAAATTGAAATTAGTTTTATGTCAAAGCTTTTTTGAAGAAAATTTTTCTATATAATCTAATAAATTCTTATCAATGTTAGTTGTAATTGGTATAATAGATTTAGTACTAATATGTACACGTAGTAATTTTAAGTTGTACCCCATGGGATAAATGGGTGAGTATTAAATTTAATCGTTTGTAAGTATAAAATGCGTTCGAGTTTTGTTGTTAAAACTAGGAGGTACATAAGTATTAAGGACATGGGTATAAGGTAATAAATCCTAACATTAGAATGAAGAACAGATGTAACTATGGGTGACTGGGGAATAGTTGAGACTTAAGAAATTTATATATTTTGGTGGGCCTTACAAACTCAGAAAGTAGTATGAATACAATGTATTATAGGGGTCTAATATGATTGGTTTTCAATTGTAAATGGGCCTATATAACTATATATAAATGTGTTAAACTAACTTATAATAAAAATGATAACGTCAATAAATAACTTGGGGGATTGTATTAATGGATAATAAAATTAGTTTAGAGCAAATTATTAATAATGTCGAAGATATACCAACACTGCCGCATGTTGTTACAAATATACTACAATTAACTCAAGATACAAAGTCGACGGTTAGTGATTTAGAAAAGGAAATTTTAAAGGATCAGACTTTAACAGCTAAAGTACTAAAGCTAGCTAACTCTGCTTTTTATAATTATAATAGAAAAATAAGTAATATTTCCCAGGCAACTGTTTTGTTGGGATTTGATACTATTAAAAGTATTACATTGACAGCTTCTGTAGGGAAGATGTTAAGCAGAGAACTTTCAGGATATGCATTAGAGGAGCATGTATTATTGAAACAATCGCAGGTCTGTGCAATGCTTTGTAAATCCATAGCAAAAAAAGCTAAATTCGAAAAAGTTGAAAATGCATATATAGCAGGTTTGCTGAGGGATATTGGTAAGCTGGTCTTAAATCAGTATATGACAAATCAGTATAAAGAAGTAGTAAATAAAGTAGAGGTGGAGAAGGTTACGTTTTTAGAGGCCGAAGAGTCAATATTAGGATTCAATCATGCTGAGATAGGAGCTAAGATTGCAGAAAAATGGAATCTACCTAGTGAATTAGTTGAGTCTATAGCATTTCATCATACACCAGAATTAGCTCCGAATTATAAGGAAATAACTACAATTGTGCATATTGCAGATGCAATTGTAATGATGATGGGAATTGGTCTAGGGTTAGATGGGTTAGCATATACTTTCTCACCAGATGCACTCAGCTCATTAGGATTAACAGAGAGTGATGTGGAGGAGATTATATCGGATTCAACTCAAATTATTATAGACATACAAAATACATAGGTGATGAAGGGCAGCTCAATTTAGATATAAATATTTAAATTGGGTGGTCCTTTTTTACTACTTAGAATAGCCAATTCACTAGTTCAAATTGCTAAATTGGATACAATATTAATAAAAATAAAATTCAGAAAGTAGGATAGTTATGATTAATGTTGTAGCAGCAATATTAGAGAATATAAATGGTGAAGTTTTGATTGCAAAAAGGAAGCATGGAAAAATAATGGCGGGCTACTGGGAATTCCCTGGTGGAAAGGTTGAGGAGAATGAGCAACCGGAGCATAGTCTTGTAAGGGAATTACAGGAGGAAATGAATATAGATATAGAGGTTGGTACGTTTGTCGGTGAGAGTATTTACTCATATGAAAGAGGTACCATTAGATTATTAGCATACAGAGGAAAAATAATAAATGGAGAAATCCAATTAATTGATCACGATGAGTACAAATGGATTACTCCCTTATCTTTGATGAATTATAAACTGGCGCCAGCTGATATTCCAATTTTGAAGTTACTATAAGTTAAAAAGTGAACATGTATGTTATTTTGGTAGTTATAGGGGTAGATATAACTTGGTATTTAATTCTAAGTAGATATAATATCCTATGAGAATACATACTTGGTTGCTTTTTAGTTTATGACATAATATCAGAAAGAGGGACAGAATAATGAAAAGTATTAGAAGTTTAGTTTCGACAATAGTGATTATAATTATGGTTTTGATTAGTTTTGCATTAATTCTAAACAATCTTTATCTTAAACCAGTTTTAGTTTTGTGGGATGAAATAAATAATGAACTAATAGAGTTTAATGAAAGATATGTTGGGGCTGATTTAAATATAAGGGTTATTAATAATGTGGTCACTCAATTGAGTTCGGGACAGAAAATAGAAGAAAATAGAAAAGAAAGAATTATAAGTGCGTATGAGGAAAATTATGAAGAACTAGCTAATGAGTACAATAATCTCACAATTCTAAATTATGGATTAATAGATAAAATACATAAGCTTGAAAATTATAAGTTCTTAAATAGTATAATTAATATAGAAAGTTTAAACTTCTACTTTGATATGTTAGATAACGAAACTAGCAGGTTCGGAAAAACCATTGATGAGTTATCTAATGTAGATATTAATAGTCAGCAAAACTATACATTAAACGTGAATAATGCATATAAAGATTTACAGCAACCCTTGAAAAGTACTAAGTTAAAATATGCTGAAATTAATAGGGAAGTTATACCTAATTTTATTAACTTGCTTAATATCACATTATTAGTTTTATTTGTTATAGTGCTCATTCTTTCATTTTTACTTAAAAACATTGTTGATCGGGATATTAAATATTTACTAAGTAGTTTTAGATTATTAAATAATGGTAATTATGAACGTGATGAATTACCTAAACTAGTAAGTAGATTTGAAGAGGAAAAAATAATTTCAGAGTTTGTTCAGGATATATTTAAGGAAAAATATTTCCTAAACAAGATAAAAGAAATTGTTAGCAAGGAATATATCCTAGATGAGATAATTAATAATCTGCTAGACTTAGTTAAAGATACGTTAAATACAGATAGAATAGGTGTCGCCTTCGTGGATTATAAAAAAGAGACTATTATTGCTGAACATGGCGCATTTAATTATGGAAAAGCACTTTTGGGTCCCGGTTTTGAGATAGGATTTAAGGATACTAGACTAACTTCTATTTTAGAAACTAAGAAGCCTATTATTACTAAAAATATAAGAGATGAATTGTTATTTAGACCAAATAGTGAGTCGCTACAGTTGTTAGATAAAGAAGGGATAAAATCAAATATGATTATACCGCTAATTTCTAATGGTACAGTATTAGGATTCCTATTTTTTAGTTCTGTTAAAGAGAACAATTATGATGAAAGAACAGTACAGTTAGGGGTTAAAATATCGAACGAGATTTCAAATATACTAGATAAGACATACTTAACGAAAAAGATGTTCTCAACAGCTACTAGGACCTTCGCCAGTCTTGTAGAGAAAAGAGATAATGAAACTGGAAATCACATAATAAGAATGACAGCATATTCAAAGAAAATTGCAGAAGCATTAACAAAGGATGTGGATTGTAGTTATAGAGTGCCTGAAAGTTTTATAAAAGATATAGCTAATTATGCATCAATACATGATATAGGGAAGATTGGTATACCGGATAATATACTTAAAAAGCCTGGTAAATTAACTGAAGAAGAAAGAAGGGTAATGCAAACCCATTCCACAATTGGAGGAAATATATTAAAAGAACTTGAGCAGAGCTTAAAAATATTTAATAGGGATTTTTACAAGACTGCCATTGATATTGCTAATTATCATCACGAAAGATGGGATGGCAGGGGATACCCCGAGGGACTAAGTGGGACAGAGATACCTCTTGCTGCTAGAATAGTTAGTATTGCCGATGTTTTTGATGCTTTATCTTCGAGTAGGGTATATAAAGATAATTATGGATTCGAAGAGTCTGTTAAAATCATTAATGAGGGCTCAGGGACTCAGTTCGATCCTTATTTAGTTGAAGTTTTTAATGAACTTCTGCCTCAAATTCAAAGGATATATGAAATGGAATATTTCTCAAACAAAGAACTATATAATAAAACAATTTGTTAGTTTATAATTATAAATAGAAAATCATTTTCAAAATCAGGATAAGTTTTGTAATAATTTGGACAAAACCATAATATACATAGAATATAGATCGGATTAAAAAGTTATAAGAATCGTTACAATATAGATTTTTATAAGCAAATGTGATTCGTCTATAAATATATTATCGTTACTTGTTAGCTATAATTAAGTTTCCTAGGACAACTTAGTTTTAGATACAACAGTAAATATTACAGGGGGATTTATCATGAATTTTGAAAATTTATTATTTAGAAGAGAAGGTAAAGTAGGGATATTAACTATAAACAATCCTAAATCATTAAATGCATTAAACCCTAAGGTTGTTGCTGAAATCGAGAGTGCTATTGATCAAATCAGTAAGGATGACGATATTTCAGTTGTTATAATAACAGGAGTAGGTAAGGCGTTTGTAGCCGGGGCAGATATCGTATCAATGAGTAAGATGAGCGCTTCAGAAGGTAGAAAATGGTCTGAGGAAGCAATGAGAGCATTTAGAAAAATAGAATTGCTAGAGAAACCTGTAATTGCTGCAATTAATGGTTTCGCCCTGGGTGGTGGATGTGAGTTAGCCCTAGCCTGTGACCTTAGAATAGCATCTGATAATGCTAAAGTAGGCCAACCAGAAATAACTTTAGGTATAACTCCTGGATTTGGAGGGACACAAAGACTTCCTAGGACTATAGGTATGGCTAAAGCAAAAGAGTTTATATTTACAGGCGGAATGTATTCAGCACAAGAAGCTGAAAGAATAGGTTTATTTAACAAGGTTGTTAAGCCTGAGGAATTAATGGATGAGGCTTTGGCTATCGCTAATAGAATGGCATCCCTTCCGAAGGCAGCAATGAGTTATTGTAAAGCCGCGATTAATCGAGGTATGCAAGTTGATTTAGATGCTGGTTTAGAAATAGAAAAGGATTTATTCGGTTTATGTTTTGCTACTGAGGATCAAAAAGAGGGCATGAGTGCCTTTGTAGAGAAAAGAAAAGCTGTATTTAAAGGTAGATAATAAGTAACTCCTTAAGGATTATATCCTTAAGGCGTTTTTTTATAATTAACTTGATTTTTATTGTGCATTAAGTTAAAATAGTAAATACTTAAAAACAATAGAATCTCGTATAATATTGGAGATATGGTCCATAAGTTTCTACCAGACTACCTCAAATGGTCTGACTACGGGTGATTTTATTTATGTGCATTAACTATGGTTATTTTATAATACCATGGCTTAATCATATATTTATTAATTATCAACCTGTAGATTATTTTCTACAGGTTTTTTATTTTTTGAATATAAGCAAAAGTTGAGGAGGCAGTTATGCAATTATTAAAAGATAAAATTATCCAAGAGGGCAGAGTATTAAGTGACAGCATATTGAAGGTAGACAGTTTTTTAAATCACCAGCTTGATATAGAGTTGTTAAATGAAATAGGCAAGGAGTTTAAGCTAAGATTCGAAAATCAAAAAATTACAAAAATACTTACAGCCGAAGTTTCTGGAATTGCAATTGCAGCTATTGCAGCACAATATTTTAATGTTCCAGTAGTTTTTGCAAAAAAAATAGAATCTAAGAGTCTAGATAAGGAAACCTATGAGGGAAGTGTTTACTCCTACACAAAAGACAAACATTATAAAATAAGAGTCGCGAAAAGATTCCTAAGTGAGGGTGACAAGATATTAATTATTGACGATTTCTTAGCCAATGGTCAAGCAATTCTAGGGTTGAAAGAGATTGTTGACTCAGCTAAAGCAAATTTAGTTGGTGTTGGAATAGTTATTGAAAAGGGCTTTCAAGAAGGTGGTAGTTTATTAAGGAGCTCCGGTATGAATATTGAGTCTCTTGCAATTGTAGATACCTTAGAGCAGGGTAACATTGTTTTTAGATACTAGACAGCGGTGAGGAGGATCATTATGACAACTAAACAATACCCATGGTTTAAGAGAGAGGACATTGATGGATTCTTTGCATTATTCCAAAATAACTTGGCAAACTTCGTACTAATAGCGGTGGCAATGATTTCTATGGGCTTTCCAAGCAGTATAGTGTATGGACGTGTAATACCTGGCGCTGCAATTTCTGTTCTATTCGGAAATTTATATTATGCACATATGGCTGGGAAATTAGCAATCAAGGAAAATAGAACAGATGTAACTGCGTTATCTTATGGTATAAGTACACCAGTTATGTTCATTTATTTATTTGGAGTTTTGAAGCCTGCATTAGAATTAACTGGAAATCCTGATACGGCTTGGAAAATAGCCATGGCGGCTTGTTTTCTAGGTGGGGTAGTGGAAGCCGTAGGAAGTATAGTTGGTAAGTGGATTCATAAACATTTACCTAGAGCTGCTATGTTAGGCGCGTTAGCTGGGGTTGCATTTGCATTTATTGGCGGAGAGCTATTGTTTAGAACTTTTGAAATGCCAATTATAGGTATGTTAGTATTAGCCATAATACTAATAGGATTGATTGCTAAGAAACCTATGCCCTTAAAGATACCGGCATCTTTATTTGCAATTATAATTGGAACTGTTTTAGCATACACAATTGGAAAAGCAGATGTGAATCAAATAACCGATGGGTTCTCCACCGTAGGATTTTATTTACCACTTCCTACTCTTGGATTTTTAGAAGGATTTTCTCATCTAACTGGTACAATGGCAGGATTATTTGCAATTTTACTTCCAATATCAATATATAACTTTATTGAAACTATGAACAATGTTGAGGCGATGGCTGCAGCAGGTGATAGCTATAATGTTCAAGAAGCACAACTCTTCGATGGTATTGGAACTATAGTAGGGACTTTATTTGGTGGTGTTTTCCCAACAACAGTTTATATTGCTTCAATCGGTTCTAAATGGATGAATGCGGGTAGAGGGTATTCTGTTCTAAATGGTGTAGTATTTCTATTAGCATCTACTTTGGGTATTATTGCAGCTATGTCAAAGATTATTCCTATAGCTGTTATTGCACCGATACTAGTATTTGTAGGAATCTCTATGGTTTCTCAGGCGTTCAATTCAGTAGAGAAAAAACATTTTCCAGCAGTTGTAATTGCAATGTTTCCTTACTTTGCTAACTATATTATGACTAGGTTTAATGGTGCAGCAGGTGAAGTTGTTGCAAATCTTTCTTCTGGTATAGTACCTTTAGGACAGGGAGCAATGTTTACAGGATTAATTTGGGGAGCAATACTAGTTTTCATTATTGACGATAAATTTGACCATGCAGCATATGCGGCTATTGCAGGAGCTCTGTTATCTGCAGTTGGATTTATGCATGCACCTAAATTAAGCTTGTTCTTTGACTATCAATACTTTGTAGGATATATGGTAATGGCTATATTCTTTATTGCATACAATATATCATCAAGGGTGAAAGAAAATAGTATAAATGATGAAATTAGCAATATGACAACAGGAGTTAAAGAAGAAAAATTGTATGATGTAATATAATATTAGCCTAAGATAATGTATTTTATCATAGGCTATTTTTTTACGACTAAATCTCAATTAGTAGTAATGTTTTATTAGAATTGGTATTATATAGATATAGGGTACGTATAAATTTGCAAAAGCACAGTATATACCCTTAAACTTTTAACAAAATTATAATTAAAGGAGTGAAAATATGCCACAAATGAAGGTAAGGGGAATAGCCCCTGAAGAATTATGTAAGATAGATGTTAAGTTAATAGATGAATTAACGGGGATAGTTGGTTGTCCAAGGGACTATTTTGAAATTGAATGAATTAACTCCATTGCAGTTAGGAATGGAAAGATTGACAAAGTATATCCTTTTGTTGAAATAGCGTGGTTTGATAGGGGATTGGAGATTCAAGATAAAGTTGCTAGAACTATATACTTCTTCGCTAAACAAATTGGAATAGATCATTTAGACATTTCGTTTAGTTGTTTTGAAAAGCGAAATTATTATGAAGACGGAGTGCATTTTTAAATAAAAATAAGGATAGACGTCGTCTATCCTTATTAGTTATTCTTCTTTTTTTGGTTCATCCTTTGACAAATTAACTTTAGAAACAATGTCAGGAACCATATCTAAAATCTTTTCAAGTCCGGCTCTTTGGTTGATAGGCAGAACCTCTACTTTCCCATTAATTATGGATATAACTGCTGTGGGTGTAGCTTTAGCACCTACTCCACCGCCTCCGCCAACGCCTTTGTTTCCCTTTTCATCGGTACCATCTCCAGAACCAGTTCCTAAACCAAAAGAGATATTAATAACGGGTATAAGTGTTACATCCCCTATGGTTATAGGCTCACCGACGACAGTTTTTGAAGTAAAGAATTTTTCTAATTTCTCAAATAGAGCATTAGTGTTTTCTGTTAAATTAGATTGCATAACGTTTCTCCTCCTTTTTCTTTCTAATAATTTTTTTTATTATACTTCTAATTGGGTAGGATACCATGAATCTTATTAGGATATAAAGTAAAGTGATTATAGCAATTCTCCCTTTAATTTTAAATTCACCCTCTAGTTTAGGTTCACTAAAGGTAGAAGTTATATTAACTGTGTACTCTTTCAATAATGAATCAAAAGCTGATAAATAAGCACAAATCATTGCAGTATAATATGGATCATCAAAACCGTAATCAAGTTTTACATAAAGTAAATTTGGCTTAATGCTGTTCCATGTTTTCTTAAGTAATTTAAAACACTCAAATATAGTATCCTTATTAATAAAGCTAAAAAAATTATCTTTCTTACGGTAATTTTTTATTTTATAATTAGATTCGGCTTTTTTTTCAGCTTTATTGTTATATGCTTCAATATTTACATCCATATCAACAGAGTCCTTATTGCGCAGCCCCTTGAGATTAATTTCTCTTGATAGAGGATAACCCAAAATGCGAATAATAACTTTAATATACTGTAAATTTTGTATATTAAGTTTCATTTGCAAGATACCCGCATATAAGGAGATTCGGCAAAGTAAATTAACGTCGTCATATTTCGAACCCTCAATATTATATTTAATAGGTATAATAATCATAAGTAAAATTAATGTAGATAAAAATAATAGACAGTATCCAAGGACCTTTAAAATAATCATAAGAAATTCCTCATAGAATATTTTTTCCTTTTATTTAATAAGGAACAATATATATTGTCAAGTATACTTGATGCCATTTTTTTTCCTGGTATAAATCTCAAAAATATTGAGGCTACCCCCACGGTGTTAGTATGTAAATTAATATAGTTCTTATACGTATTCAAATTTGCATGATTAATTTTTGTGTTCTCCTGATTTTCAATTTCACATAAAATGGAGTTTTTAAGGACAGACATTTCTTTAGGAAGATCTATATCCGGTAGATTATTCAGTTCCCAATAAAGGAGCTTAAGTTCAGTTAACTCCCTACGACAATTAGGGCAAATCTTAAGGTGCTCTTGTAATACTATTTTTTCTAGGGGGTCTATAGTATTTTCTAAATACTCATGAAGTAATTCTTCATAATATGTGCAGCTCATTTTACACCTCCCATATACCCTCTTTTTTTAAATACTCTTTAATGAGTTTTCTGCCCCTATACAAGTACGTTTTTACAGTACCTATGGGGATGGATGTATATTCGCTTATCTCCTTATAGCTTAAACATTCTACGTGTCTTAATACGATTACTGATTTATATTCATTAGGAAGGTCCTTTATCGCTGAATTTATAGCATGCTTTGTATTATTAAAATTAACCTCATCCTCGACAGTATATAGTGAGAAGTTATTGTTCGTAATATCGTCGGGGAGCCTTGAATTTCTACTTGCTGAAATTACATTTTTATTGTCCCTTAAATAGTTTTGGCAAGTATTTATACTTATTCGTTTAATCCAAGGGATAAGGGGTTTACTTTCATCGAAATTGTTAATAGACTTATATAATTTAATATAAATGTCTTGTAGGAGATCAAGGGAGTCCTCCTTTGAATTAGTATAATAGTAACATAATTTATAAATATATTTTTCATATTTAGTGTATAAGGAATCGAATCCGTGAATGTCATTTAACTTACAAAGAGCTACTATTTTTTCATCTGAGAATTCCAGCGATATCACCCCATTTACTTAAATCATACAATAACAAATACCCTAAAAAAGTATAAATGTTTCAGAAAATAGAAAAAAAAATAAAAAAACTTTGAGTGAATTGAAAACTCGTTAAAAAGAACGAAAAACTGGGAGTACCCAGTTTTCCTATCTATCTGTTATTACTCAATGAAATAAAATGTTCTATATCTTGTTCTATAAGTTTCAAAGAACTTCTCCAGAAGTCAATTGAACGTATATCTATATCTATCATCTTTGCAACATCCGTTATATGGTTCTTACCTGCAGAGGCTAAAAGTTTATCGTATTCAGGCACAAAGGAATCACCACGCTCTAAATACTCCGAATACACACCCTTTGCAAATAATAGACCGAAGGCATAGGGGAAGTTATAGAAGTTTAAACCTGCAGAGTAGTAGTGGGGTTTATTGATCCACATATATGGATGCAAAACATTATGGTCCAAGCCCTCACCATAAGCCTCTTTTTGAGACTTGCTCATAATATCTTTTAATTCATCAACAGAAAGTGAGTGTACTCTTCTTTTTTCAAATAGCTCACTTTCAAATAAAAAACGACTATAAATATCTATAATTACTTGACCCGCATCGGAGATCGATGTTTCTAAAATTGAAAAAGCTTGCTCCTGAGAGGCCTCTTTTAAAGCAGCTTTCATAATTATAGTTTCACAAAATATAGAGGCAGTTTCCGCAATTGGCATAGTGTAATTACTATTTAGTACTGTTTCATCTTCCATGCATAAACCGTGATACCCATGCCCAAGTTCATGGGCTAAGGTTGTAACACTACTAAGACTACCGCTGAAGTTAGATAGGATTCTACTTTCTCCTATAGGGTGGATGTTATAACAGAAGGCCCCACCGCGTTTACCTTCCCTCGGTTCAGCATCTATCCATTTGTTTTCAAAAGCCTTGAGTGCATAATCTGCAAGTCTATCACTGAAGGTTCTAAAATTTTTAACAATATAGTCCTTAGATTCATCGTAAGTAAACTTAATATCTACGTCACCTACAGGTGCAAAAATATTGTAAAAGGGTAGTCCATTGGAGTAGCCTAATATTTCAGCCTTCTTTTTATAGTATTTTTGAAATACAGGGATACTCTCTTTTATTGCCTCAAGCATAGCAATTAAGGTTTCTTCATCGATTCTTGAATCAATAATAGTTTGATGAAGAGGAGATTTATATCCTCTCATGTGTGAAACTGTAATTACCTCGCCCTTTATACTATTCAGAGCTGCGGCAGAGTAATCTTCAACTTTTTTATACGCTTTAAGTTCTGCCTCGTACGCCGTTTTTCTTGTTGGTTCGTCTTTATCGTAGGCCATATTTCTAACTATGGATAAGGGTAACTGCTTACTTTGTCCATTTAACTCAATATCAACCATTAAGGTGGAAGATATGTGATCTTGTAATTTAGACCATGCTTTAGAGCCGGTATTGGACATTTTAGCAATTAAAACTTCAACTTCTCCCTCAAGGAGATATTTTGAATTCTCTATAAGGTCATGCAAATAGAAACTATGTTCCTTAAGAGGCGGTGAGTATTTAAAGTAGTCATCAATATTTTCTAAAGAAGCTACCCATTTTTGAAATCTAATCATTGGTTCAGTTAAGTCTGTATATTTCTCTTGTAGACTTTCTACAATTTTTAGAGCTGTATCATTTCTTACATCAACACTAGAGGTAAGAGTTGCAAAGGCCATAACCTTTATAAATAAGTTATTAAAATCAGTCATCATTCTCAAGTGATCCTCTAGTTTTCTGTCTGCCTCATCATGACTAATTAAATTTTTTTCTGTCCAGTTCTGAATTCCTCCTATCATTTGATCTACTCTTTTAAGGTCTCCACTAAACTCCTCTGAGTCAAATGAAGAGTATAATTCATTTAGGCTCCATCTCATTTCCATTTTTTATTTCCCTCCTAATCTATATATTTATATAATATCCACTATCCATAGCTTTTAACAAAGTTTTAATATTTTACATAATCAAAGGTTAAATGATACAATATTATGAGTTAAGTCTAATCCATAGTATTCAAAAATTGCAAATATTGACCGAAGATATAAAAAGTATAATAGATTTTAATAATAATTAGACCGGTGGAGGGCGAAAATGACTTTGGATCTTAAATATAATAATAAAATAATTTCCTTCGATGTTGTATATAGAAAGAGAAAAACTATTGAAATTAGGATAGAGCCTCCAGATAAAGTAATAGTGATATCGCCTATTGGTATAACAAAAGAACGAATTAAGCATATTGTTAAAAAGAAAGGCGACTGGATCTTAACAAAACTCTCTGAGGTTGCTGATAAGAAAATTGCAGCTATTAGTAAGGACTGTAATGGAGAACAGCGCTTATTATATCTAGGAGAAGAGTATAGATTAAAGGTTATTGAAAATAAAGAAGTAAAAGAGAATAGTGTTTATTTAAATGATGATTTTATTATATTAGAAATGTCGCCAAATAGTCCCTATACAGTGGAAGAAGCCCTGAAGGCCTGCTATAAGGAATGGGCTATGGAAATAATTAAGGGAAGGGTTAAGTTTTACGAAGATAAATTTACAGTTATACCTAAGTCAATAAAGATAAAAGATCAGAAAACTAGATGGGGTAGTTGTACGTATAAAAATGAACTACTTTTTAATTTTAGGTGTGTGATGCTATCTCCTATATTGTTAGATTATATTGTAGTTCATGAGATGTGCCATATGATTGAGAAAAATCATGCCAAGGGGTTTTGGGATTTAGTCGAATCGATATTACCTAATTATAAGGAATTAAAGTTAGGATTAAAAAATATAAGGATTGAGTAATATAACTAGAATGACCGAAAAAGAGGACTTATTAAAGTATTGTGGTATTAATAATATAAAGTAATATGGAGGTGTTATGAGATGAATGATAATATGATTAAAGAGCTGAAGGAAATAATAAATAGCAGTAATAATATTGTATTTTTCGGAGGTGCGGGGGTTTCAACAGAAAGTAATATACCTGATTTTAGAACTGATAAGGGGATATTTAATGAAAATACAGAAACCTTATATCCTCCAGAAACTATTCTAAGTAGAAGTTTTTTTCTTAAAAAAACAGATGACTTCTATAAGTTCTATAAAAATAAAATGATATACAAGGATGCTAAGCCTAATGCTGCCCATAAGGCACTGGCTAAGTTAGAGGAACAGGGCAAACTAAAAGCTATAATAACGCAAAACATAGATGGTTTACACCAAATGGCAGGAAGTAAAAATGTAATTGAGCTGCACGGTAATGTATTTGATAATTATTGTATGGACTGTAAGGAAGAATACGACTTAGAGTTTGTTCTGTATTCAGCTGCTAATACCCCAAGATGTACTTGTGGGGGGATAGTTAGACCAAATATTGTTTTATATGAGGAAGGACTTAATATGGATAATATACATAGGGCGGTCAAATATATTAGCGAAGCAGATGTTCTAATCGTAGGAGGTACCTCTTTAGTAGTTTATCCAGCGGCAGGGTTGATAGAATACTATGGAGGCAACAAGCTAGTATTAATAAATAGGGACACTACCCCATATGACAAATCAGCAAATCTAATTATTAATGAGAAGATTGGCGAGGTTTTAAATGAGGTAGTATTATCTAGTAATTAAATAATTCAAAGTAAAGTGACTACTGAGGGTAGTTGCTTTTTTTTTGAAAGTGGCCATAGTTCAAACTTACAAGTTCTCTGTTGCTATATAGAAAATATTATTAGTAGGTAGTAGAATAAATTACATTTATTTGGAAATAATATTATGATGGATATTGGCGATATCTTATACTGCAATGTAATGGCGATATAAGATATTAGATGTCTGAATGAAAATAGATAATGAACCTTGCTTCAAATGCAATATTTAATTATGAAGCTTTGATTGTAATAGATACAACTTCATTAAGTATCTATAAAGGTTACTTTCGATTTAGCAATACAAGTTATGGGTAGTAGTATAGGTATGTTAGTAGTTATAGTAAGTGGGATCATATAAGTAAAAAGGCGTGGGATAGGTATTGGTAACGGTACTTAAAGTGAAACTTTTTTATGTAATGTCCCTCAATGTTTAATTAAATAGAGTATGAAAAAAAGGTAGTTGTTTTTCTGTGGGAGAGTGACTAAGCTTTTACCGAGTTAACCATTGGTATGCAACAGTATTGTAGATATGTTATACTTAATATAAATGATTACATTGAGGTGTAGAATATGATAAAAAAAATTTGTATTATAATTATGTGTATTACTTCGATATTTATCATAAGCGCTTGTGGTGGTAACGAGGAGCAGAAGTCACAAGATGAATTTGGTGATGAGGATATAACTGAATATTCATCAGATATGATTTTAAATGATAAAGGTAATTTAACTCTTGAGGAGCTTAAAACAACTCTTTTTGAATCTAATGCCATAGAACTTAAAAGTATTAATAACGACACTTTAGGTGTTATTAACGATAGAAATAGTATAGCCAGTTTAGTAAATAGAATTCTGAGTTACGAAATTGTAGATACTTATGTTGAGGAACAAACGCAGAATGTTATAGGCCCTATAAATATCTATTTCGATGATGGTACAGCGTTATACGGTTTAGTTAAGGAAGGATATATTTATATAGATGGTTATTATTTTTTGATGAGTAGAAGTGAAAGAAACTATGTGGTTAATTATTTAAGCAATAAGGTAAAAGATATTCATACCTCAGAATGAAAAAAGACATTATTATTTAATAATGTCTAAGAAGTTTTTTGTAATTTTAGCTGTTAAGCCCCAAATTACATGGTTTTTATATTCGTAGAAATAAACTGGATACTTGCTAACCTTCCATTTATAGTCTTTTCCTATGAGATCATGGGGAAAATCCTTAGCTATATCTAGTTTAATACCTATTTGATGAACTAAAGGGTTTTGATTTAAAAGTTCCTTTATTGGGACCGAAAATATTGAATCTACTTCATCTCTACTGTAGTTTATGTCTTCGATTTTAATATTTTTAATAAATCCACAAAACGGATATATGACCACATCAAATAAAGTAGTAATGGGCTTCAATTCTCCAATAATTTCGATGTTTTCTTTTGATATATTTAATTCCTCTACAGTTTCTCTTATTGCTGATTGAATTGGACTTTCGTTTGGCTCAATCTTTCCTCCTGGAAAACAAACTTCACCTGGTTGCTGATTTAACGCTAAGGAGCGTACTTCATATAAAGCATGAAGTTCATTGTTGACCTCGATTATAGGAACAAAAACTGAGTAATTATCAGAAAATTTATTTTCTGAAACAATAGCTTTAAAAGCATCAAGAATATCTTTACGATTCATTATCATGCCTACCTTCTATATTTCTTTTTACTATATATTATTGTATCATTAATATATGATACAATGCAAAATGAAGATTATATTATTATAAGATATTGTTAGGTTGTATCAGGTGTAAATGAATGAACTAAGTGAGAAAAATAAATAAGAAAAGAGTGATATGCATGAAAGATAAGTCATTTGAGGTAATGATTTCTGAAGAGGAAATACAGACGAAGATTAAGGAGTTAGGCGAAGCTATAACTAGGGATTATTCTAATGCAAATGAAATTGTTGTAATCGGTGTATTAAAGGGTGCATTTATATTTATGTCGGATCTAATAAGACATATGAAGCTAGAAAATGTCTACATAGACTTCATGTCAGTCTCTAGTTATGGAGTATCAACTGAAAGTTCTGGAGTTGTTAAAATATTAAAGGATCTTGATTTTGAAATAGAGGGTAAACATGTATTGATTGTAGAGGATATTATTGATACTGGTTTAACATTAAAATACTTAACTAAAAACCTAGAAACTAGAAACGCAGCAAGTGTGAAAATCTGTACTTTACTAGACAAACCTTCTAGGAGAAAATGTGATATTAATATAGATTACTTCGGCTTTACAATACCAGATAAATTTATAGTTGGTTATGGTATTGATTATGCAGAAAAATTTAGAAACTTACCGTACATTGGATCAGTGGAATAAAATTAAGCTTATTTTGGTATAATCTACAATATATTTACCATACTATTATTAAAATATATTGGGAGGTTATATAATGTCAGTAAATTTCGATGATATTAAACAAAGATTTATTAATGGTGATTTAGATCAGAAAATAGAGATTTATACAACAACTCAGGGATTAACAGTGGAACAGTTTAAGGAACTGCTGAAGTTCTATCCTTTACAACACTTAGATAAATTAGAACAAGCTATGGCATAGAAGAAAAATGAGCCTCCTAATATTTATTAGGAGGTTTTGTTATGCATTATAATGTCAATACTCTTAATATTAGGAGGATGATAAAAATGAAGAATATTAATGCCATAATTCAGTTTTTAACTGGTCAAGTAAGAGGGTATAGTAAAAATAGAAGCTCTAGCAGGAGATTTAAGTCATATTATTTAGATACTAAGGATGATAATAAGGGAGTAAGTGCCAAGATTGTAGATTACTTTTTAAGTAGGCTATTTATTTTTATTACTATATTTGTCGGAATATATATAGAATTTAAAAACATTTTTAGTGCCGCGATAGTTTCTCTTATATTGCTTACACTAATACATATGATTTCTATCGAACTAAGGAATAAGAAACTTGAAAAGAATAGAAATAGAAAAAGAAGATATATTGCCAGTCAGAAGGTATATAAGGAAATCATGAATAAAACCCAGAAGGAGTTACAGGAGTATGTATTAGAATTGCTTTCTAAAATGCAATTTAAAGATATGAATTGCGAACTTATACAAAATAAGGCCATGTTAATAGAGGCAAAATATAATAATGAAAGAATTAATATTTTATTCTTTGCATATAAAAATGATTTTGATGTAGAAGTAAAGGATATTAGAGAAATGATACAAAGTCTTGTTAAGAATGAGGTTAGAAAGGGTATAGTTATAACAACATCAGATTTTACTAAGGACTGCTATGGATTTATTGAGCAACTTACTGGAAAGTACAAATTAATGTTAATTAATAAGGAAATATTTCTAAAACTTATAGAGAAAAATGACATGTTTCCAAAGGATAATGAAATTGATGAGCTTATAGAAAATAAAATTAGTAAAAAGGAAAGAAGACTTAAAGTATACAGGGATATAGCCTTATCTCCAAATAAGATCAAGTCTTATATTGTTTTGTCAATATATTTAATAATAGTATCTTTTTATGTGCCCTACAGAATGTATTATTTAGGAGTTGCGATTTTCGCTTTATTGATGGGATTGGTCAGTGTGTTGCTTACAACAATAAATAGAAAAAATGAATTGGATGACCCTGTTAATATGGATCATTTATTTAAAAACTTTTAGTAACCATTTGATTTTTTAACATAAAAGAATTATAATTTACTTTAAAGTAATTTTTATAATATAAGGAGGAATAAAAATGGCAGAAAAAATGCTACCAATAGCACTATCAAACAGACATATTCACTTAAGTGAAGAGCACGTAGATATATTGTTTGGTAAAGATTATAAATTAACTAAACTTAAGGACTTATCTCAACCTGGACAGTTTGCATCAAATGAGAAGGTTGATGTTGTAGGACCTAAAGGTACAATTAAAGGAGTTCGTGTACTAGGACCTACTAGACCGAGCACACAATTAGAAATTTCTTTAGCTGACGGATTTATATTAGGGATTAACCCTCCTATTAAGGACTCTGGAGACATAGCAGGAAGCCCAGGATTTAAACTTGTTGGGCCTAAAGGTGAAGTTGAGCTAACGGAAGGTGTTATTGCAGCAGCTAGACATATACATATGGGTATAGAGGATGCAAAAAGATTTGATGTAGTAGATAAAGAAAGAGTAAAGATTAAAACACCTGGAGAGAGATCTCTTGTATTTGAGAATGTTTTAGTAAGAGTTAATGAAGCTTATGACTTAGAAATGCATGTTGATGTTGATGAAGGAAATGCTGCGTCAGTTAAAAATGGAGATATGGTAGAATTAATTAAATATTAATAGGGGTGCCTTATGAATATAGCGAAGTATATTGACCATACGATATTAAAGCCAGAGGCAACAAAGAATGATATCCAAAAAATATGTTCTGAAGCTAAAGAGTTTGGTTTTTATTCAGTTTGTGTGAATGGTTCAAATGTAAAGTATGTTGCGGGGCAACTAAAGGGAACCGATATAAAAGTAACAGCTGTTGTAGGATTTCCGTTAGGGGCTATGTCTACAGAAACTAAAGTGTTTGAAACTAATAATGCTATAGAGAATGGTGCAAATGAAATAGATATGGTTATAAATGTGGGAGCCTTAAAAGAGGGTAATAGTGAACAAGTACTCTCCGATATACAATCAGTGGTTAATAATGCTGGGAATAGAGCTATTGTAAAGGTTATTATTGAAACCTCATTATTGACCAGGGACGAGAAAATTCTAGCTTGTCAATTGGCTAAACAAGCAGGGGCTAGTTTTGTTAAAACCTCTACGGGTTTTAGTACTGGAGGGGCTACTGTTGAAGATATACAATTGATGAGACAAACTGTTGGTCCAGATTTAGGCGTTAAGGCTTCAGGTGGTGTTAGAGATATATCGACAGCCCGGGAGATGATCTCAGCAGGAGCGACTAGATTAGGTGCCAGTGCTTCAGTAGATATTGTTAAAGGTATCGAAAGTCAAAATCAAGGTTACTAAGTTTATAAAAAGTATATATAGAGTGTCTACTAATTATTTGATTGGTAGACACTTTTTTATATATAGATATTGTATGAAAATTTTTATCATCTTTTTATTATATGAGGAATATATATAATTACGGACGCTTATTAAAGGTAGGGAGGGAGGATTTCTCGTGAAAAAAATCTTACTTAGACTACTAAAAATTAGATCAGTGAAAGTTACTAACTGTCCAGTGTGCGGTGAATATATAGGTGAAGATGTTGTTTACTGCCCTCATTGTGGCGAATTTATTTAAGAATACTTGACTAGCAGAAAGTAAAAAGTCGAAGCATCTATATGAGGTGCTTCGACTTTTTTAGTGAGAAAGTATGAACTTAAAAAATGGGCAAACCACTATATCATGTTAAGAAAATAGCTATGGATTCTAGAATCCTTTGTTAATTCAGGATGAAAGGATGTTACCAGCATATTATCTTGTCTTGCAGCTACAATTTTATTGTCAATTACTGACAAAACTTCAACTTTGTCTGATACGGATTCGATATATGGAGCTCTGATAAATGTCATAGCTACGTTTTTCATATCAGCAAAATCTCCTTCCGTATGAAAACTGCCAAGTTGACGCCCATATGCATTTCTTATTACTGTTATATCCATAGTGCTTAAGTATACATTGTTTTCATTTAGTATATTTTTGGCTAATAAAATTAATCCTGCACAGGTTCCAAGTACAGGCAATCCGTTTAAAATAGATTTTTGTAATGTATGAAATAGATCGAGATCTTGGATTAATTTACCGATAACCGTACTTTCTCCCCCAGGTAATATTAATCCGTCAATATTACTAGTAAAATCAGACTTTTGTCTTATCTCCACATAATCAGCATTAAGGTTTACTAAAGTGCTAATATGTTCTGTAAAGGCACCTTGTACCGCTAATACACCAATAGTCTTTTTCATTATATACCTCGCTGTGCCATTAACAATTCTATTTCTTGTTCGTTAATTCCTACCATTGCATCTCCTAAATCTTCTGAGAGCTCCGCAATTATTTTAGGGTCTTTATAGTTAGTTACTGCTTTAACGATAGCTTGTGCTCTTTTAATTGGGTTGCCGGATTTGAAAATACCTGAACCAACAAACACTCCTTCAGCGCCTAACTGCATCATCAGAGCAGCATCGGCAGGGGTAGCAACTCCACCTGCAGCAAAATTTACAACAGGTAATTTCCCATTAACATGAACATAATGAGCTAAATCGTATGGAATCTGTAAGTCTTTAGCAGCATGAAACAGCTCATCTTCTCTTAAACTTTGTAGATGCCTTATTTGTTGATTGATTAATCTCATGTGACGAACAGCTTGAATGATATCCCCTGTACCCGGTTCACCCTTAGTACGTATCATTGAAGCCCCCTCGTTTATTCGTCTTAAGGCCTCTCCTAGATCCTTTGCCCCGCACACAAATGGCACATTAAACTTAGTTTTATTTATATGAAAGGTGTCATCCGCAGGTGACAGGACTTCACTTTCATCAATATAATCGATTTCAATTGCCTGCAGTATTTGAGCTTCTGCGAAATGTCCTATACGTACCTTTGCCATTACAGGTATTGAAACAACCTGTTGTATGCTTTTAATCATTTTAGGGTCACTCATACGGGAAACTCCGCCGGCAGCTCTAATATCTGCGGGAATTCTCTCTAAGGCCATAACTGCACAAGCTCCTGCCTCTTGGGCTATTTGCGCTTGTTCAGGTGTAGTAACGTCCATAATAACGCCACCCTTAAGCATTTGCGCTAAATTTTTATTTAGTTCGTAACGATTATTCATAATATTTTATCCTCCATTTTCTTGACAATTTCATTTGATTTGCTTTATTATATTATAGTACTGGCATCGCAATAAGTATCAGTTTGTATAAAGTTAAAGGTATCAGATGGAGGTGTAAGTTTTAAAATGCTCATATTTACAGCAGATTTAGATAGTAAGATTCCAATATATCATCAATTGTACTTCTATATAAAATCAGAAATTCAGATGGGTAAAATCCTTTATAATGCGAAGCTCCCATCTAAAAGGAAATTAGCGTCATACTTAAATCTTAGCCAAAATACAATACAAAATGCATATGACCAATTAATTGAGGAAGGGTATGTAGTATCCAAGGAAAGAAAGGGCTATTATGTATGTAAAATTGATAATATTACTAAACTTGAAGTCCCTAGTGAATACGGGGAAACTTACAATAACCTAGATAAGTATAATATTAAGTATGATTTTACTTATAATGGAGTTGATATGCAGACCTTTCCATTTGCAACTTGGAGGAAATTCACAAGGGATGTAATTAATGAATACGACTTAGAACTATTACAGTTAGGTGATTCACAGGGCAATAGGAATTTGAGAACTAGTATTTCGGAATATCTACATCAATCTAGGGGGGTCAATTGTACTCCGGATCAAATTATTATAAGCGCGGGAACAGAGTCACTTATACAAATAATCATTCAGCTACTTGATAGAAATAGCATATATGGTATTGAAAATCCAGGATACGAAAAATTGAATTTGTTATTTTCAAGCAACCAAACAGCCTTTAAAGGTATTAATATAGACGAGGGTGGAATGGTCCTTGAAGAAATTGTAAAAAGTAATGCGGATGTCCTTTGTGTTACCCCTGCGCATCAATTTCCTTCCGGGGAGATTATGCCTATTAATAGGAGAGTGCATATTCTAAACTGGGCAAATGAGAAACAAGGCCGTTATATTATTGAGGATGACTATGATGGTGAATTTAAATATAGTGGAAAACCAGTGCCAGCTCTTCAAGGATTAGATACTAATGAAAAGGTAATTTATATGGGTACATTTTCAAAATCCCTTTCTCCAGCTGTTCGTGTAAGTTATATGGTTTTACCTCCTCACCTTATAAAGCAATATAAGGAGCAGTTATCATTTATAATATGTCCAGTACCTATAATTAATCAAAAATTACTTTATCAATTCATTCACAAGGGATATTTTGAAAGACACTTAAATAAAATGAGAAATATTTATAAAAAAAAGCGTGAATTGTTAGTTAAAAAACTAATAAATTTAAATTGTGGGATTGAAATATTTGGTGCTGATGCGGGTCTACATTTGCTTGTAACAATTAATAATGGTATGACCGAGGAACAACTAGTATCATGTGCTTTACATCGAGGTATAAAAGTATATGGATTATCGAATTATTATTTTGACAAAAATCATACTGACTCAACCCCTAAACTCTTGCTTGGTTATGCGACTATGACTGAACCTCAAATATGTGATGCTATAGAAGCGTTGTATGAAGCATGGTGTTAATCATATTTAGTTAATTAGATGGCATGGCAACCAAGGATGTATTTTTTAAGATGAATACTTGTTTATATTTATTTAGTATATTATAATATCAATATATACTAAAGGGGAGTAGCATAATGAATAGATTCAACATACTCGGGTATAAACCCTGGATCTATTACTTTTAGAACTTTTAAAAGAGCGAGACTTTTAGTTAGTGCATTTTGGTGCATTAACTAGAGGTCTCTTTTTTAATAAGAATTACTGGAAGAAGGTGTATTGTATTTAATAATGTGGGATTAATAATTAAAAGGGTTTTTACAATAATAACTAAAGAAGAAAATTACTTATATAGGAGGATATAAATGAATTATTTATTGTTACTAGTTGGTTTTGGATTACTAATAAAGGGTGCGGACTTTTTTGTAGAAGGGGCATCGGCTATAGCACAGAAGCTGAAAATACCTTCGTTATTAATAGGTTTAACTATAGTTGCATTTGGTACAAGTGCTCCGGAAGCCGCCGTAAGTATAAATGCAGCATTGAAAAACTCAAGTGAATTAGCGATAAGTAATATTGTTGGTTCGAATATATTTAACATACTATTGGTAATAGGTATCGCATCAACAATCAAGCCCATAAACATTAAGCTAAACACTATCGTAAAAGAGTTTCCGTTTATGTTATTGGCAACTATTGTTTTATTCATTCTAGGGAATGATATTGCTTTTCAGGAAGCAACGGTTAATAGATTAGCAAAAGGTGATGGACTAATAATACTTTCTGTTTTTGCAGTTTTTCTATATTATCTAGTAGAAATGGCATTGTTATCAAAGGAGGCAGCTATTGAAAGAATACCAGGCGAGGAAAGGGAAGTGAATTTCTTTAATAGTGTTTTCGTGGGGGTATTGGGATTAGGAGGAATACTTTTTGGCGCAGACCTCGTAGTGAAGAGTAGTACGACAATAGCATTGAATTTTGGAATGAGTAAAACATTAGTAGGGCTTACTATAGTTGCTATGGGCACATCTTTACCTGAATTAGTAACCTCAGTTGTAGCAGCCCGTAAAGGAGAAGGTGATATAGCTATTGGGAATGTTATAGGCTCTAATTTATTTAATATATTATTTGTTTTAGGAATATCCTCATTTATCACACCGCTTTTCCTCGAGGCTAAGATGTTATTTGATATTATTTTCCTTTTAGGAGTAACAATATTAACGTATTCCTTTGCGATTACTAGAAAGAGATTTGGTAGAGGAGAAGGAATTACCCTGGTCATATGCTACGCTGCTTATATGGCGTTTATAATCATAAGGAATTAATGACAATGGAAAATATATAGTAATCTTTGTTGATTGAGAAAATATATTTTTAGAAACCTGATAGTGAATATCTATTAAAAAAATTAATTATCTTAGGTAAGTCTTCATTTACCTAGGGTTATTATATTTTAACTTATAACTTCTAGTTGTATAATACCCGGTGTACTTTTGAATTTCTTGAGTTCGAACCAGAAATTATATTAAAAAGACTAGTAGAGATAAATCTATTAATACAAATTTAACTTGATTTTAAATACTTTGGGATTTATTCTCGCTGGCTATAGCGCCTTAATATAATATATCCATTTAGAGAAACTTTAACGATTTTGTTAAAGTTTTTTTTATTACAATAACGAGCTTCCTTCATTAATATCGCCCCCTTAAAGTATGTTCTAATTGAGTTATTTTTTGAACTTACACTCTGGATATATTTTCAAGACGTATCACTGTATAAGGAATAATCAGTAGGCTTAAACTACTCAAGAGTAAATTTTATTAATCTAAGGAGAAAAAAATGAAAGATAATAAAATTCGTTACTCTAAACTTTTATACTCTGTTGCAAAACTAATGCTTTTGTTTTTTTTTATTTTATTGATTAGTATTTCATCAATATACTATCAAATAAGTAAAGTATTTATTAATAGAGCATATAAGGATGATGTAATAAAAGTATCTTCTTTATTCTCTAAAGAAATGGTAGGAGAAGAGGTTACATTTAAAAGTCTAGAGGGAAACTTAAACTTAAAAGGAATATATTTTCCAGCCAAAATTGAAAGCAATAAAACTATAATATTAGTACATGGATTCAATGAAAGTAGACTTATGTCAGGAAGAACTAAAAAAATAGTAGAGTATTTAACACCTCTAGGATACAATGTATTTACTTTTGACCTTAGAGGACATGGTCAATCAGAAGGAGATATAGTTTCCTTTGGATATTATGAAAAGTATGATGTTATGGGAGCGGTAAATTATCTAAAAAATCGCGGAAAAGTAGCTGATAAAATTGCACTTTTAGGGTTTTCTATGGGAGCTATAGCTTCTATTGAAGCTGCAGGTCAAGATCCCAGAATCGATATAATAATTGCAGATAGCCCCGCTAGAGATTTGGAGCTATTTATATCAAATGATCTAAAGAATATTTCTAGTAATTTAGATCATATATTAAAGAATTTAGACGCAGATCAGTATTACACTGTTCTTAAATACCTTCCCTTCAAAGAGAAGGCTATATTTTGGGCAGCAAAACTATATGGTATTAATGTTAGTAAAGTGTCACCTATGAATACGGTAAAAAATATTACTAAACAACCGTTGCTACTTATTCATGGTAAAAGTGATAGGTTTATTTCTTACACTAATTCAGAGGAAATCTTTAAATTAAGTAACAACAAATTTATAACAGAGATTTGGATAACTGATAATACAGATCATATCCAAAGTTTAAACATGTATCCTGTTGAATATCTAGGAAAAATAAAATCATTTTTAAGTAAGCATATGTAGTTTTAGCTAGTAAAACAAATTTTAAAAAAGACTCAATAAAATTGAAGACTTTTTTCTTAGAACTAATTCACATATTCCACGGAATATTTATAAATTATTGTTTTAAATATTCAGCTAAAATAATTATCCAAGTTATTTGATAGGCTAAGAAAGAGGTAGATTCAAGTGTTAAGTTATATGTTAAAAGTTTCAACCTTATTCATAACTCTTATAGTAGTGATTCGATTGCTTGGAAAATCAGCATTTGCCCAATTAACTCCACATGATTTTGCAACCATAATATTTATATCCTACTTGGCTATATCGCCAGTTAAGCCTACAGGTATGATAGAAGCAATAATATCTATCATTTTAGTTGCTACGATTTATATGTTAATAGGTAAACTCTCTCTTTTACAACCTTTTAATCACTTAATTATCGGAAAACCTACAATTCTAGTTAAAGATGGGAAAATAATAAAATCAAACTTAAAAGCTAGTAGGTTTACTTTAATAGAACTATTGTCATCATTGAGGACATCAGGATATCGAGATATAGAAAATATTGAATATGTAATTCTAGAGCCGGATGGGCAGTTAAGTATATTACCTAGAGTACATTATAGTCCACTTACTCCAAATGATCTAAATATAAAAAAAGAATATAAAGGTCTACCCATTATAGTTATTGCTGATGGAAAAATTCATAAGAATAATTTGCAATTAATTGATAAAACTGAAGAGTGGCTAAAGAAGGAGTTACAATTAAAAGGATACAGTAGCATAAAAGATATTTTTTATGCTACTGTAAGAGAGTCTGACCATTATTTATATATAGATAATGGAAAGTATGAGTAATTGTATTTTAAAAATAGTATCTTAAATTACAAAGCAATCAATAAGTGGAGTTTGGGCAACCAAACTCTATTTTGTTGTAAATTACTATTATTGGTTATGGTAAATATAGTATAAATTCTCTAACAATAATGTCGTAATCTACAATACTGAAAAGAGGTTAAAGAAATGACTAGTGTTAAAATAACATGTGCAAAGAGTACACCTAACCATTTAAATAATGATGTGTGTATCTATGTCAAAATTCGCAAATATTCTCGATAGTTCCGTTCTTATATCTGAGGAAGATTTATGTGTAGTTACTTGTACAAGAGACATTGATGTAATCATTAAAGGGAGACCCTCTAGAATCGATAGATGCTCAGGGTAACGCTTTGAATTTAGGAGAAACGCTTATACTTGAAAATGAAATTAATCCATTCATTGCTGCACTTAGAGCTTTAGGAATAGAGGTAACATCCCTGCATAACCATTTGGTTATTTGATCAGCCAAGATTATTCTATATCCACTTTTTATCTGTAGAAGATCCAATAATATTTGCTTCTAAAGTTGCTAGAGCCTTTAAGTTAACTAACATATGAAGTAGGAGACTAAAGATAATTTCGTGAGAGTAAATTGATGGAAAGAAAAAACGTTAACTAAAAATTCAAAACAGGTTGACGATATCTTTTTGCTATTGTATAATAACTGATATTAGTCCATGAGGTACATATATGCAAGACGCAAATACTTAAAAATTGAAGTTTGAATAGTGAGGTGAAATGGAGGTTGATGATAGATACTGTTCTGATGACAAGGATTTAAGTATATATGAAAACTTTTGGAAGTATAAAATAAATAAACGTATTAACTAGGAGGAAAAATAATGTCTAAGAAATTTAAATTAAATGATATGATATATTCTTCAATATTTGCAGCTTTGATCAGCGTACTTGGTTATGTGGTGATACCGCTTCCGTTTAGTCCTGTACTAATAACTGGACAGACTTTAGGGATTATGTTGGCAGGGCAGGTATTAGGGCCCTTACAAGCTTTTGTAAGCGTCTTTATATTTATTTTACTTGGGGTTGCGGGAGTGCCGGTTTTTTCTGGTGGCAGGGCAGGTATAGAGGTTTTAGCTGGAACTTCTGGAGGTTATATCCTTGGTTTTTTAGTAGGTGCAGTAATCATTAGTCTATTATGTAAAAAAACTAACAACTTATGGAGATTAGGTGGTGCAGCAATTATTGGAGGTATTATAGTAGTGTATTTATTTGGAGTAACTTGGCTAAGTTTTGTAACTGGAATGGGAGTTGAAAAAGCTTTCGTTGGGGGAGCCCTTCCTTTTATCCCAGGAGATATTTTAAAGGTTGTTGCTTCTACATTATTAGCTAAAAGATTAAAACCACATTTAAAAGTAGGAAGAATTTAATGAATAATGTTTATATTGTAGATGGCTGTAGGACTCCAATAGGAAAGACTAATGGAATACTATCAGAGTACCTTCCTGAAAAATTAGGAGCGGCTGTTTTAAGTAAATTGCTCGAGAGAAATAAGCTGAAATCAGAAAGTATTAATGAAGTAATCCTTGGAAATGCAGTGGGTCCTGGTGGGAACATAGCTAGACTTGCTTTATTGGAAGCGGGATGGGATCAATCTATCCCAGGTACCACCATAGATTTTCAATGTGGCTCAGGAATGAAATCAATATTTATGGCTTATTATATGATTAAAGCTTTTGAAGCAGATATGGTGATAGCAGGCGGATTAGAAAGTACCTCCTTAGAACCTATGAGAAGATATAATAGTAAAGATCCGAGGTTTGAAGGAGAAGATGTTTTTTATAAAAAAGCTCAGTTTTCACCTAAAGATATAGGGGATCCTGATATGCTAACTGGAGCTGAAAAAACAGGGGAGTTATTTAAGCTATCAAGAGATGATATGGATAGATGGGCTTTTATTAGTCATAAAAGGGCTGTTGATGCTAAATTGAATAATAAACTCAAAGATGTAATAATTAGTCTAGATGAAAATAAATTACTACCTGATGAAAGCATTAGAGAAAAAATGTCTATGAGACTTTTATCTAAGGTCACTCCCATAGTGAAGCCAGATGGAAATATAACATCTGGAAACGCGTGCTTAACACATGATGGTGCTTGTGCATTATTATTGGCCTCTGAACAGGCTATAGAAAAATATGGACTTACACCAGTAGCTAAAATAGAAGCAGTTAAAAGCGTAGGGGTAAATCCAAATTATCCACCCGTTGGGGCAATAAATGCAGTTAAGACAATGTTGGATGAAAGGAAATTATCAACGGATCAAATAGATGTCTATGAAGTGAATGAAGCCTTTGCAGTAAAAATATTAGCTTTTACTCAAGAATTGGGTATCTCAGAAGAAAATATCAATAGATGGGGTGGAGCCTTAGCATATGGGCATCCTTACGGTGCTTCTGGAGCAATTATCACTCTTCACCTTGCTGAAATACTTAAACAGGAAAATAAAGACACTGGGATTGCTGCAATAGGAGTAGCTGGTGGACAGGGTGCTGCTATCATGATTACAAATATGAATAAAGGATGAATATTCATGAGCTTAAAAACAATTGACAGAATAGCCATTAGTGATGGAAATAGGGATTTTATACAATCTGACTATTATGATTATTCATACTTTGAAGCGAAAAATATCATTGATAAAACCTCTGAACAGTTATTAATGTCTGGAAAAAAAGGTGATATAGTAATTATAAAGGATTCTAGTCCAGTTAATCAGCTTTTTTATTTCTTGTCTTCTTGGAAGGCTGGGCTTATTTCAGTGATTCTTTCACCAAATATATCCGAGGAAAACTATAATCGTATTATAAAAAAAATTGAACCTAAAATAATTATCGATGGAGTAATAAAACAATATATTGAATATAAAGGAAATATAGAAAAAGATTCAAATTACTTTTTAGGCGCTCTTTCATCCGGCACTACTGGAGAAGAAAAACTAATATGGAGAAGTTACAATAGCTGGAAAAGGGCTTTTCAACATCAGAGTAAAATTTTTAACATTAAACAAGGTTATCGATTATTATTGAATGGAAGCTTCCATTTCAGTGCAAATCTCAATAGCGCACTTCATATTTTTTTTGAAGGTGGAACAGTAGTGCACACTAATAAACAGAAACCTACTGAAATCATGAACCTCATTGATAAAAAAGATGTTGATGCTATTTTCATGGTTCCGGCTCGATACAACATACTAACAACTTATAATACTAGACAATCATTAAAGATTAGATCAGTAGTATCTGCAGGTTCTAAAATAGATATTTGTACATTAAGAAAATTGAAAGAAATATTTCCAAATGCCAGTATTGTAGAATATTATGGGGCCAGTGAACTTGGGCATGTATCGTATTTAACTTACGAGGATTCTCTCGCAAAAGAAGGTAGTGTAGGAAGAGCTTTTCCGGAGGTGCAAATTGCTATTGAGAATAAGAGAATATGGGTCAAGAGCCCTTATATTGCTGACGGTTTTCCCTCGATTTATTCTGTAGGAGATATGGGATATCTAGATGAAGACGATTTTTTATTTCTAACAGGTAGAGAAGGAAATATTATTAACAAAGCAGGGGAGAAAATAATGGCGGAAGAGATTGAAAAGGTACTTATAAGACATCCTAATGTTAATGAGGCTGCTGTTATTGGAAAGGTTCACGATATAAAGGGTGAAGAAATAATGGCATTTATTTCAATTAATAAAAGTACTAATGAGGCAAAGATAAAAAATGAAATAAAGCAGTTATGCAAACAGTATTTAGAATATACAAAAATACCTAAGGATATTGTTATAATAAACAACATTCCAAGAAATGAAAATGGTAAGATTGATAGAAAGATATTAAAACAATATTGGAGCCAGGAGACAGGAAGTTTCTTTATTTGATATTGACTGCAAATGAAAATATAACAAGTGATAAAAAGAAGGGTGCTATATGAAAATAGCACCCTTCTAAAAGTTAATCTTATTTTTATTTACACATTAAATCTAAACAGGATAACATCTCCGTCTTTAACAACGTATTCTTTACCCTCTAAACGAACTAATCCTTTTTCTTTAGCTGCTGCTGTTGAACCAAGATTGTTTAGGTCGTCAAAGGAAACAGTTTCGGCTCTAATGAAGCCCTTTTCAAAATCAGTATGGATTTTTCCTGCAGCTTGAGGGGCCTTTGTTCCCTTTTTAATAGTCCAAGCCCTTACTTCTTTCGGTCCAGCGGTAATATAACTAATTAGACCTAGTAGGGAGTAAGATGCCTTTATTAATCTGTCTAGTCCTGATTCCTTTAATCCTAGTTCTTCTAAAAATAATCCCTTTTCTTCATCTTCAAGTTCAGAAATCTCTGCTTCTATTTTTGCACAAATAACAACAACTTCTGAGTGCTCTTCCTCAGCAAAGGCCTCAAGTTTTTTTACATAAGGATTAGAAGCCCCTAAATCTTGGATATCCTCTTCCGAAACATTTCCTACATAAATAACTGGTTTGTTAGATAATAGATTAAAAGAACTAACAATTTTGGCTTCATCATCGGTTAAGTCTAAAAATCTAACAGATTTTCCATCTTCTAATACATCTTTAATTCTATGTAACAATTCTAACTCTGGTACTAAACTTTTATCTGACTTTACTAGTTTTTCGTTTTTTTGAATTCTTTTTTCTACTGTTTCTAAGTCTGAGAAAATTAATTCGAGATTAATTGTTTCTATGTCCCTTAATGGGTTTACATCCCCATCAACATGAGTGATGTTAGAATCATCAAAACATCTTACTACATGGATAATAGCAGAAACCTCTCTTATGTGAGATAGAAACTTGTTACCTAATCCTTCTCCCTTACTTGCCCCTCTTACTAAGCCTGCGATGTCATAGAATTCAACGATTGCAGGTATTACTTTTTCTGAATTATACAAATCACTTAATCTATTTAAACGATAATCAGGAACTGAAACAACCCCCACGTTTGGTTCAATTGTACAGAATGGGTAGTTTGCAGATTCCGCGCCAGCTTGAGTAATAGCATTAAATAATGTACTTTTACCAACATTTGGCAATCCAACGATACCTAATTTCATTTTTATCTTCCTTCCCTTTGATTATTAATACAACATAAAAGTTATTATATATTATAAAAAAATTGATATCAACTTATAATTGAGCAAATTGCATAATTAAAGTTTAATTTTCAAAAAAACAAAACGTATTAATCTAAAGGCAGGAAAATGCCGGTTTAAATTTAAGCTGTTATTAGATTTTTAAATTTTGTTTTATTGATACA
>Ga0194137_10000171_pt1 | contig 44399 bp, 59 predicted proteins | sample TARM_MetaG_T3_14_FD_134025 | JGI IMG/M metagenome (GOLD analysis project Ga0194137, IMG submission 134025) | Freshwater microbial communities from Pennsylvania, USA, analyzing microbe dynamics in response to fracking - TARM_MetaG_T3_14 (version 2) | ecosystem: Environmental > Aquatic >...
ACTGTATACATAGTATGGCATGATGTGTGTACGTGTTGTATAGTTGGATTTGTTTGCAAATGAGGGTTCTCACCACTCTACCATGTCCTTCCAGTTCACCCATGGGCATCACGTTCGTAGAACGTCAGCATCTTGTTGCCCCCTGGGTAACAATTAAGTACCTCGCTATGCTAGGGTAGGACAGTGTGAGTATGATGATGATACTTACTGTTTCACTACCTCATTAAAATGCTACAATCACAATGTGACACGTATCACATACAGTTCAGAGTAGTGTTCAATAGTGTTCATTGTATTATTTAAATCCTTTCGGATTTATAGGAGGTGATATGTTCTTTCATTACATCAAATCAGTAAGAATATACCTATTTTCCTGCGTGGGAAATATGGTCAGCTTAAATTACCCCCCGATACCAATTATCAATCTGTTAAAAATAACGGAGGTCTGTTATCAATATTATAAAATATAAAAAACAACGAGGGAGGGAGTAAAACGGAGGTAATGCAAGTTGATACAGTATAATCATCCTAAATGACGGATTATGACACTTGACACAACTGTTTTGAAGTGGTATACTTTATTTAGGGTTAACGGTCGGATTCTCCTCCCTTATAACTCCTAAATGTCTTTTCGCTTCGCTTCAAGAGTTTTTACTTACCTTCAATGGATAAGTCTATTCTTTTATCAAAAGTAATCAAAACATAGCAAATCAGATAAATCTTTAAATAAGAAATGACCGATAACAGTATAAGTATTTTACTGAACTGATGTATACAGAATAATGGTCGGAACGACCGATAATAGGAGGTAACAAATGGACTATATAAAACTACTAACATTACTAGCTTTTCTAAATTCATTAATTGTATTTGATATGATAATCTTTTATAAACTACGCAAAAAGAAAGACAAGCCACTAACAGAAACACAATATAACGATTCTCCACTAGTAGAAGAATATGAGGAAGAATACATAGATGAATTTGATGAAAGAATACAGGAATTAAAAAGTGAAATAGTTACTAAACGTAACGAAGGTAGCTTTGAAGTTAACCAAGCTGAAATCATAACAGAGGAATATGAACAAGAATTATATAAGAGCGTAATGTAATATGGGGAGAATAAAGAACTGGGGTATTAATACTCTATTAAGACAGATATACGAGGTTGAGAAGATATACAAGAATATAGCCGATAACACTATACCTGAGGAAGATGATGAATATTTCCATGATTTGAAACTACATATAGAATTAGGTGTTTGCATAGAATGTGGACAATCTGTTTCTAAGATTCCTTTCAGAACAGAAGATGAAAAGAATGAATATTCCATATCGGCACTATGTAGTGACTGTCAGCGTAAATACTTTGGTAAATAGAAAAAGCTAATGAGGGGACATTAGCTAATTTCTTTTTATATATAAGCACACACTAAGAATAAAACTAATTACACGTGAAGTTTGGTATTTGCTGAGATTTTATTATAGTATTATTATAACCATAAGTAAAATAAATATACAGATTGGAAGTGATTATTTGGATGAAATAATGAAGTATGAAAGTATAATTGAACAGTTAAAGCCTGAACAGGTTAGGTATGCTAATTTAAAAGCAACTACTACTCTATCTCAAAGGAAGATAGCAGAGCAAATAGGTGTGCATTATAACACTATAACTAACTGGAATAAAGACCCTCTAATAGCACAAGCAATCAGATGTGAGATAGAATGTGTAAAACAGGATAACGCACTTAAGGTACAGCAATTAATGCAACATATGCTTAAAGAAGCTATTACTATTCTAACAGATAAAGAATCTAGTAGAGGTGTTAAATCTCAAATGATAGGTCAGCTATTTACAGCAGTAGGTAAATACGCAGGACTTGAACCTGCAAAACAAGTTAACAAAGAAATCAAGGTTACTAAGACATTTGAACAGTTAATTAGTGAAGTAGAGAATGTTGAAGATGTAGATTACGAGGTGGAATAATATGATATTTCAAAAATGGTTTGCAAACGACACTAAACAATTCAGCATATCATATCATAGAAAGAGTTGGAAGAAAGTAGGAAATAAGCCTAGAATTAATTTCTTTACAAATGGTGCTTTAAAAGATAAAAAAGCAACTTGTCTTGATATTAATTTAATTATAGGTTATACAATATTTAATTATACTAATTTCAATTTTAGAGGTAAAAAGATATGCCGAAATTAGACCACTTACTATATCCACTAGAGGAAAAAGAGAAATATAAAACACCACCTAAAGGATTAAACAAGACACAAGAATTGTTGTGGAGAATACAAAATGATACTATATGGTATGCAGAGAAGTTCTTAAAGATAAGGGATAAGAACGCAAAACTAGTACCATTTGCATTTAATGATGCACAGCTTATAATGGAGCGTATTGATAGGTATTGCATAGAGAATAACATATTAAGACGTTATATTATACTAAAGGCTAGACAGATGGGTCTTAGTACCTATACAGAAGGTAAGATGTATCACGATACAACTACTAATACCTTCAAGAATACAATGATAATTACCCAAGAAGATACAGCTACTCAGAACCTATTCAATATGGCAAAACTATTCTATGATGAAATGCCTATGGAATTAAAGCCTATGCGTAAAACCTCTAATGAAAGAGCACTTACCTTTGAAAATCCCACACTAAATGCAGAAGAAAAACTTAAAAACCCTGGTCTTAGAAGTAAGTATTCAGTTGCAACTGCAAATGCTGTTGAAGTTGGTAGGTCATTTACCATCCATAATCTACATGCATCAGAGGTTGCGTTTTGGGCAAAGCCTGAAATAACAATGACTGGTCTTATGCAGGCAATAGCTGATAATATGGACACATTAGTTATATTAGAATCAACTGCTAATGGTGTTGGTGGGTACTTTTATAAGATGTGGCAAGAAGCTATTAGAGGTGAGAATGACTTTGTACCAGTATTTCTACCATGGTTTACTGATAAGAATTATACTAGACCTTTCAAATCAGTGAAAGATAAAGAGGTATTTACTGAACTGGTAAATGCAATGTATGTAAATGATAAGGGTGAAGAAATACACACTTATTACTGGTCTTTAATGAATGATTTTGGTGTTACATTAGAACAAATCAATTGGTACGATTATACTAAGAGAAATAAGTGTCAGAACAGTGATGATATTATGAAACAAGAATATCCATCTACTCCTGATGAAGCATTTATATCTACTGGTAGACCTGTATTTAATGGTAGAGCACTTACCAAATACAAGAAACATACAAAAGAACCTATAAAGGTAGGTAATTTAGTAGTTAGTAATGGTGAAATAGTGTTTATAGATGACCCTAAGGGATTTATTAAGATATGGAAAGAACCTAGTAAGGATATGTTTTATTCTGTAGGTGCTGACGTTGCAGAGGGACTAGCAAAGGGTGACTTTTCATCTGCTCATGTAGGTGATACTAATTTTGAAGTAGTTGCTACTTGGCATGGACATATAGACCCTGATTTATATGGTGAAGAACTAGTTAAACTTGCTAGATATTATAACAATGCATATCTAGGAATAGAAAACAATAACCATGGATTAACTACATTACACAAAGTAAAGAATTTAGAATACTGGAATATCTACTACACCAAGAATTACGACAAACTAACAGAAAAGATAACTCAGAAAATGGGTTGGAGTACAACTGTTAGAACTAAACCACTGATGATAGACAAGTTGGCAGAATATATTAGAGAGTTTTATATTGGTATATTTGATGATTTGACTGTAAGTGAATTATTAACGTATATTAGGGAAGAAAATGGTTCTACTAATGCACAAGAAGGATGCCATGATGATACGGTTATGTCATTAGCTATCTTGTTACAAATGATGTTAGAAGGTAGGGGGCAAGACTATACACCTGAACAACCATTTGACGAATACTCGCCTAAAAACAGGCAAAGAGTTAAGGAAGTTATTGACCCACTATTTGAAAAAGAAGAAAACGTTGAATATTCAGAATAAGGAGGTAGAAAATGGGGTTATTTAATAAAAAGAAACAGAAAGAACCAGTGGCACATCAGTACGAACCCACACAAGAAGAAATAAAGATTTCTGAACTGTCTTATAATAGGTTTAAAGACAGTATGGTGGCTAAGGCTGAACACACTAAGAAATGGAAAGAGTGTTATGATAATTACTTTGGTAACTTAGATAATAAGAATAGACCAATTTACAAATCAGATGTTATTGTTAATCATATATTTAAGACAATAGAAACTATTAGACCTATAATGATTGATAATAACCCAAGATTTATTGCACTTGCTAGAACTGAGGAAGGTATACCAAAATCAGAGGTAATACAAAAATCCCTTGATTATGAATGGGATAGAGAAAAAATGAGAATTAAACTACCACAATCTTTATTACCAACATTGATAGCAGGAACAGCAATATTCTTCTTATCGTGGGATGGTAAAGATGGAAAGTTTGGTAACGTTAAATCTCAACTAATAGACCCATTTAATTTTTATCCTGACCCACTTGCTTATAGTATGGAAAGTGCAGAATATGTTATATATGCTACATACAAGCATTTCAATCAATTAAAACGCAAATATCCTACTAAAGCATCTGCTATTACTGGTGCTCAAGTAAAGTACAGTGAACTTGTACAAGATAGAGATAAACACGCAGTTAAACAAAACAACCAAGTTCTTGTTCTTGAAATGTGGTGTAAGGATTATACTACTGTTGAAGAAGAATTTGAAGAAGAAGGAGTGTATAAGAAAAAGGTAAGTTCTAAATACCCTAAAGGTAGAGTTATTACAACTGCTCCTGAACTGAATTTAGTATTAGAAGATAAGCCAAATCCTTATAAGCATGGTAAATTCCCTTTCACACTTATGAAAGACTATGATGTACCATTTGAGTTTTGGGGTAGAGGTGATGTTGAGCAATTAATATCTCCACAAAAGTATGTAAATGAGTTAAATAACCAAATAACTGACAATGCCAAGAATACTGGTAACATGCAATGGATTATAGATAATAACGCAGGTATAGCTAAGGGTACACTTGTTAATAGACCAGGACTTATTGTTAGAAAAAACCCAGGAACAGAAGTACGTAGGGATGCACCACCTCCAATGCCTGCTTACATTAATGAAAAAATACAAGAGTGGAAAACAGATATACAGACAATATCAGGAGTACACGAAACACTTGCAGGAGAAAGAGCACCAGGAGTACAAGCAGGTAATGCTATTATGGCACTTCAAGAAGCTAGTCAGACTAGAATAAGACTTAAAGTTAAAATGATGGAAGAAGGATTATCTGAACTGGCTACGCTTTGGTATGAAATGATACAACAGTTTTGGAAATTAGATAGATTTGTAAGAGTTGTTAATGAAGATGGTGGTTATGATTTAAGTCAGATAAAGACTGATGATTTAGATAATGACTATGATATTAAAGTAACAGCAGGTAGTACAATGCCATCTAACAAATCAGCTAAACTTGATTTAATGATTAGGCTTGCACAAACAATGGGTGAAGATGGATTACCTATGGTTGATAGAAAGAGCGTACTTCAATTCGTTGATATGGCAGGTAAACAAGAAATGCTACAACGTATGGAAGAAATTAAACAAGGTGCTCAGCAACAAGCACAAGCACAGCAACAACAAGAAATGCAGGCACAACAACAACAGGCTATGTTTGAACAAATCGTACAAGTTGTACAGGAACTACAAGGTGAAGTTCAAAAGCTATCTAATGAGGTTGCTAAGATAGAACAAGAGAAAGAAGCTGAGGAACAAGAAAATGCAGTTCAAGAAAGAGAAAACAAGGCTTATGAGAAAGGTTTAAAAGAAATACCACCTGATATAGATGAAGAAAAAAGAATGGCTATGGAAATTATGAGGGAAAAAGAAGGTGCAGTACCACAAGAAGATGACGATTTTACAAATAGCCTAAATAATGGTATAATACCTGATGAAGCGTTAGAAGAACTAATGTCACTTCCACCTGAGGAATTACAAGCACTTCTTGAACAATACCCTGAATTAGAACAATTCATACAACAACAATAGACCAATCCGTATAGGAAGTCTAAGGAGGTAATAATTTGGATAAAGAATTTTTTGACCAAGCATATCAATCTGAATATGAAACAGTTGAAGTTGAACCTACTGATGTAGATAATCCACAACCTGTTGATAATGATATTGATAACACTGGTGAGGTAGTAGAAACTGAGAAACAAACAGAGCAAGAACATGTAGATGTTCAGAAGTATAACATTGATGGTGAGGAGTTTACGCTTGAACAGATAAAAGAGTGGAAACTAGGTAATATGCGACAAGCAGACTACTCTAGGAAAACACAAGAAGTAGCCAAACAAAGAAAAGAAGTAGAAGAAGCTGTTAAGTTATATGAATACATCAAAGAGAACCCTGATGTTGCTACTGCACTACGTGATGTAGATTACAGTGGTAATGTAGATGATAAGTTAAAATCACTTACACCTGAGCAACAAAGAGTTCAGGAATTAGAGTACAAGCTTGCAGAGAAAGAATTAGATGAAACTATTAGTAATCTAAAATCTAAATACCCTGACTTTAATGAAGTTGAGGTAATGCAAGAATGTGATAAAAGAAAGATATTTGATTTGGAGTTTGTATATGGTGCTATGAAAGGTTTAAAACCTACAGAGCAAGTAGATGTAGAAGCTATTAGAAAACAAGCTATTGAAGAAGCTAAACAGCAACTAATGGCTGAATTGAAAGCTAATACAGATAGTACAACTACAATCATAACAACAGAGAGTGGACAGGCAATTCAGGTACAACCTGGTGACAATTTAACTCCACAAGAAAAAACCTTTTGTGATAAAAGGGGCTATGATTACAATGAATACGCTCAATGGAAATCCATTGGTAGTAGATAAATAAAAATAAAATGAAGAGGTGAATATAAATGCCAGTAACTCCAATAACAGGAAATACACATATTAGTGATAGTTTTGGTAAATTACTAGAGCCAGGACTAAGAAAAATATTCTTTGAAACATATGATGAGTTGCCTGAACAATATTCTAAAATATACAAGGTTAACAAATCAACTAAAGCAAAAGAAACAGATTATGGATTAGGAGCATTTGGTGATTGGACTGAAAGAGCATCTGAAACAGATTCAGTTGCATACCAAAAGTTAAATCCAGGTTTAGAAAGAACTTACACACATAAAGCATTTACACAAGGATTTATGATTGGTAGAGAACTTTATGATGATGAACAATACAGACAAATAGACAAATTCCCTAAAGCTATGGCTAGAGCAGGTAGAGCAAAAGTAGAAAAAGATGCTATGGCTCCACTTATAAATGGATTTAGTGCTGATGTTGGTGGCGTAGGTGCTTCTGCTATATATGATGGTAAAGCATTATTCGCAGTAGACCATCCACTTGTAGATAGTGCAGATGTATGTTCTAACTTAGCAACTGGTGTATTAAATCAAGATAACTTAGAAAAAGCTATCATGTTAATGAGAAAAACTAAAGATGAAGCAGGTAATTTAATAGTATTAACACCTGACACATTAGTAGTACCACCTGCATTAGAATATGATGCTAGAGTATTATTAGAATCAACAGCAGTACCAGGAAGTAATAACAATGATGTGAATGTAATTAAAGGTGCATTGAATCTAATTGTTATGGATTACATTGGAACAGCTAATGGTGGTTCTGATACAGCTTGGTTCATCATGGATAGCAAAAGACACGAACTTAACTTCTTTTGGAGAGTTAAGCCTGAGTTCAAATGGGACGAAGATTTCGATACATTCGTTGCTAAGTACAGAGGATATATGAGATACAGCTTCGGTGTTTCTGATTTCAGAGGATTAGTAGGTTCTACTGGTCTATAATAAACTACTAAGGGTAGGGCAAATTAACTGCCCTCCCTTTTTTAATGTATAGGAGGTAATTATGGATAATAATTGGTTAAATCAAGTAGAAATGCCTATTAATAAAGAAGGTAAAACACAATATCAAATACTGATGACACTTATGAGTATAGAAAGACTGTTAAATGAACTACTACCAAAAGAAGAACAAAAAGCAGTTGAGGAATGTACAGTAACAGAAATCACATCAATAGATTATACTGATATGACAAAAGAACAGTTACTAGAGGAATGTGAGAAACAAGGATTAAAAGTAACTAGCAGAGATAGCAGAACTAAACTAATTGAAAAACTTTCAGAATAGAAGGTGATTAGATGACGCTAAATGATTTAATAATAAGGGTTAGAAGTTATGCTAGAGATACTAGTGGTAGTATTTTTACAAAGGCAGATGTGGTTAATTATATTAATGAAGGTATTGATAGGATGAAAATTATACCACAACTTACTGGAATGACTTACTTAGTTGCACTAACAGATGTAGCTATGTTACTACCACGACAATATCGTTATTTACTTGCTGTATATTCTGCTAGTAGATGTATGTTTCAAGATGAACAAGATAGTAGGTCTAGTACACTTATGAATGAGTTTGAAACAAAGCTAGAAGAACTTAGAAGTAAGATAGAGAATGGTGAAATAGTAATAACTGATATAAATGGACTTCCGATAACAGTTACTTATGAAACGGATTATGTTGTTAATGAATACTTTGATATAGATAGTGATGATGATGATGAAAATATACTTGATTAGGAGGTGATTATGTGCCTTATATACAACGAAATATGCCTGCACCACCTAAGACATTATCGTGGGCAATTAATAGTTTTGAGGGTGGTCTAAACAATGCTCTATCCGAAATACTGATACAAGATAATCAAGCTACAGATATATGCAATCTTGATTTTACAGATGATGCAGTTATTGAGAGTAGAGGTGGATTTAAAGTAACAAATACACTACCAGTTGCAGGTAACATTACTTTTATGGATATGTTTAATCCTACATATGCTGATGTGAAGAAAATAGCAATATGTAATGGTGATTTATATGTAGATAATGTTAACATACTTGCAAGTAAAAATATAACAACTGGTACTCAGTTCAATGATAAGTATTATCTTATAAATGGTACAGAAATATATGTATTAGGTAAGTTCCCACAAGAACTTAGTGCACACATAAAACCTTGGGGTACACCAATACCTGACGAAGTTGTATTAAAGGTAGTAACGCCACCTGAGGGGTACGTCCCACTAGATAATACAAATCAAATAGGTATGTACCACTATGATTACGATAATATGACTTGTTGGTATGAACCTTGTCAGAACGAATTAGATGATGAATTTAAAGGTAAGAATGTATTTCCAACATCACCTACATTAATTACTGTTCATTCAGAAAGATTGATTATTATAAGTGATTTGGATGACCCTGGTTCAATATACATTTCAGATATAAATGGTGCCTTCTATTATCCTGCTAGTTTAGGTCTGCACATACCTCCAAAGGGAGATAGGATAGTTGGGATGACAGTATTTACTGATAGTGTAGTTGTGGGAACTAATAAAGAGCTATATGCAATATATGGTGAAACAAACAGAGATACTGTAGGTATGCAATATACAATGAAAAAGATAAATACACATACTGGTTTTAAAAACAACACATCAATCCATCCAATGCATAACAACCTTGTCTACGTAGGTGCAGATAGCAATATATACTCAATGTATACTACAAAGACAGATGTTAGTGTCTTAATGACTAATATATTAAACAGAACAGTAGACCTCGAAAAACACCCAATAAACGCTACTGTTGATATGTTAAACAAATCAACTACTGCATTTTGTAATGATAAATATTATGTACTTATTCCTGATTTGAAAATCATACTAGTTTATTCATATAGGTATATGGCTTGGACTGTATATAGAACAGTATTAAATATACAAACAATGCATACGTATAGCAATGATATTGTGTTTGCTGATAATGGTGGCAAGATGTATATATTAGACAAACAAACATACCATGACGATAGTAATCCATTTGCAACGTATTGGCACAGTAAGAGGTTTTCATTTGGTGATAACACTATATATAAGAAATACAAAGAAATGTATGTTGTTGCACACACCTTTGATGATATACGTTCAGATATAAAGACTACTTATGAAGTAGACTATGTAGATATAAAACAACAGTCAGTAATAACAAATCAGATAAGTAAGTGGGGTATAACTGGTTTTGGTGAAAGATTTATAACTAGAAACATTGCTCCATCATTCCCAATAACAATAGGTCAAAGAGGAAGATATATTAAATTCATACTGTATAACGGATACTTTGTAGATGCAGTATTTGCAACATATACAGATATGGATAGTGCAGAAAAAGAGAACCAAGCTTGTTACTATGTTACTGAAAATGATACGTATTATTTCTATGATACAGGTACGTTAATAGAGTTAGCACATGAACAGGTAAAACAACCAATGAAAATATATAGCGTTAGTGGAACATATCAAATGAAAGGAAGGAGATAATAAATGGCTATAAATGAATTAAACATATCATACCCTGATTTTGTACTAAATACAACAATAGACCCTGAACAGTTTGATACCAATAATGCTGAGATAGTTAATAAAATTAATGAACTGTTAAATACATTACATTCTATCGAAGGTGCTAGAGAAATAGTTGCTGATACTATTGTTGGTGTTAGTGCCAGTACAGACTTACAATCAATGTTAGTAGCATTAAAGACATATGTAGATACTGGTGATGCTACGTTACTTATAGCAATAAATGCAAATAATACTGCAATAACAAATTTACAAACAAATAAAGCAGATAAAACGAATATTTACCTTCGCACAGAAGTTTATAATAGAACAGAATCAGATACAAGACTAAATACACATAAAACGTCAAATGACCATGATAGTAGATACTATACTAAAGATGAACTAGCAACTAATGTATTAAAGATAACTAATCCAGGTATTAATGTTAATGTAAAAGACTATTCTACAATTGCAACAGCAGGACAAACTGTATTTACATTACCTAGTGGTGTTTATAGCAAGGTTACTGATTTGTTAGAAGTATTTTATAAAGGTTCAAAGTTAGCAATAACATCAAATTATAAAATAAATAATGATACACAGTTTGAATTAGTAGGTTGGTCAGCAGAAGCAGGTGCAGAGGTAGTTGCACAAGTACAAGCTAAAGTGTGGAATACACAAGACTTAGTTAGTGGTAGGCAATTACAAGATGGCACTGTTGATTTAGTTAAATTGAACGTAGAAACGCAAGATAAAATAATTAGTATAGATACAAAAGCAAGTAATGAGGATTTAGATAATTTAGAGATAAATGTTAGTGAACAATTGGCACAAAGCATGACGTTTGAAACAGCCATAGGAACACCTACAGCAATAACTTTAACATTGCCAACATTAATGAATGGATATGCAAAAACTTTTATAGCAAGTGCTAATAATAATGGAAATGCTACAACAATAAATGGTATACCATTATATAAGCCAAGCACAATTATAGCTCCTAAACTTATAACAGGAAAAGCTTATACTGTATGGTATAACCTATCGGGTAATTGTTTTTTTATCAAAGCTAGTGCCACAGGAACTGTAACCTCTGACAAGGTACTAGCAGGAGAAACTTATAGTACAGAGGAAGATACTGATTTAGTAGGAACAGCACCAGGAAAGTCAGCACAAACCTTTACACCTGGTACAACTAATCAAACTATTGCAAGTGGTCAATTTATAATTGGAACACAGACAATATTAGGTAGTGCTAATTTGATAGCTAGTAATATTAAAAATGGTGTAAATATATTTGGAGTAAATGGAATCATGATTCCACTTACAACCGAAAAAAAGTTTGCAAGTGGTCAAGTTTCGGTAACAGGTACAACAATGTCAATAAGGGGATTAGCTTTTACACCATCCAAAGTAATGGTTACGATTCTTTGGAATCCTGGTGCAGGAGATAGAATGTTGAATGTTATGATTTCAAATTCTAATGATTTGTATTACAACGATAGTGGTTCTTTAGCAAACAACTTTTATGCTTTTAGCAACCAAGCTTCAACAGATTCGAGAAATCAAATTGTATCAGGTGGATTTGATGCGTATTTGATTTATTCTACTGGAAGTGGTGGAGTTTTAAAATATTGGGCGTACGAATAGAGGAGGTATTAAGATATATGAACACATTAATAATTTATGATAATCAAGGTCAAATATTTTCAAAAATAGAAGGTTTTTATGATATTCCTAATGGTGGAATACAGTTCTTAGAAATAGAAATGCCACAAGGAAAAATAGTAAAAGGTGTAGACACAACAATAGTACCACATCAAGCTATTTTAGAAGATGCTCCACCTACAGAAGTATATACATTAAAGCAAGAACTTGCACAAACAAATGCAGACTTACTAGGTTTAATGGATTATTTAGGTCAACAAGGTTTATTATAAGGGAGGTAATATAAATGGCAATATTAAGTTTTAGAGTATCAACATATGCAAGAAATGTATATCTTTATGGGAATACAAGACTTTCAGATATATCAACAAGTCCTGACGATTATAGAACAGCAACAATGAAATATGGGGCAATAAATTTTTCAAGATTGCAAATAGATAATGCACTTGCACAAGGTTGGATTACACAAGAAGAGTATGACGAAACAATAGGCTATATTGTTTCATAATCGGTTAAAAGCACGACACAACCAAACAAAAGCAATTTGTTATCTTAATTCAAAGGAGGTAAAACATGGGAAAACCTAAGATTATAGAAGAAATAGATACACTTAAATCAAATCAGATAAACTTAACAAATACAACAAGCGAACATACGTCGCAATTGGCTCAAAACATGAATTTAGGCAGAATAACAAAACTTAATCATAATTTTAGTAATAAAGCGAATGGCAATATAACTGAAATAGATAGCAAACAAGTATTCGGAATATATAATAATGCTGGAAATACAAGCGGATTAGCAATATCAAACGGAAAAATGGTACATGGTTTACCAACACTTAATAATAGTGCTGGATATTTAGAGATAGCACTTGATAGCAAAGTAACTCGCATGGGTGCAACCTTTATATTTCCCGATACAAGTAATCCAGGATATGTAACTCTCGCTACTTTTGCTAAGTCAATAGTAGATGAAGTTGTAAATAAAGGTAATTCGATTCCCGATGCAGGAATACACGTTACCGTTACACCAACTTATATAAGCACTATTGTTTATAAAGGCACTGGTTCAACAAGCTTAGGAGTTGTATACTTTGATGTTCCGCTAACTGCAAATAGAGCATATAACATTGAACTTTTTGTTGATGGTCAAGATTTATATGTGATTATGCCCGATGGTTCAATCTCTGTAAAATTTTCAAATAGTGAAATTGAATCTTTATCAAGTAAATATGCTACGTTTGAATTATACGAGGTTGATTCAACACGAATACCAGCGGAAATAGTTAATTTGTGGGCAGATGATAGATTATCACTAAAAAATGGAAATAATATTACTGGATTTGAACTTGTTAAAGCATTAAACACATTGTTAACTGTAGATAGAGATGGTGTAACAAAAACTGTTACAGACTTAAATAATGCAGATAAGTCGGGGAAATATCAATGTGGACAAAATACTATAAATGCACCAAGTACATCATCATTACATTTTGATGTAATCAAAGCAAACTCAAATTATATTTTGCAATACGCATGGCAAATGAGTGATAGTTCGTTTAAGTATATGCGTATAAAAAATAACGGAACATGGGGAAGTTGGATAGCTTGTATAGAAAGCTCTAATCGACTACTCACTACTGACAGTAGCGGAAATGCTAATCTTATAACAGACTTTAACAATGCTACTAAAACTGGGTTTTATCAATGTAACTCAGGTGCTAGTAACGCTCCGTCAGCTAGTGCTCAACTTATAGAAGTTATTTCAGCTAATTCGTTATATAAATTACAGTACGCTTGGCAAATGACAGACCCTTCAATAAAATATAGACGACATATGAATAACGGAACATGGGGAAGTTGGGTTACTTGTACAGAATAATTCATAATCGGTTAAAAGTGCGACATAAATAAAATTAATATGGTGGCTGAAATATGCCACCTATAATTCTAAGGGGGTAAATGAATGTTAGAACATATTGGTGTAAATGATGGTCATACAATAACTGGTGCAGGTAGTGGTGCAATAGGTAGAATAAATGAAAGCATTGAAACTAGAAAAGTAGGTAATATTGTTAGAAAACTATTATCTGATATGAATTATAAAGTATCTAATTGTACAGTAGATTATGCTAACAGTTCAAATGAAGCACTTAATCTAATAGTACAACAAGCAAATAGGCAAGATTTAGATATGTTTATCAGTATACATTTTAATGCTAGTGGTGGTAGGGGTGTTGAAGCATATACTTACGAAGGTAGACAATATGAAGATGCGGTGAATGTATGTAAAAACATATCTTCATTAGGTTTTGTTAATAGAGGTGTTAAGTCAGGAACAGGGTTATATGTAGTTAGAAAAACATCAGCTAAATCAATACTAATAGAAGTATGTTTTGTAGACAGTTCAGATGTAGATACATATTTAAAAGTAGGTGCATATGCTGTTGCTAAAGCTATTGTAGAAGGTATTACTGGTAAGAAGGTAGTAGAGAAATCTAAATTCCCACTTCCACTTAAAATGAAATTTGATTGTCCTGCTGTTAGAATAAATGGTAATACTATTGAACTGATTAAATACTTTTATAAAGATGAATTAATAACTGCTATTGGAGAATTAAATGACACTTATGTGGTTAGTGTAAATGGCATTACTGGATGCATATATAAAAGTGCAACGACAAATAGGTAGTTTGTCATAATTCATAAATAATGGTAATATAATGGTGAGGTGAAGATATTGGCGTATAATGATTTGGTAACTCAATTTTTAAATGCTAAAGCAAACGGAGATACAGCAACAGTAGCTAGTTTACAACAACAAGCTAGTTCAAATAGTACAGTAAATACACAGGCATCAGCTAGTGCAGACATGCAAACTGTAAGAGAAAATTTCTTAAATGCAAAAGCAAATGGTACAAGTACAGCAGGTATGAGTGAAGCATATCAAACTGCACAAAGTGCGTATAACAATGCAGGACAACCTGTAGTACCACCAGTACAAAAAACACAAGCACCTGCTTTTGATATGAATAATTTTATGAACAATTATATGAACTATATGAAAGGTTCATTTGATAGTGCCAAAGTTGGAGAAACTGCTCTTGCAAATAACAAGATGCAACAAGACTTAATAGCACAAGAAGCAGAAAAAAGACAAGGTGAAAAGAACTATACAGATACATTAAATACTATAAACAACGAAACATACAATGCAAGTGAAAATGCTAAAGTAAGAGGTATGGAAAGAGGTATTAATTACTCAGCACAACAAGCAGGTGTAGAAGCAGGTATAGCTAGTAGAAATATTACTAACAAGCAACAAGCACAAGAAGTTAGGGATTTAAGACTAGGAACTATACGTGATAAAATAAATGCAATCAAATCAGGTAATTTAGCTGAAATACAAGCAATTGAAGCTAATTATAATGCTAAACTACAAGAATCTATGGGTAATGCATACATGAAGGGTACTGAGAGAGCATGGGGTGTTGAAGATAGAAACTTAGGATTTGAACATGACTATAACATGGCTGACCTAAATCAATCGTACACTAAAGAGAATATGGCTATTGGACAAGGTTACGACTTAGATAAAATAAAAGCTAATCAAGAGAATACGTTAACAAACATGGGAATACAACAAAAGTATGACCTAGAAAAGATAGATGTAAATAATACTAATGATGTTGCTAAACTGGACAAGATGTTTGAACAAGACTTAGCTAAAATGGAAATAGACCAAACATATAAGAAAGAACTTCAAAACATGGATTATACGTTTAAGAAAGAGTTCTTAAAACTAGAAACAAATGAGAAGAAGAACTTAATGGCATTTGATACTGAACAACAAAAGGTAATTATGGCACTAGACCAAAAATATAAGATGTCTATAATAGGTGCTCAAAACGCAGGTGATATGGCTCAATTACAAGCTAAATATAAGATGGAATCTAGTAGTGCAATGAGAGATATAATGAGTTCTATTATAATGAATGACCCTAACTTTACTGCATATCCTTCAACAGCAGAACAAGGTAAGATGATGACTGATTTACTTGGTGTTGTTGGTGGTAATATAACTGTAGACCAGTTCGTAAATCAAAACTATAAAAACCTACCATCTTCTAAGAAAGAAGAAACAAAAGCTAGGGTTGCAAATGCAATTAGTTTAAAATCAAAACTATGGGCAGATTACGAAAAGCAAACAGGACACATTAAGACTAAATAATAGGAGGTAGAGAAGTGGCTTACTATAATGAAGATGAAGAAGAAAGAAATTATAGTGGATATAAGGGGATTTATTCCCCTTCTACTTCTATTGGTAGAAAGTTCGCAGAGAAATCACGTTATGATGGTATGGTTGCTCAGATGGATGAAGAAACCAAAAGACGGTATGTAAATGACCAAGATTATAGATATGAAGTAGATAAAAGCTTTGGATTTAAACAACAATATAACAACCCTGTATTTCAAGATGAAAGATACACGCAATCAGCTTCTCAAGGCAATAACAGAGGTGCACTTGCTAAGGTAATAGATTTCATATCAACAGGAAACTATATGTCAGCAGGTTTTGCTACTGGTGTTGTTAAAGGTGAAGGATTAGGTGGTTCATTAAAAAGAGCAGGACAAGGTATACTTGCAGGTTTCACTGGTAATGATGAACATTCATATACTTATTCTGATGTGATAAAGGAAGCAGGTTATGAGAAGGAAGAAAACAAGGATGGTAAATGGTACAATCCTGCTACATGGAGTGGTAAGAATACAGCTATTAACTTAGCAGGTTTTGCAGGTGATGTACTATTAGACCCAACTACATATTTAGGTATTGGTCTTGCTGATGATGTTGCTAAAGGTACTGGTAAGGTTGTTAAAGGTGCTGTTGCAGGTGCAGACGACATAGTAACTAAGTCAGGTGGTAAGAGTGTTATTAAGGCAATGACACAGGATGATGCTGTTAAAGTATTCAAATCACTAAAGGGTGATAACTTTATTCCACAAGCAGATGAAGTAGCTGAACTGATTAGAAGAACTAATAAAACTAGAGGTATTAGAGAAGTACAACCTATAACTGCATTTGGTAAAGAAGTCATATCAGGTGATACAATGAGTAAACTTAGAAATCCAATAAGAGAATTAGGTGATAAAACAATTGCACCATATACTCAGAAGGTAGCTGATTTTCTAAAGCACTCTAAATTATCTACAAAAGGTGATTTAATTGATATGGCACGTACAAGTCCTACTGGATTAAAACAATACTTTGACTTTGCAGAAGAAGCAGGTAAACATGGATTAACTCATTCACAAGCACTTGTAAAGGCAGGAGAACGTTTTAATACATACAATGGTCTTGATGATGAAACAAACTCACTAGTTGTTAAACTCATGGAAGATAAAAAGTTGTTTGATAAAATAGGTAACAAATACAAAACACAAGTTACTTCAAAAGCAGAACAACAAGTAGCCAGTGTAGTTAATAATCAAACTGATGATGTATTAGATACCCAAATCAAAGAAGCTAGAGAATTAGTTGATAAAAAGCCAACACTAGAACAAATAAAAGAACACAAGGTACGTAACTTCCAAGAAGGATGGGGCACTCCAAATAAAGAAAGCATACCTGATACTGCAAAAGTAGTCAGTATAGATAACACAGGAACGCAAGAATTAAAGAATGGCAAAGTAGTTAGTAAAAAACTATCTGTTGATAAAAGTAAACGTACATTGCCTAACCCATATGATTATAGTGATGCTATTTCAAATACAGATAAGGTTGCAAAACAATACAAGGTAGATTTTATACCACAAATAGATGATACTAGAATAGCTGAAACTGGTAGTTTGTATTTAAAAGGAACAGATATGCCAGTTGATTTTATGAAACCAAACTATTTAGAAGGTGCTAATATATCTGAACTGAAAGATATAGCTAAAAAGATGCGTGTTAAGAATTATAGTAAATACACTACAGCTAATAAAGATGAACTAGCAAAAGGTATTAGAGAAATGTTTGAGCCACAAAAATATGTAAAAGAAGCTAGATTAAAAAGTGGTATATTAGAGCGTTTTAATATTGACCCAACTGATACTAAGAACGCAATTACATCTTTAAATACAGAGAGTAAGCGTAGATTAATTAATGACATTGTTAAGCAAGATGAATACATGAATAATATATTTAAACACATGGCTAATAAAGGAGAACTATCAACTGAACATCTATCAGAAAAACAAATGAATACATTTATCAAGAAGTATTTTGATGGTGATTTAAAACACTTCGTATCTACATCACATCAGTTAAATAAGAATTATCCTAAAATAGCAACTGTAATAGGTGAAGAATTTGGTAGTCGTGAAACCTTAACTGCTAGTGAGAAAGCACTACGTATGGACAAGGTATGGGATTACATTAATAACCCTAAATTGCTAGATAAAAAGTATAATCAACTTGAACTGAAAAACTCATTTGGAACTAGAGGACTTGATGCAGATGTTGCAATGGATGTTGATAGAGTTCTTAGTGAAAAGATTGTAGAGGTTGATGGTAGAATACTATCAGAAGGTAGAACCACTGCACCATATGTAGACGATATAGAAAATCAAATCACTAAACAGAATAAGAATTTACAAGACTTTGAAGGTTCTAGGTTTACACAAAGAGATATATATGATGGTACTGATGTAAAAGAGTTAATGAATAAACCTGTTAAAAGAATGATTGATGAAAGTTATTTTGATGATGCTATTGGTAAGAAACAACTAGATGAATTAGATAGTCTTATCAAGAAGAACAATGGTAATATTCCTGCTTCACTTGCTAGTAAAATGGCTATAGCTGAAACTACAGGTAAAAAGATTACTAGTGAAGAACTTGCTAGTATTATAAAAGCACCTAAAGTAAAGAAAGAAATAGACATAGAAAGACTTGATGAATTTTTAGGACTTACTGGTGACGTATCTAAGAGAGCAGAAGAATTAAATACACTTCCATCTGATATGCAAAAGAAGATAGTAAAGCCTAGTGAGGAAGTTGTAGATGCAGTTAAAACTGTAAGAAGTTTAGAACCTGAAAAATACAACACAGTAACCAATGCTATTAAAAATGCACAGAAAGACATTGATAATATTGCACAAGTAGAAAGTGTAGTAACTAAAGCAGATGATGTTGTAGACATAGAAAGAACATTAACTGATACAGAAAAAAAAGCATATGATATAGCTAGTGAATTACGTGAAGAAATGAGAAACATAGGACAAAGAGAGGTTGCTATTGGTAAATTAAGTGAGAAGAAATATAAGGCAATGATGGATGACTACATGGCTCATGTAATGACACCACAAGCACAAGGCTCATGGGAGAACTTAAAGAAAACAAATCCTGATATGTATAACTTAATGCAGGCAGGTAATAAGGGCAACAAACATAATATTACTAGAACGTTTGCTAAAGGTAGTACATTACCTGATGGATATGTTCTTAAAACTGGTAGTATAGAAGAAATAAACGAGCATATGGCTCAATACATCAATGGTAATAAAATGTTTGCAGATAAGGTTAGTGATATATATTTAGCACGTATGACAGCACATCAGAATGTTATGTATGATTATAAACTAGCTGACGATATAGTTGGTAAGTTTGGTATTAAAGTAAAACCAGGAGAAACACTTGGTAAGGGCGAAGCAGGTATTATCAAGACTGCTGATATAAAGAACGCACTAAACAAAATACCTGATGCTAAAAAAGCAGAAGTATATGCAAAGCTTGGTATAGAGGAAGGTTATTTTAATAGCACATATAAGTCATTTATGAATTTAACACCTTCACAAGTAGCTTATCTATCTAAATCCAAATCAGTACCAGTATACAAAGTTAGTAAAGTAATGGCTGATAAAGCTGATAGCCTTGCTAAAACACAATTTGCTACTGATTTGAACGTACTAGTAAAGACGTATGATAAATTCCTTACTCTATGGAAAACAAATGTAACAGCAACAAGACCAGGATTCCATTTTAGAAACGCACAATCTAATGCATTTCAGAATTACTTAGATGTTGGTGTTAGAGCATATGACCCTGCGTTCAACAAGAAGATGCTTGATATAGCAAGTGGTAAAGAAGGTTTCCATACAATACTAGGTAAGAAAATGTCCTACAAAGAGATACAGGAAAAAGCAGTTCAACATGGTGTTCTTGATAATGGTTTCTTTGAGAAAGAATTAGCCAATGATGCAATAACTGCACTTGATGGTAAAATCAATCCTAAATATAATCCTCTAAATGCCAAAGAGTTTGGTGTATATAAGGCAGGTAGAAAGTTAGGTAATAAGGTTGAAAACCAAGCTAGACTTGCAAATTTTGTAGCTAACCTAGAAAGAGGTAAAGGATTCCAAGAAGCAAGTGAACACGTTAATAAATTCCTATTTGATTATTCTGATTTAGCTCCAATTGAACAAAACGTTATGAAGCGTCTAGTTCCTTTTTATACATGGCTTAGAAAGAATGTACCACTTCAAGCTGAAATGATAACATCTGCACCACAAAAGTATCTGCCATTTGTTAAAGCAATCAACATGCTTAATAAAGGCAAGGGTGATATGCCTGACTACGCTAAGGACTGGGTTCAATTACCTTATACAACTAAAGATAAAGATGGTAAGGAATATAACATCATGTGGAATAACTCATTGCCATACAATGACCTTAGTAAAGTCACATCAGCAAAAGATATGTGGGGAGGTATAACGCCATTCATCAAGATTCCAGTTGAACTGATTGCAGGTAAAAATATTTTCTTTGACCAAGACATTAAAGGTGAACGTGGTGAATATTTAAAAGACCAAATACCAGGTAGATATGAAGCAAAGAAAATGGCAGAAGCAACTGGTGGTAAGAAAGCAGTAGCAATATCAGATTATACAGTTGGAAGTGGTCTTAAAACTATGGAAACAGAAAAGAGTAGAAAGAGTTCAAGTGGAGATAAGTTTAGTTCAATCTATAAGAGGTATTTAAAAGAAAAGGCTAATAAATAAGCCATGTATACTGTTTTAAGAGTAATTAGGGTAGTAGGAAGGTAAATACATTACCATTACCTTAAACGCTCTTAAAATGGACATAGTGAGCATACAGGGGGTATGTATATGCAATACGAAGATACAATATATGAACAAGTAAAAGACCATGATAAGAGAATAGTAAAATTAGAAAGGAATAGTGATGTGCTAGGAAATAAAGTTGATACCACAAACAAAATATTAATGGGTATACTAATGGCAATTCTTTTATTCGTAGTAAACAGTATTCTAGGAAGAATGTAGGAGGTGTGAATATGCAAATCAGAGAAAGATTTAGAAATAAACTATGGGTAATGGGTGTGATTTCTTTTATAACGTTATTAGCTAAAACATATAACTTATTTGAAATACCTGCTGATTTTGATGTATTAGTTGATTTGTTCTTGGGTATATTAACAGGGGCAGGTATCTTGATTGAACCAACATCACCTGGGTTTAAAGACAGAATAGATATGTAAACAAGAAAAGACACCCATTACAGGTGTCTTTCTTTATATTATCTTATTATACCAGGAGGGATATAATGGCTTACGTATGATACTAGTTGATACTGATATAAAAACATTTAAGCTTTTTCAAGCTTAGTGGAAAGTAGTTATTTAATACATTCAGTTCAGTAAGTTTATTGATTTGATGTATATAACCAACTCATTACCATAAGTCCGAAAGGACTTAAAGTGTTTTGTCAATCAGTATCAACTAGTTGACTACGTATGTATTCTGTATATATATGATACCATGTTTTAACTAGCCTTGTCAAGCTTCAAAATTGGCACTTTTGTCTTGATTTTAGTATATTATCTTTCTCTAGCTAATTATTTCGCACTTTCTCATAGAAATACAAAATACATAGTTTTCTACCAGTTATTGTAGTCTACTGGATATATTTTGATGACAACTCTTGGATTATCGCTGTCATATAACACCTTATTGATTCTAGTCATACAATAATAGTCATTATTAAAGAATATTCCTTGAAGTGCATCCATCAGTATTTTAAGTGTATTATGACTATCACGTACTCTTCTATCTGAAAAGTAGAAATCCATATCAACATAAAACCATACAGACTTCTTATCTTTTAACCATCCTTGTTTGTGCATTTCTTCTATACATATTGTTCTGCTATCTGCAAACCATTTTTGTGCTTTAGTAGTAAGTCGTCTAGTCTTACCATAATACATATGATTTACACTAGGGAGGAATTGAGAGAGTAACATTTACAACTTGGTTGGGATATAGTGGTTTGTCCCTATATAAGTCTATTACCTTCTCCTTAGCCATTATTCATCAGTCCTGTTTATACTTTTATCTGAACTGAATCCTTCAGGATAACGTGCTTTTAGTTTGTCTATGTTTCTTTGTGCTATGTGTTCTAGTGTACAGTCCAATGCGTTTGCACTAATAGCTAAATACCATAACACATCACCTAATTCTTTTTCTAATTTATCTATATCTAACTCGTGACCTTGAAATAGGCTTTTCTTCATTATGTCTATTGCTTCTCCTGCTTCACCATTCAAACCCATAAGACCATTTAGTAATCTACTTGCAATACTAATTGTATCATCATCTGTTCTCAGTGCTAATTGTTGGTATTCGTTTAGTTTCATGCTAACTCCCCCTAATCCTAAGCTGATTTGATAACTACGTTGCTATCACTATCCCAAGTCCACCATTCACATCCACCAAACATATCAAGTATAGTATATGTGTAATTAACTATTGCTTCTACTAGAGTGCGTTTAGTTTTATGTGAACGTTCTCTACTTGTTTTAGTTACCTTAAATAGTTTATCAAAGTTTTTAAATACCACCTCAGAAATATTATATTCTATAATCTTATCATATATTTCGTCTAGTGTTCTTGTATATATTGACCAGTTAAATGCCCCTTTGTACGTAAAACTACATATATTTATTGTACACGTATTGTGTTTAATACAGTAGTGCTTCATTCCCCTTGCCCCCTAGTTTTTCCAACGTTGAACTAGCTTTCCTTCGCAATGACCTCCACGCTTTAGCGTACACATATGTTCGCAATACCAAGGACTTAATGCGTGTGGTATACTGAATTTTCCATTGCTAACTTGGGTAAATATACTTATTATTTCATCAATAGCCTTTGACAGACTAATATAATAGTTGGTTTTTCCAACTGTACATACATACGTATCTTCTGTTAATTTAGTATAGATGCGTTCCTTACCTTCTTTAGTGAATAATAGGACAAACCTATTGACATCAATACCTAGATTTTGCTGAATTGAATAAATATATAAAGGTACTTGTAAATCTTCTTTTAGCTTCTTTCCTACATGAACCTTACCAGTCTTATAATCGACTATGTCATATGTTCCATCTTCATTTAGATTTATCCTATCAAATGTAATTCTTATTTTAGGCAAATCAGGATGAATTGTAGTAAACAGAGTATCTTCTGTTTTATGTGGTCTTGGCATTGTACTTTCCATATTGAAGTAGTTATCAATACTAGTCATTGCTCCTTGGTACTCACGCTTTCTAAAATCTTCGGTATCAAGTAATCTTTGATAGTTTTCAAAATCTTCTAGTGTTTTAGTACCAAACCAATCAGTAAATTCCTTTATCATTGCTGATTTATCAATTTGGTTTAGTGAAGCTTGTTCAAATAAATCATGTAGTTTTATACCTATTTCAGCATATATACTGTTTGGTGGCTCTACTTTGTCAATAGCTAGTAGTTTAAATGCATGTGGACATACTTTATATGTTTCAATATAAGAACGCCTTACGAACTCCAAGTCTACCTTGGTATCTTCTACTCCATTACATGGCTTACATTTAAACTGATTTGTTAAACTACAATCATCACATAAGTGAACGCCACATTTGATGCATTTTGCAGGATATGGTTCTCCTGTTAAATCTACTCCACAAATTGCACATTTCATTATCTCACCCCCTTTCATATTTATATAGAAAGGCATTTAGTTGTACAATATGAAATTTGTATCGGAGGTGTCACCACCACCTTTTTATAATTTATATTCTAAATGCCCTTTTATATAAATACTAGGACACCTATTTCTAAGTGCCCTAATAATTAAGATAATTTTTCTATTATTTCTACGCTATCTATTATGCAATCATTTCCTGAACGTTTACCTCTTACCATTATAATGTTACCACATTCTAACTTCTCAGACAAGCCTAAGCTTTTATCTGCCCACGTTCTACTAAAGGCAATACATTTCATATTTCCTTGTTGATTTGATATAGTTATAAAAGCCATTTCGTTACCATTCTTATCATAAAATACTCTCACATCACTAACTATACCTGCTACTAAACACTTAGAGTTATCTTGGTGTTCTTGTAGTGATTTGAAAGCATATTTGTCTAGTGGATGTGAAGATAGATATACACCTAGTGCTTCTTTTTCCCACGCTAGTTTGTCGAACTCCCTGAGTGGACATTCATGCTCTTGTTTTATCTGAGTTTTTGTTCTAAGATACTGGTCAAGTTGGTGCATAATGTATTGTCTATCAGAGTGCTCAAAGTCAAACACTCCTGCTTTGATAAGGGATTCGATAACATTTTTTTTGATAAGTGATTTGTTTCTGCGTTCCAACAAATCTTGTAATGATTTAATAGGTCGAATGTCTTTAATACCCCTGATAGCAGAGTCACCGACATTGGTAATTGAAGTAAGTCGGTACATGATACCCTCAGGTGTAGGTATAAAATCACCTTCTGATTCGTTGATGTTAGGTGGTAACACTTTAATACCTCTCCTTTTACATTCTGCAATAAACTCACCTACCTTATCTTGGTCATCACCTTTCTTTGTTAATATAGCAGAGTAGAAACATTCAGGATAGTAATATTTAAGGTAACCTTCTTGAAATGCTATTCTACCATAAGTAGTAGCATGACTTTTATTAAATCCATACCCACCATCAACTGCATTTTCAATGTCTGCCCATATTTCAGCTATCTCTGCTTCTGTTTTTAGTATTCCTACTTTTCTGCAATCTTCAAAAAACTTATTACGCGTTTCTACGTCATTACGTATATCTTTATTCTTACGTAGCTTCTTGTCTGCATATGCCAAATCCCAACTTGCAAGTACATGTGCATCTAGCATATATTGTTCTTGATATACATAGTCACCATAGGTTTCTGACATATACCATTCTCTTTCAGGTATTACTGACCACTCTATTTCTCCACTTCTTCTTCTAAAGTAGCTAGTACCAGTACCAGGTCTAATAAGAGCATTGATAGCTATTACATCCCTAAAGTTACCTGGTGATTGCTGTTTAACTCTTTGTGCTTGTTCCTCTAATTGGAATACACCTTTAACATCACCACTAGCTAACATAGCAAGTATGTTCTTATCTTCATAATCTATCTTAGTCAAATCAATATCTATACCATGAACTGTCTTAACATTTTTAAGTGCAAGGTCTAATGTTTCTAACGTACTAAGTCCTAATATATCAAATTTGAAGTGTCCAAGCTCATGTAAGTCATCCATATCAAAACACACAACTCTTTTAATACGTTTGCCTTGCATATTATTTATCACTTTAACAGGAAGAACATCAGATAGCTTGTTCCATATTATAATACCACCTGCGTGCATTGATGTATGAGATACGCTACCTTGTAGTCTTTGTATTGCTGTCCATTCATCAGGGTATCTTTTGATTGCATCAATGTATGGTTTATTCTGTAAACATTGTTCCCATGTTAAAAATGGGTCGGTTGGTAGTAATGATGATATGAGTTTAATATCTCTTTCACTATGACCAAAACATTGTAGTATTCTTCTAGTAATTGCTCTAGGTGCAAATGTACCGAATGAAGCTATACGACCAACATTCTCCCAACCATAGGCTTCTCCTAACAGTTCAAATACTGCATCTATATCTGAGAAATCACTATCTATATCAGGCTCTCTACCTTTGGCAAGGAAACGTTCAAATATAAGACCATACTCTCTAGGTTCAACCCTGGTAATATCCATTGCATAGCAACTCTTACTGCCTGCACCTGACCCTCTACCATCACCTACTAGTATTTTAGCTTCTCTTGCTCTCTTAATATAATCTTCAACTATTAAAAAATAGTCTGCATATCCTTCTTCTGTTATAACCTCTATTTCTTGTTGAAGTGAGTTCCTATAATCATTATCATCTATCTTTTCATCCTTCTTCTTCTCATAACCACTCCATACATTGTCTTTAAACGTCTGTATTGGGTCATTTGAGAAGGGATACTTCGGTAGGTAATGTCCAGTAGGTATTTCTGCATTACACTTGTTAGAAACGACTACAGTGTTATTTAAAGCACGTTCTACATCTTCATCTGATATGTAATCAAAACCTGCTTTCATTTCTTCTCTAGTTTTAAACCAAAAATCTGTAGTGGTAAATTTAAATCTCTTTTCATCCGTCATCTTCTTTTGAGTAGATAATGCTAATAGAACTTCATGTACTTTATGGTCATCTTTTAGAATATAATGAACGTCATTGGTTGCAATCAGTTCAACGTTAAATTCTTTCGCTAGATAGACTAGCATCTTATTTACTATTCTCTGCTCAGGAATACTGTTAGGTTGTATTTCTAAATAGAAATCCTCACCAAACAATTGTTTGAAAGTATTTATCCACGTTTTAGCTGTTTTAACATCACCATTCATAATTGATTGTGGAATGATATTAGCTAAACATGCTGATGTACATATAAGTCCTTCGTGAAATTCCATCAAATCATATATAGTGATTTGTTGTCTATAATAGAACCTATCTTCTGTATATGCTCTTTCTTGTAGTTTGAATAGATTAACTATACCTTGATAATTCTTAGCTAGTAACGCTATATGACCATATTGTGGTTTACCATTCTCGTCATATCCTTGTGTGAAATAGAACTCACACCCTTTAATAACCTTAACACCATGCTTTTCTTGTAGCTTCTGTGCTTTCCACAATGCATACAATGTTGAGTGGTCAGTTATGGCTACAGCAGGTTGTCCAAGTTCTTTGGTCTTTAATATTAATTCCTCTAACTTACACATTCCATCCAATGGACTATATTCAGCTACGTATGAACGTGAAGATGTATAAAATCCTCTTTGCTCATATAAAACCACCCCCTTGATTTTACTCTATTGATTCTCTGTTCTGATTAATACCAATTGCTTTCTCTTTTACTTCTGATGGTACACATTGTGGACAATACTTCTTATCATCAACATCTACATATAAATCATTATGTGCAAAATTACAATTGCTACAATACCACGCAAGTCCTGTAGGAATGTTTATTCTAAATATCTTATCCACGCTTGTCTACAATCATATCATAAGATAGATTCTTTTTGTAGCTATTAATTGCCCTAGTTGTACTAGGAGTTTTCCATCCACCATCATCAATCTCTATAATATTACCAAAGTGTGTTACTATTGCTGTGTTGAAATAATAATACCTGCGTACTCCATTCTCCGATATTTCTAATCTATGATTGCCTATCTTTTTGTTTCTATCTGAATGGATAAGTTTTAATATAGTTATCAATCTTTTTCACATCCAATATGTGTGACGTATTTGTTAGTATAAGCCATGCTATAAATATTTCCATTGCCCTTGGTGTTTGTTTGAATATCAATATTGATACAGCAGACATAAAACCTATTATAATTGCGTTTGTTAATAAAATTATCTTACCTTTACTCACGCTATCCCTCCTAACTTATTATAAACGCTATTCCTGCGTTCTTTATTAGTTTTGAACATATACTACATGGTATTGCTTTTATCTGTTTACCATCTTCTTCACCATATAGATATAGTGTACTGTCTATCATATCTTTTCTTGAAGCAGATATAATTGCGTTCATTTCAGCATGTACAGCTTCACATAATTCATATCTAGTACCATGTTCTATATTAATTCTTTTACATGCATTTGTATCTGAACAATTTATGGAATCTCTAGGACTACCATTATAACCTGTTGATATGATTTCATCATTCTTAACTATAACTGCTCCGTATTGTCTACGTAAGCATGTACTTCTTTTAGATATTGCTTTTGCTATGTTTAAATAATATTCATCCTTACTTATCCTCATATGCTCCTCCTGTTTACATTTTATTTATTTCAGAAAGACTTGTTATTCTTTTACTTATATCTTCTAATTTATTTTTAATAGTTTGTGTATCTCTAACTGTAGATTCGCTATATTCCCTTTCATATTCTTGTAGTGTTGTAGTTAGATATTCTTTCAAATCACTTAATGTTTTATATATTTCCTCATTGTTCTTATAAAATATATCACTACCATATTGTTCTTCTAGTTCTTTAATACAATTGATTGTTGCTAGAAATACTCCTTCAAACTTATAACCACGTATTTCATTTGAGTATTTATATTTCTTATAGTTTATCCTATAATACAAACCTTCGCAATCATATAATAATGCTTGTAGTGTATTTTGTATGTTTGATTTCATAATGTATATAAATATACTTTCTTTAAACCTTTCATATTCTTCTTCTTTATCTGTCCTGCGTGTTTCTTTTAGTTGTTTTGGTAATTTTATTAAACTATATAATCCATATAATATCCACGTTGTTAATCCACCAAATACTATAACAAAAGTTCCAAGCTTATCAATTGCCTTACTAAAGAAGTTATTTGGAACTAATAACATTGTACAAATTCCAAGTACAAAATTAGCTAAACAATAAATCAAAATATAAACTATACTCATTACCGTTCCCCCTTTATTATTGATATGTAAAAAGTCCCATAGTAGGGACTTGGCTTGTTATTCTTTTATATCTACAAACTTGATTTGAACATCATCACCATACTTTTCTTTAAGCATTTCAATTAGTTCTATTTTGGCTTGTTCAGTTGACGTGTATATTTCTTCACACCCTTCACATGAACAGTTCTCCATTGTTTGCATTACTTCATCATATGCTTCATCTAGCTTTCTTTCCATTAGTTCCATGATTGAGTAAACAGCTAAATCTTTTAATGTATCTTCTAAGCTTTCATCTTGTATTTTTTGCTCATAGTCCTTATCTAGTAATGTTTTAAGTCTTTCTAATTTATCAGTTAATCTAATAGCTATTGCATGAGGATATTCTTCTCTTACCTTAGTAAAACTATCTCCATAGTCACCATTCTTTGCTATATATGTTTGTAGAAAGTCACCTACTATTTCCTTAAACAGCTCTACTTTTACTTCGCTCATTAATTAAACCCCCAAAATTGGTGTAGTACACCTTATTATTGTATTTTTCTGCCATTGTCATACAAGAACCAGGGTCATCACCCTCGTCAAACTCAATGCAGTATACGTCGAACTTATATTTAGTTCTGTTTATTATCTTATTTGTACATGCTCTACCTGCATCATCACCATCATATGCTGTGATAATAGTTGTACATACTTTTAATAAAGCTTTTTCTTGCTCGTCAGTTAGATGTGCTCCAAATGTTGCGACTACATTATATATTCCTTGCTCATAGCAATTCCACACATCAAATATACCTTCTACCAATACAACTTCATCTATGTTATGTTCGTTAATATAATTCATACAATTATCAAAATTATATAATATATATCCACTTTCAAATCCTTGATGCGACCATTTCTGTATATCGTTACTTTTAATTCTACGTAGTGATATGCCGATTTGAACATCTTTAAAGTATATTGGTATTAGTATTCTACTTCTAAGCGTATATGGCTCATTATCGTTGTTATATGCAACTATTTCATCAACGTATCTAGCACCAAAATATTCTAATGTTTCAGGTTTAAAATGTCTAAATTTCTTTATTGGTTTCAGTTCAGATGAAATGTAACTGTATTCTTTCAATTCGTACACCTTCTCCTTCATCAACTTCAACCATTCTTCACGTTCTTTTTCATTCTCAGTCTTAATATGTGTAAGTTCTAATTCGTTTATGTCTACATTGAATATTTCAGCTACCTTCATAATAGCCTGTGGGAATGATATCCCCTCTAGTTTTGATACTAATTCATAGGCATCACCTCCTCCACAATCACCTGTATGACAGTACCACAAATCTGTTTCTGTATTATATACAAAACCAGTTGGGTTATTACCATCATGTATTTTACAGCACGCTCTGATGTATTTACCATGATGGTTTATGTTCTTAAAGTCATAATACCTAAGTAAGTATTCTTGGTCTATAAAAGGTTTTATTACATCAGTAGCATACATTTAATCACCTACTTTGTCATTTTGTTATCTTCATAAGTACGTAATATAATTCCAAACAAGAAAAATGCAACTGCAAAGCACCATGTTGGACTTACATACTCTTTTGTTATTAGACTTGTAATTCCTTCATTTATTGTCATTGCTATTAATACCCATAGACCTATTCTATATACATCTAATTTTTTTAACATTTTCTTTAACATCTACTATTCCCCCTTTTTTAATTTCTCTTTAAATTCATCTGTTGGTATAAAAGGCACGCTATTATAACTACATGCGTCTGCAAGTACTCGGCGTGCACCTTCTATGTTAGTTGGGTTTTTAATTGTAAATTCATGTAATCCTTTGTCATAACAATATATACAGTTAATAACACATCCCTTAGCTTCATATCCAAAAATACTTGGACAATATGGGTTACGTCTTATTCTTTCCACTATATATTTATTATACTTTTGTAAATATTTATTTGCTATTACCTCTGCTATCCTCATATTGCCCTCCTATTTATATTAATTATTTAACACTAGTTCTTCAAACATTGGTAGTGTTTCTACGTAGTTACAGAACTTAACCCATTCTTCTAACTTGTGTGTTTTTCTTTGATTATATATTGTTTTTAACTGTAAGTAGTTAGTTGTAACCCTAGCAGATAACATAAGACCACTTGGTATGTTAGCTACTATCTTTACAAATATTTGTTTCTTCCACACTGGGTCTGTTTCATCATTATATTGTTTTATCAAATCAGTTAATAGTTTTATAATAGATTTATCTACCTCAGGAGTACATTGTCCTGCTATATCCATCTTTGTTATTCTATGCATTGTACTTTGTGAACTAACTGTATCAAAGAAATGGTATCTTTTGATTTGTTGCCATATATATTGTGGCAACGTTAAGTCCATTTGAACTATTATACCTTTTAGATAACAGTCGTGTCCAGTACCAGGTATACAACTACCTAATGCACTTTGTCTAGGTGTTATAGCAGATGTTAATTCTTCTATATTTGTTGACATAGGGAATTTAGATGCTCTTATGCTTTCTGCTAATCCAAATACATCTACATTTTCAATTCTTATATTTGATGATATGAAATTTAACGCCATCTATATACCTCCTTGTTTTTCATAAGCTAATAATAAGTTTTCTGCTAAACTTGCCACTGTCATTAATCCAACTCCACCAGGTACAGTGGTATATTTTATATTCAGTTCATCTAACATAGGATAATCTGATTTCTTAATATCTCCCTCTATCTTGCCATCTATTTCATTAATACCTACATCTATTATTATTTCAGGAGTATAACTAGACATTATTTCTATCTTCTTTAGTCTTTCTGCTGTTAATAAGTCCTGTTTTCCTACTGCACTAATAATTAATTGTGGTTGCATGTTGTATACGTATGCAGGTGCAGAGAATGGAGTTTTAGAATGTATCTGAACTGTTGTAGCATCATTTTCTAATAGTAAATTATACATTGGCTTTCCAACTATATCACTTCTACCTATTATCATAGCATGTTTACCACTAGGTTCAAATTCTAATTCTTTTAGTATTGTCATTATGCCTTTTGGTGTACATGGTGTAAACTCTGTAAACTTACTTAACCCATCAACGTCTTTCAACGGAGTTATTGAATTTAATACATTCTTTTCATTAATATGAGAAGGTAATGGTAATTGTACCAATATACCATGAACACTATCGTCAGCGTTAAACATGTTTATCATTTCAACAAGTTCATCTTCTTCAACATCATTTTCTAGTCCTATTGTAAAACTAGCCATACCACATTCTGCTATGAACTTCTCTTTGTTCTTTACATACTTGTGAGAAGCTATATTATCACCAACTATTATAGTTGCTAACTGTGGTACTGCTTGTAGTTTTCCTACTTGTTCCTTTAACTTTACCTTAATACGTTCTTGCATTGCCTTACAATTTATTCCCATATTACCCTCCACTTATCGTTTATATCTATAACTAATGGTACAGGATTTTTACCTATACTCATAATTATGCCATCTACTATCTTGTATTTTGCTCCATCTTGTTTTACCAGTGTTGATTCTTTATCTTTTCTTCTAGTTATTAATGTTAGTGCTTCTATTATACTAAGACCAGTCACTATTCTTCACCTGGCTTTCTTAGTGTTATATAACCACTTCTAATATTTTCTTTCAATGCGTTTTCTGATATTCTTGTCATAATTGGATTACCTGATTGAATATCTAAACCTTGCACTCTATATCCACCAAATTTGGTTTTAAATAATATTACATTTTTTAATCCATAGTATGGACTTATACAACATACTTGTGGAATATATATCATTTTTCTAGTTGACCTTACCATTACCTTAAAGCCTTTTTCCTCCACTGTTTTACCCCCTTAAAACAAATTTACTTTATAATATAACTACCTTTTTCTATATAATCAACTATTGTCTTTTTGTCTTTCTTTGCTATTTTTGGCTCGCCATAGTCGTTTATATATTGCATTGCAAAACTATTTTCTCCTGTTCTAAATGTTATAAAAGTTATTTCATTCCACGTAGTATTAACAGCAAATACATCAGGAAGTGTAATAACTTCTCTTGTACTGACTAATTTTATTTGTACTGGTGAATACATTGCTACACCTCCATTATTATTTACAGTTCTTTTAAATTGTAAATTATTTGATATAAACAAATGACAATATCGAACCGTCACCACTCGGACTATATTCAGAATGAATTTTCTTTATAATGTTATTAGGATATTCTTTTTTTATATCTTCTACTTTTAGCTCGCAAGCTTCTCCATATTTATTTATAACAACAACATATTCATCTGTTAAAATATCTACATAATCATATAATCTCATAATAAGCCTCCTTAATTGTTTGGCTAATATATCACTATTTACTTATAATGCATATCAGATGCACTCCGTCATCCTAGTTATCTCACCATCAAATTGAATATTAATAGGTGGACAATCACACGCACCATTACGTTGAAACTTAATTCTTGCCTGCATATTACCAAGTCTACCACCTTCAAGTGCTACTGTTTCTATATCTTTCTTAGCTAAGAATACTAACTTAGAACATAGTTGTAAGATTCTATCTGAACCTGCTATATCTCCTTCATCCATATCTTCTGCACTCTGACCAACATCATTTCTATTAGCCTGAACTGCTGAGTATATAGGAATATCAAGTATACCTGCAAGGTCTTTTAATTGAGTTGCTATAAGTCCTAGTTCTTGATACTCTTTTGTAAACTTTAGATTTCCTGCACTACTAGCAGGTAGTTTTAAATAATCAAAGAATAATGCCACTATACCATGTTTTGCTTTATATTGTCTTGTAAGTGATACTATTTTATTAGCATCAAAGTTAGGCATATAGATATGATGGAAGTTACCACTATTAATCAGTTCAGTTGCTACTTTCATACGTTCTAACTTGTCTGCTTTTGTACCATATTCTGTATCCATTACAAATCTACCTGATGATAGTTCATCTAATGGTATACCTGATAACATAGCAAGTATTCTATCTTCATTTTCTTCATCACGCATTTCAGTATTAATATATAATATTGGTAGCTTGTCTACAATTGATATGTTCTTTGCCCAATTAGTAAGGATAACTGATTTACCCATCTTTGCTCTAGCACATACAAACATCAAATCACCACCATGCATACCACCAGTCATTTTATCAAACTGATAGAAGTGGGTTTCGAGTCCTCCTATTTCCATAGGGTTCTCTGCACGTTTAGCCATTCTTTCTTCTAGGCTAGTACCCATTTTATGAACCTCTTGAACATTACTTTCACGTACAGATATATCATCTAACTTTTCCTGAACTGTTGTAATCAACTCCGTTGGGTTGAGAACCCTAGCTTTATCGTCTAGCATTTCTTCTAGCACTTCAATAGAAATATTACATAATTCTCTACGTGTATATGTTTGTTTTAACTTCTTAACGTATATGTCTAAATTTCTTTCCTTTTCCTCTGTCTTAGTTAGTGTTGTCAGATAATCAAGTCCACCTATTTCCTTTATACTCTCCTTAGCCTTGTCATTTGTTAATACTTCCATGACTGCTATTGGTGTAGGTTCTTGATTTGTTTCATATAAGTATTGCATAGAAAGATATATGTACCTATGTGCATCTATACTGAAATGCTCAGGCTTTAATCCTTTATTCTCGCACTCTGTTATATTATCAGTGTTTTTCAAACAGATACTTATAATTGCCCTCTCTGACCCTGGACTTCTCACCTGTTCCAATATTTTTGTTTTTGTTTCTGTTGTGTTCATTAACTTCAACTCCCCCAAAGTTTTTATTATTAGAGATACTTTGTTTGTATCTTTCAATAACTTCATCACGTTGTTTACCTTCACGTATTTCTTTTAGTTTATCATCTATTACAAATTTAACCAACGCCATTGAATTTGGGTGAGCACTGTCTACATCTATTAGATAATCTATTACTTCTATTATCTCGTCTTTGCTATATTTTTCTAATAGCTGTTTAGTTAATGATATGTTGATACTTATGGATTTACCTGAAAACTGTAATTTAGCCTTACCTATGAAATACATTGCTATCTCTTTTGCAACAGTTGCATCTACCATTTGCCAACAACCTCCAATACGTTTATATCCCTTCTATATATCGAATCAGAAATAGTCTTTATTCTTGTTGTTTCATATTTGATTATATTGGTTCTATTACCTATCCACTGTATAATACATTCTTTATCATTTATTTTAATTGCCTTACGTATTGTTTTGTCATTTAGTATTCTATCCTTAAGGTCAAAGTTGAATTTAATGTAATCACCTACCATTTACTTATATCACCTCTCACTATTTTTGTATCTGAACTGTTAACTATGCCTTTTGCACCATCTACAGTGTCCGTTGTCCACCTTGGCTTTATATTTTCATCTATCCATTGCACCCTAACTTTTTCACGTTCCTCTTGTATTACTTTATATACTAAAAACTTATGGCTATTAAAGTAAAATCTACACCATTTCACGCCTATGTTATCACACCTTTCAATTGTATTTATATGTAAAAGCAGGGAGTTACCCTGCATATATTGTGGAGATATTATGACCTAGATTTCTATTTCTTCATCATCACCATTTGATTCTGAATTGTTACTCTTGCCATTGATGATTTCTAATATTTGCTCCCTAGTTGGATTCTTCAAATCAACTTTAAGATTTAATTTACCTTCTAATAACTTAGTTTCTTCTGCTGTTAATGGTACAGCAGGTAATGGTATTATAGTGTACTTAGTATTCTTCTTAGTACCAGTTCTAGTAATCTTTAAATCAAAGTTTTGTAAGTCACCCATTGCTTCTCTATATCCAAGTAGAGTTTCAAAGAACTCATTACCTTGTTCTAACAGTTCAAGTTTAGATGTTTCACCTTGCTTCATTGCTCTGTTGATTATATGAATAGTGTGTTTCTTACTGTTACCAAATGGTTTTGTTTTAAGTCCTGCATCCCTAGCTTCTTTGTTCGCTTCGCAACAAGGACAACCATTCTTCTCACCTATACATATTACACTTCTACCTACTGAATTTGCCCAATGTGTCCATCTTGATAATGGTTCATCATCAGCTATTCTGACTATTGCAGATTCACCTGCTCCTAATTTAAAAAACCCTAATTTACCTTCTCCTGAATTATCGTTTCCTTTAACATCTGTCCAACTAATTTTAATTACCCTCTTTCTTATCTATTCTATTTTGACAATTTTCTTTTTGTGTACATATTCTTAAATTTATCTTTCTATTATCTAGTACATTATGGTTGATATGGTCAATTACCATATTATCATGTGGATTCATAATGTATCTATGTAGTGCTAATCTTTTTCCACCATTTGTTATTTCTTTTACATCTTTTGAATTAACACTTACTACGTATATTCTTTCTGTATGAGAATACCATTTTAATTTTGAAACTCGTTCTATATCTTCAATATCTATTAATGTTCTGCAAGTTTCATTTCCATGCATATTATATAATATTATTTCAGCATAATCATCTTTTATTACAATTTCATTTTTGTCCTTTCTAGTTCTATTAAATATTCTTCCATGTCTATGCATTTGCAAATAATGCTTGCCACATAATGCTTGTTCGCCTTTAAAACGTTGAACCTTATTTGTACTTCCACATATTTCACACTTTCCATTTTTCACAAATATCACCTCTTGATTATATTATATCACAATTGGCAATATTTATCTACGTCATTTTACATATGCCTTAATCATATGAGATACCACCTTTCGTTTTTTATTCATTATTCTTCGTTTATATATTAATAACATCATAGATGTTTACTAATCAAGTACATTGTCCATTTCGTCTGATACATAATCAATACTGTTACATATTGTTAAACTATCTTCATCACTATCATATACTCCGTCAACATATCTATCAAAAACACAACCATTACACGACCTACTCTTACACCATTCTCTTTTATTTTTAGCAAGTGTTTGGAAAGACTGTAATATTGCTTTTTCTGCATCTGTCATTCTTTATCACTTCTTTCTTTAATATAATCTTTATATTCTTTTCCATATCTTACACAATAAGCACTTGGCATTGGTGTTTTGAATAGCTTTTTCAATATACAATTATGACAATAACTGATTTTGCATATTGCTTTTACATTTTTACCTAGTGCTATTTTTTCTGATTTTGTATAAGGAAGTGTCATTTAAACACCTCCTACCATCTTTCCACTAAGTAGTTGTCACCTAACATATCATACAGTATTTCATTAGGTACTGCAATACCATTTGTCCAATTTATCATTTGCCTTACTGCTATACTTGCTGTAGTCATTGCAGATGTTACTACTGACTTAGATGTACCACAAGCTGATACTTCTGCTTGTTCATCAGTATATAGTGTACTTTCATATGATTTGATTTGTTTTAAATCCATAGGATTTACAGTATATATTCTACACATATCAAGTCCCATTCTAGTTTCAATAACTAGTTTAACTTTAGGTTGTAGTTTTAGTGCTTCTTTGAATATTTCTTCTCTTGAACTCATAGTGTCTGTTAGTACAAATACTACACCTTCTAATAGTGTATCACCAGTTACTTTTTCATTGTGTGCAGTATAATTCATACCACCAAATCTTATTGCATTATCTATGTTAGCAGTTACTTTTGGCATACCTATACTCTTAATTGTAAATGCTTGATTTGGAATGTTATGATTTTCTACTATATCAAAGTCCCACACATGTACATCTTTAACACCTAATTTAGCTAACATCATTACTAACCATGAAGCAGTAGCACCACCACCCACAACATTTATAGGGTAGTTAAACGTTCTATTATCAAATATATCAAGTTGGCGATTATAATTTATTTCTATCATTTTCTTCTCTCTCCTTCTGTTTCTTTAATTTCATATCTTCTCTGTATTTTATTTCTTTTTCATAACATATTGTGCATTTAGTAAAGCCTAACCTATCATTTGGCTTTACACACGTTACGCACAACCCATTATTTATTTTTTCATTATATCTTTTTTTCTGTATTTCACTATATCTGATGTGACAACTTGTACAAAACAACTTGCCCTCTCTATCATTTGGCATTCCACATTCTGTACACAAGCCTTGTTCTTTTCTGTTTTGTCTTATTTTTGCTCTCGAATTTCTTACGTATTCTTTTTGTTTTTCATGTTGTTTTTCTTTTTTAATATTATATTTCACAAAACATTCATTACATAATCGTTCTCCTGGTCTGTCGTTTTCCTTTTTACATTTCTTACATAATCCTTTTTCTTTTTCCTGTTTTTTTATTTTAGCTTTATTTGCACATTCACTACACAACACTTTGTTTTCTCTATCATTTGTTTTACCACAATTTACGCATAAGCCTTGTTCCCTTCTTTTATCTCTTAGTTTTGTTCTTGATTTTCTGTTTATTTCTTTTGTTATCTTATATGCTTTTTGAGGACTTCTGAATTTCGACATACCCATTTTAGTCCTCAATTCCATCTACTATATCAAGTATTCTTATACCAAAAATTACTTGGTTAGTAGTGTATATGTTGTGACGTTTACGTTGTTGCTCTGTTGTGTTTTCTTCCAATACTTCTGATACTGTCTGAATATTAATATCTACCTTTTCTCTTTTGAACTTCTTTACTATCTTATTAATCATAATCATGCCCACTTTCGTAGGCATATTATCTAAGTTAATATTCATTTCATCATCCCCCAATGATTTATTTATCTTGGATATCTGTTCTTTGCAAACTCTACTATTCCTAGTGCTTCTTCAAATGTTGCTTCTAATTGTGAATTACATTCTGCATTTATAGCATCTATTATGTCATGTACAGCTAATACTGCATTACTTTCTGATTTTACATTTGCTATTACCATCATTTCACTTTCTGAGAAGTATGCAGGTATTGTTGTTTCATTCCAAAAACTATCTTCTTCTACCTTTATTTCCTTTTCTGTTCCCACTATTTTTAGTTGATGACTTGTGTTTTTTTTTGTATCTACATCATCTTCCCACCATCTTTTTCCATAACCATAGTGTCCACCTTGATAGCCATTTCCATATACTACTGTTCCGTACTTTTTTTCTGTTACCTTCTCTTTCATTTCAGCTTTAACTTCTTCTTCTAAATCTTTTGAGTATGGTTTATATTCTGACCATTTTACATTCTCATATGTTAGATTACCTTTGAAGTCATATAAAGTAAATTCCATTTCTCCTGATTTGTTAGCTATTACACGTATAAACCAGTCATTGTGTTCTCCAAATGTTTTCATTTGACTATTATCTTGTGCAGAAGGAGAAACACCCATATTAACATGGCTGTGTCCCCATAGCTTTATATTATTCCATATCTCTACACCATCATCTTGACTTAACAGTTCAGTAGCAAAATCACTTAATCCATCAGGTGTTATTTCACATGTTGCAGAATGAACTTCTTGTTTGAATAACATTACGTCTGTTATTAAGAATATATTATTTGCATATGCTTGAACTGTTCCAAGCCATCCAATCTCTTTATCGCAATGTCTTACATAATAACTCATTTTCTCTAATGCTTTTGGTAGTATTTTGATTAATGGTTCTTGTATTGCTAGTATTTTTGTAACTACATTCATTCTTTCCTTAAACATACTATTTTACCTCCATGTATTGTATTCCTGCTACGTATCTACCTTCTTTAACTCGTCTAACCATTTCCACTTGAAGCTCTCTATTTCTTTCATCACTTACAAACTCACCAGTATATTTTTGTCTTTCTAATGTATTACCTTCTTCATCTACTTCATCCCAATTTGTATAGCACTTACCTGCTCCATCATCTTCATTTATGCTTTCAAGGTAATTAACAAGTACATCTGCAAGCATTGCCCATTCTCTATTCATAATACATTCAGCTATTAGTGTTGATGCATTACCTAAGCAACCACTACCAGTTTCACTTACATGTGGATGATGACACGCTCCCCATACACTGTGTCTAATATTCTGTATATCTCTATTAAAGAATAGTGTTTGACCATTTTGTAATCTAACTTCTATTCTAAATCTTCCCATTCTAAATCTTTTAACACCTTTTTTAGTTCTAGCTTTAGCAAACAGTTCAACTGTATCTAATACTAAATCACCATTTTCATTGAAGAATACTTCTTCTATTTTCTTATTGCTCTCCATTGCTTTAATTTCAGATATTAATTTAGCCTTAATACCTTCCATACCACTACCTAGACCTTCTAATTGCTTTTCAAATGATATTGCATTTAGTGAGTATTGTTTTACTTTAGCCATATATTCTTCCATTCTTTGTTTTGCTTCTCTTAACTTGTTTTCAAGGTTTCTCTTATCACTTTCAATTGTACTCATTAAGTGGCTAACTGCTTTTTGTATACTTGCTTCTCTTTCTATTCTAATTGCTTCTTCTAACTTTTCACAATATCCATCTATACTTCCAAATAAATGTTCTACAAACTTGTCCATTATAATGTTAAACAATTCGATTTCCCCTAAACTCTCATATTCCCACATATCATATAAGAAGTTTAACACCTTGTTTTCTTCATCATATTCAGCTAATACAACTTCGCCATCACCAAATTGAATTGTTCCTTCACTTGGTACAAATAATGCATCACTATAGAATTGCTTTCCAAATGCAGTGTTGCTTTCTGAATAAATCATGTCATCTGTTTTGTGACTTCCCCATATCAATACTGATAACTTGTCTTTTCTTATTTCCTTACCTATTGGCAATCCTTCTCCATGATGTATTGCTATATTAATGTTCTCTTGCATAGCCTTTGATAATTGTTTAAACCTATCACCAAATATTCTAGTATAATCCCTTGTGTCATTGTTAAATATTATTTTTACCTCTTTCATTATTATCTCTCCCTTTATAATAGTATTTTAATTAATATTCCACTTGCTATTAGTACAAGTTTTTTTTTCTCTTGCCAATCCTGTTATTATCAATGCGTTGCTTATTAGTGTTAGTATGACCATTATCTAAATAACCTCTTACCTTCCTCTGTTGGATTGTATTCTATACCACAGTTTATACATAAAGCTTTTAATGCACCTGGCGTTCCTTCTTTTGTTTCTCTAAATTCTGATGGATTAAGTTCAAAACATTCCCTGCAATTACCTTCACATTGTGTTTTATAACCAAATGTAGTTGCACAACCATAACCACTATATAATCTATCTATCATTTCTTCATTATATTCTTTTAAATATCTATTTAATATCACCTCTGCTATCGTTAGTTTCTTTGGTTTTTTCATTCTATACCTCCTATTTTATTTGATATGTAAAAGGAGAGCATTCCTGCTCTCCATATATTAGTTGTTTCCTTTAATCTGTTTAACTAATACTATTAACTTACTGTCTGCACCAATTACTGTATCAGTTGTTACTGAGTTTCCATCAAGTCTTACATCATATCCAGTTGGGTCAATACTAGCTAATTCAAGTATAGCACCTACTGTTTGTGTACCCTCATATGTGAACTCACTTACTCCACCTGGAAGAATACCTACTTTAATAGTGGATACGTTTCCTTTGATTTGTTTTACTAGAACTATTAACTTGCTATCAGCAGTAATTCTAGTATCAGCAGTTACAGTAGTTCCATCAAGTCTGATATCGTAGCCAGTTGCATCAAGTTCTGCCATATCAAGTAGTTCTTGTACTGTTAATGTACCATCAACTACATATTCTGTTACACCACCTGGTAATACACCAACTTTGATTGTTTGAACATTACCTTTAATTTGTTTAACTAATACTATTAATTTACTGTCTGCACCAATTACACTGTCTACTGCTACTGAAACACCATCTAATCTTACATCATAACCACTTGCATCTAATCCTGCCATTTCTAATACCTTTGCTACTGTTGTACCTGCTTCTACTAAATATTCTGTAACTCCTCCTGGTAAAACTCCTACTTTAATTGTTTGATTTGTCATAATAAAATCTCTCCTTTTAATTTAAATTATTTTTATTCATAGAGTGTGTGTCCCTCTATGTAAATGAGCGAAGGTAACCAACCTTCACTCGGAGGGACTATAATGAAAGATATAATATATAGAAAAGGTATTAACGTGTAATACCTAATTCAGCTAGTAATTCTTCTTCTGATGTGTAAACTTTACCTGATGTTGGTTTTTCTTTCTTTTCCATTTCTTCAACATCTGCTACTATTTGTGCCTTTACACTTGCTATTGGGTCAATCTGTTTTTCTTCTTTCTTTGGCACATCAGATAACTTATATTCACTATCAATTCCTTTACCTTCTAGTATATTATAGAATGAAAGTACATGATTTGTATATAGTTTTTCATCATCTGTTTTAACTGCAAGTGATAATATCTTTTCTGTTTGCATGTTGATTAAGAATATAGTTCTATCTTCGTGTGTCACCTTTAGCAACTTACCATTTCTAGTAATTAAGTAACCATTACTACCATTGTTTTCTGCTATTTCTTCTACTATTGCAGATACTTCATCATCATGCCTAGCACCTATTTCAACTAGTGCGAATTTAGATTGGTGTTTATCTATATACCAACAACTACCATTTTTACCTGCTCCATTGCAATCATGTAAGCCATAGTTCTTTTCAAACTCAATACCTATTTGACCTTCATGCTCACTAACTATAACTGCAAATTCCTCTGTGTGTTTTGCTATTTCATCTAATACCCTTATTCTTCTTTTTAATAAACTCATTTACTAATTACCTCCTATTATACCTTCTATAATACTTTTGTATTCTAGTTCTGTTTTTGTTTTCAAATCACCATATACAACCTTTTTATTACTTTGTATAGTTGCTATGTGTTTTTTCTTTTGTGTTTTTATTATAATCAATTTGCCATTAACAGCAATTGTTATTGCTCTGTTTTCTAATGCTTTTGCTAGTTTGTCTTTTGTGTCCTCTACTAGTTCAAGATATCTGAATGGTATACTCCAACAATAACCATGTTCACCTACTCCACTTCCCGAATGACCTCTTTCTATTCTTTGGTCAAACTGTACTGTTGCTTGTGTACTGCTCATGTATATTATAGTTCCTGTTTTATTTACTATATCATTATTTCTATCATATGCATACGTTGCAATTACTCTATTTCCTATTTCCATCTTCATCCACCTCCATCCATATTTTACCTCTTATATTTCTTATTGTTATTTCTTTATTCTTTTTAGTCCACTTTGGTGTTCCATCTTTTTGTATCCATTGTATCATAATATTTTCTTCATTGTGTTCATAAATTGTATGTATTCTTTCTGAACTTTCTCCTAGCTTAAATCTAATTGGTCTTATTGTTCTCACCTACCTTTCTTTTACTTCGTGCCACCATTTTGTTTGTATATTGCTTAACGCTTCTTCCTTGCCATATGTACTCCAATGTGGTTTTCCACCTTCATATCTTTGTATCATTACTCTTTTTTCTGTATGTTCAAACATTGTAAATATTGTAATTCCTGTAGTATTTGTTTTAAAACTAACTGGTTTCACTATATCCCTCCCCCACTTATTCAGTTTTTGTTTGTTGCATGTTGAACATATTTTGTCCACCACTTAACATAGACATCATCATCATACTTTTCATATCTATATCTTTTCCCATAGCCATTAACATCATAGGATTTATTCCCCCGTTAGTACCACCCATTCCATTCATAGCCTGCATTAACATTAGTGACTTCATATCAAGACCTTCATTTTCTTTATCGTCTTTCATCATTAACATCATCATCATTGGGTTCATTCCATTCATTGCATTTCCAGTACCCATATTAAATAAGCAAGTAACCTTACTCCAAAATCCAAATCCAAATAGATTGATTTCCTTTAATAAATTACCTTTAGTTCCTAGTTTTATATTTACTGCTTGTAACGAACCATTATCTGCAACCTTTAACACTTGATAGTAATTATTCTTAGCCTTTACTACATCACCTGGTGCAACATCTTGTGTTGGCATTATAAACATAAAGTCATTTGCATCTTCTACAACCATATCCATTTGATTCTCTATTTGTCCTGTGGTAGTATTGTATCTTACATATTCGTTTTCTGCTCTTTTAATAGCTATATCTCCACTCATAGTCAATGCTAATTCTCCATTTTTTATTGCTCCAAAATCTCCAAACATATTACTTAATCCTTTCATTTCAACAACCTCTCCCTTTTTATTATTTTTTGATTCATCAGTTTTTCTA
>Ga0194137_10000172_pt1 | contig 44391 bp, 50 predicted proteins | sample TARM_MetaG_T3_14_FD_134025 | JGI IMG/M metagenome (GOLD analysis project Ga0194137, IMG submission 134025) | Freshwater microbial communities from Pennsylvania, USA, analyzing microbe dynamics in response to fracking - TARM_MetaG_T3_14 (version 2) | ecosystem: Environmental > Aquatic >...
GCTTTGGGATGATCATTTGAATGCCAACCTGAAAGCCGGTGAAGTGGCTGACACCGACCCAATGTGGGCTCAGCTATTTGATCTGCTAGCCAAGCGGGGTGAAAACGCCACCGATGACCCGACAGTGGCTACTCGCATCAAGGATATGCTCGACCGTCGTCGCGACGAATGGCTGGCACGCGTGCATAACCAGAAGGATCACAAGCTAGGCTACAAGCCGGAAGGCGGAGCCACGGTAGGGCTGTTGGAGCAGGCTGGCGATAGTGATTGGGAAATGTTCACCTGCCTGAATTCGCTGCGCGACGTGGAAGGCACCGTCGACCTGGTGCTCGACCAGAAGTCGACTGGCTTGCGTGTCGATTGAGGAGCTAAAAATGAATGAACTCGGCGAACTCCGCCCCAGTCAGCTAATCTTTACGTTCGGCATCGGTTCGCTGGTCGATTTGCCCAATATGTCTGCCTTGGTGATGGGCCTGGATGACTGGGATACCCGTTACTGTAAGGAGATCGAGGAAGATCGTCTGGTCGCCGCAGTGCAGAAGCGCCTGGGGCCGCAAATTGCCAAACTCTACTTACCGCCGATCAAACTCGATGGCATGGATAGAGACCCGGCTGCACCTGCCGTTGGCGTACCGGTAGTGCCCTTTCCTCGTTGGTTACGATGCTCTCTTTGTGACACCTTGGCGACAGTGGAATCCGGCGTGTTCAAGTTGAGTCAGGACATGTATCGGCCTGACAAGACGGAATATGTTCATCAGGGATGCCTAAAATCACAGGGTGGCAAGTCGCCATCAGCAATATCAGTTCGTTTCCTGCTCGCCTGCCGCGAAGGCCACTTGACGGACTTCCCGTGGCTCGATTTCGTGCATAAGGGCAATGTCCCCTGTAAGCCCGCGACATTGAGCTTGCGAGAGTTCGGCGCGTCGGGCGATGCGTCAGACATCGTGGCGAAGTGCCATACCTGCGGCACCGAACGACGTATGGCGGATGCCTTTGATCCGGAGTCGGCGTTCAAGTGTCATGGTCACCATCCGCACCTTCGCTTGATCGAACGCGAGTGCAAGGAACCCGCCAAAGCCATCCTGCTCGGCGCATCGAACAGCTGGTTCCCCACTGCATTGTCGGCGCTGTCGATCCCGAGAGCAGTGGATAAGCTCAGCAAGATCGTCGAAGAGCAATGGGCCGAGTTAAAGGATACGGACGACATCGACGAGCTCCGCTTACTACGCAAGAAGCAACAGAAGTTTCAGTCGCTGATCCCGCTATTCACCGCGTTTTCTGACGAGGAAATCTGGGCAGCCATAGAAGCCAAGAAAGCGGGCGGCGGGCACGGGAATCTGCCAGCCGAAGACCTCAAACTGCCGGAGTGGGAAGTGTTCTCCAACCCGGAATCAGCCTCTGAGAACCGTGACTTCAAGCTGAAGCGCGTTGCGCCACCAAAGGGATTCGAGGCGTTCTTCGAGGACACGGTGCTAGTCGAGCGCATTCGAGAGGTGCGTGCGCTTCTTGGCTTTACCCGCATCGAATCGAATGCCGACTTTGCCGAGGCATCTGTCCTGAAAGATGGACGGTTGACCAAGCTCTGTCGCGAAAGCCCGACCTGGCTGCCCGCCTCGGAGGTCCGCGGTGAAGGCATCTTCCTGCGCATCAACGAAGAGGCGATATTTGCCTGGCAAGATAGGCCTGAAGTGCAGCAACTCCAGCATGAGTTCTTCGACGCTCACAAAGCTTGGCGAAAACTACGTAACCTTGACCCCGTGCAAGATAACTTTCCGGGTATCCGCCTGGTACTGCTTCACTCCCTTGCCCATGCACTAATGCGCCAGATCGTTCTGGATTGCGGCTACACTGCGGCCAGCGTGCGTGAGCGCCTTTACTCGCGTCAACCTGGCGAGGATGGTGGGCCGATGGCGGGCATCCTGCTCTACACCGCGGCACCAGACAGTGAGGGGACGCTTGGTGGCCTCGTTGAGCTGGGTGATCCGCTCACGCTCGGCCGCCACATACAGCAAGCCTTGGAGAGCATGCGCCTTTGTGCATCCGATCCCTTATGCGCTGAACATCGCCCAGATGCCCTTGGTCGCGGCATTCATGGCGCTTGCTGCCATGCCTGCCAGTTCGCGCCGGAGACCTCCTGTGAACGCGGCAACCGCTATCTGGATCGATCCGTGCTGGTAAACACCTTTTCGGCCCGCGGTACGGCATTTTTTGACTGAACAGCATGCAGAAAGATGATTTCTACTCAGCTGTAGAGAGCCTAGTCAAACGATCCCCTGCATCTTGGCTGATGCTCTGGTGTGAAGCCCTGCGCGGACTTCCAGCTGCAGCAAATGTTGATGTCGCCCTTCAACGTCTACCTGCGACACCGAATGCTGACCTTTCATTTCTGGCAGCAAAGGTTGCAAAACCAGCATTCGATCTTATGTCATGGGAAGCCCTTAGTAGAGTACTTGAAGTGACCCATGCAGCTTACCTGCGATGGCAAACCGATCAGCGTATCGAAATGCTCTGGTCTGGGCCCTCTCCCGCAGACGAGATCCCCGCCCGCCGGATTGACCAAGCGCTATACGATCTGATTTGCAGAGCTAAAAGCGAAATCCTGCTGGTGACGTTTGCCGCAGGGAGGATTGAACGATTGGCTACGGAACTCCTCAGCGCCACCCAGCGAGGCGTGAAGGTCAGACTCATTCTTGAATTCGAGCAGTCGTCGGAGGGGCAATTGAGCTACGACGCTCTCAAAGCGTTTCCAACGGCCTTGGTATCTGGTGCGCAGGTCTATCACTGGCCGACCAAAAAACGAGAACGCAACCAAGCGGGCAAACCAGGGAAACTACATGCAAAGGTAGCAATCATCGACGATGTTGCCATTGTGTCCAGCGCCAACCTAACTGATGATGCTTTTTCACGAAACTTCGAGATGGGCGTCCGCTTGCGTGATCGGCAGTTTCTGGAGGCTGTTCAAGGCCACATTAACGCTTTAATTGCGGAAGGAACGCTAGAAAAACTGTAGGCGGCACTCATAGTTTTCAAAAATGGGCGCAGGATTTCGCGGCTAACGTTCGTCGCATTCCGCAATTGAACGGCTGGCAATTGATGTATTACTGCCCCGCTGGTGTTGGCACTCAAATGGCCGGATTGGCCGAGAAACTTCCGTGGCCTGTTCGTCAGGTTCGGAAGTAGACCGGTCGTTTGCCTGACCGCTCACAGAGACGTGTCGACGGCAGGAGTTGGCCGACTGCTCTCATTCGACCTTCATTTATTAACGACAGCTTGATGCGACAAACCGGACTCGCTGACGCTGTCGGGACGGTCAATTTTTGCCGTATCTGTTTACGGTAACGAGACTGGTAAAGCCAAAGGTCCGATATGGCTATGGAGAACCAACCGGCTAAGTGCTTACGCTGAACCGTTATACGCAGGCCATTGGTGCATGATGAAATGCAACACCGGCAACGCTGGGCTACCGAGTCGGGATCTGTGTTGAAATATCCCCCTGACTGGACTAAACTAGACTAAGGAAGGTGCGATTATGACTATAGTCAACATTCACGAAGCGAAAACGAATTTCTCCAAACTGGTGGACGCGGTCGGCCAGGGCGAGGAAGTTGTCATTGCCAAGGCTGGCAAACCGGCAGCCCGCCTAGTACCAATTCAAGGCCAAAAGATAATACGCAAGCCGGGAGCATTGAAGGGGAAGATCCGGATCGCCGACGATTTCGATGCGCCCTTGCCGGATGACCTGCAGAAGGCATTCGAGGGAAGCTGATGCGTCTGCTCCTCGATACCCATGTTTATCTTTGGTGGCTGGAAGATCATCCCAAGCTTTCGACGCGTGCAAGGCGCCTGATCACTGAGGCGTCAGAGGTCTATGTCAGTAGCGCTTCGATCTGGGAAGCTTCCATCAAGGCCGGGATTGGCAAGCTGGAGGTCGATGTGGACGAATTGGTCGGTCAGATTCAGGTAAGTGGATTTCTCGAGCTACCGGTCTCTGCAGTGCACGCCGCGGCAGTCAAATCCCTGCCGGCAGTTCACAACGACCCCTTCGATCGAATGCTTGTTGCGCAAGCGATTTGTGAGCCGCTGCGGTTCCTGACGCATGACGATAAGCTGCGGGGCTATTCCGAACTGGTCGAGATCATTTAGGGGGAATCATGACGTCGAAAAGCGAAGTTGAGATCAAGGTTGCCGCAGCAGAAAAGGCCCGTAGGGAAGCGCAGGCCGCATGGTCGGCCGCCGCCGAGGCTCTAAGCGGCAGCGTAAGCGTCAATGGCTACGGCATTTTCCGTGACCGCTCGCAGTTGCGAGATAAGCTGCTGGATGCCCGAAACCACATTGACAGTACCCTCGGCGCATTGGACAGGACTGACTGGCCTACCAATACCGACTACGACCACCTCTGACCCCTAGAATGATTACCAACCTGCCTATCTATGCGTAACGTTACCTTATCGATCTATTGGCGTAGTTCTACTGAAACAATTGAACTCGATCTCGATACGCCCCCCTCCCAAGGCCATACATTGACTACGTTTGAGTCATGGACGGACGCTGAGGCACCAGTGGTGTACAGACCTGAGGTGCGTACATCAGCTATTGTTGATGGGACGCTACAGTTGATCCTGCACTATGAACCGGTAGGAGATCTTGACTATGGCACATCTGAGATATTCATACCAGCAGACTTAAATCAGGCACGCGCATACTGGACAAGCGAAGATGACCCAGCCGGATCAAGCGGAGCAGCCAGAAAATGTCGGATTGAGATGGTGGAGGAAGAGCGAGATGTTGAACTCGGCACGAGTGTACGTATATTACGTCCAGGGCAGGCGGCACTGCGGGCGCACCTCCTCCGGATCGATAATGCCTGTGCCTTGAGCGGTGCGTCGATTGAGGCGATGTTGGATGTCGCACATATCGTTCACGTACGGGATAAAGGGCCTGACATAGCTAAAAATGCGATCCTGCTCCGCGCAGATTTGCATCGGCTATTTGACGCTGGGTTTTTCACGCTTGACGAAGAAACCGGTAGGGTAAAGGTGAAAAAACCTGTGCGAACTGCATTAAACAAGAGCGGCTATGGGTGGCTCAATCCTGATCTTGCATTAGACGGGGAAATCTTGAAGCGAGTTCGGATTAGCCTGCAGCGAAGGAACGACGGCTGGGACAACACCTAACGCGATTGGTGACCTCAATCACAGATCCGGTAAGCCCTATCCGAAGAAGCTGGCTCTGGTGCTGCTACTTTCGGCTGGCCACAAACGAAAAAACCCTACAGGCCGCAAAGCCGGCAGGGAGAAATCCACACTCACAGGAATTGGAGGACACAGACACATCCTACTTGGATTCGTCAGGTTCCGCTAAAAGCTTTTTAAATAAGGTTGGTCAACTTTTTTATATGCAATATTGGATGTCAGCACAAAGCGACCATGCGAAAGTGCGCTCCAACTTCTGCGTTATATCCACACCATCTAGCGAAGTGCTATCTGCTGGGCTGACAATCACCACCGCAGGTAACTTCAGGCCCTTCAAGCGCGCTAAGTCAAATGCTCCCACCATCGAGCGCGGGAACGTGTTTCGTTCTCAAAATCAGGGAGGCGGGCTCAACGGTGCGACGCTCCTTAACCCACTCACTTCCGAGCCGGAAAAGTACTTCGATCGATACCGAACGGCCGTCGCACTGTTTGACAACCCCGGGGATCAAGCTCATTTGTGCAGGCGATATGTCATGACGCCAAGTGACGCGATCCCCTTCTTTCCAAAGCAGCTTCTTCATCTTGACACCCTGTCCCTGATAGGAGGGCAGGAGCAGCGGCAAATGTCCCCCTCCGACCCTTCCACATGTAATAGCTTAGGCCAGAATGGCGACGACGGTTGCGGTGGAAACTCGCTATGTTGCGGCGCATCAGAAAATGAATGATAAGCGTGAAAAGGTGTTGTGCCGTCCTAACGATACCGCTGCTGCGACGCGGCAGAAACTTAATGTTGTTGCTTTTCTTGAATGAGCTTTGCCGCTATGTCATTCGGCAAATGCACGAACTGCATGCCGCACTGGCATCGCTGTATCTGTCCGGAGTCGAATTCGCGACGCCGATCGGTTGTCGGCAATGGAATGCGCACGCAGCGCGGGCAATAGGATGGGTAGGAGTCGGTAAGATAAAGCATCGTTGTTTTCTTCTTGGTTGCCGGAAATTCGAGTGCTGTCAGTCAGCTTGCTCGGACCTCGATATCAGTAACCAATGCCGGTTTCATTGTCATGCCCGGCGGTGTAGACGAAACAGCCGCTCCTTCTCGCAGAAATCACGAAGGCAACGCATCCAGCCATTGGTGCGCTGGCGACCCGTCTCTCCACAATCCTCGCAGACCGTTGTACTGCGGTCCTCAATCGCATCAATGATGTCCTCGACTTCGGGGGTATAGGTGCCTTGGTAGCGAATGCTCAATCGTGCCCGCTTTTCTTTGATCGACTCGATGTAAAAGCCCTCGACCATGCCATTCGGCAGCGCGGCGTCAATAGCGGCGCACATGTCAATCACCAGCCGTTGCCATCCATCCCCGATAGTAATCGAAGGCGGCTCCTTGCCAAGGAAGAGGCGGGGAAAGAGAAAGGGAAGGGAGTTCAACATCATGTTCGGAATATTCACCGGGGAATAATTGATTGCCACATGGCAATCTAGCAAAACCTATAGTATTCTTGCGGTACGCCGCTCTGCGGCACGAAGTCAGAATCCATCTCCGCGGCCATTCCTCGGCTTACCTGTGCGAATTGTTGCACACGTAAGTCCTTCATCAGGGTTTCCTCGCCGGCCTCCTGCATTCCTTTGTCCTTCGCAATCCTCGGACAATCCATCACCTCAATCGTTTTCGACATTTCGGAACAGTTGCCATTAACGCAATTCGCCTCCGAGCAGGAGAGATCATGCCCCCAACCGCAGTAGAAACCCGCGTTTCCCTTGACGACTTACTTGCCACGCAAAGCCGGCACGAGCTCGATGAGCTTCTCCGTCTTGCCGATGAAGACAGCCGCTATTCGATGCATCTGGACGTATCCTGGAGCTACTGGCATTACGGCCGCCACGCCGAATTCGCCCAAGAGCTCAACATGCCCGTCCTTGCCAATCTGTTTTCCGCCGCATGGCAGATCGAACATCGTGTCCATGTGGATGATGTCGACGAAGCTCTGCAGGCACGGCAGGACATTGCACGCGAATACGCCTAACCATACCGGATGACCCTCGCCGCTTTGGCGGGGGCGTCTCTTCCGCCGCCCTGTTTGTCCGTGTCGCTGACATCGACAAGCCTTCTGCCCAGTTTCTTCAGCCGGTTTCCGGCATATCTCATCAAGCAGAAAGAAAAAGGAGCTACATGGTCTCGACGCGTATGAAAGTCTTCTTCCATCACATTCGCAACACTTACGGCTTGAATGCCGAGCAACTTAAAGCCATCGTCAACAACAGAACAGCCTATAGCGCGATGTTCCGCGCTGCGGCCCTGCGCAACCTGACATGCGGTTCGCCAGTGGAAATCACGGGCGGCTGGCCGTATGCCGCGAGCCGCCGTGCTGTCCGAGCGCACTACAAGCTATAGCCTTGCCGCCTGGTCGACCAATTGTCGATCAGGCCGGGCTTCCTCGAACTGACCCTTCCTCCGCTTTTCGATGGCATCCCATCGATGAGCGTCTTGCTCTGTGTTTTCTCAGCCGTCCTACGGCAAGGAAATCCCCATATCCGCCTTCATGGCGGATTATCGCAACCACGACCGGCCGGCACTTCGCCATGCGCCGGTCCACTATGGAAAGCACTATGCAAGAGATGACAATCGAGGCGCTGCTGGCGCTGCTGAAACAGGCCTATCCCAACAAAGACTGGAGGCTATGCCCGTTCGACGTCAATGGCCACGAAGAGGACCTTCAAGGCCGCGAGTTGAACGCCATTGTCTTTACGGAGGAAGCCATGAGCATCCATGACCCGCTGTCCACCACATGTGGAAGGGGAGAGCAGCCGGACCGCTACGGGCTGAGCGAAGACCATGCGCGCATGCTCAGGCGCCACAATCGCACTTACCAGAAGTATTACCTGAATCAGGTACCCGACCTGAGCCACGTCTTCGAGCAACTGGTCCATGCCATCAACACGCAACCGGATCTGGATCCGGTGAACCTGCTCGATGACTATGGATTCACCCCCTGGCACAGTGGGGGAGGGTGCATGGCCTATGCATTGTTCCTTCCCGACGATTCGCACGTTCTTGTGACCGACGAGGAGGGTTCCAACCTTCCGAAGCGGATGGGAGAGGCCTTGGTAGGCCGTTACGATAGCGAAGGGAACGAGGTCCAGTTGTACCAGCGTCCGACGGCGCTACAGCTTGGCGCGGTTGCGGAAACTGCCTTGAACGCATTTACCGAAGCGTTGCAGGTTCATTGCTTCGAGGTTGCCTCCATTGCGCTCGCTGCCGATGCAAAACAGCAGATCGAAGAACAGGGTAAGCGGCTGGCTGCGCTTTGGTTGCACCATTCGCTTCCCGATGGCGCCAAGGTCAAGACAGAAGATGGTTATACCCTTGTTCGCGTCGACGGGAAATGGACCGACAACGACATGACGTTTGAAACCCTTGCCGATATTCCATTGGACTTCACCGTCCTCCACACACACTGACTTCACAGTATTCACAATACAAGGCAACGCACGATCAGCGATGCCATACGAAAGGCTTTTTATGACGAACACAGACACTCAAGCAACACAACTGGCCGAGGTCGTCGCAGACATTGCTTTTAATGCGGGTCATCTCGCGGCGAAGGGCGACATTGATGTCGACGACTCCCGTACACTGATGCATGACATCGGCGTCTGGGCCCGTCAATTCCAGCAGGCATACAACCGCGACAAGCATGCGGAGCAATACATACTACTTATCGACGAGTATGCGGCCTACCGATTGCAGGACCACCATGAACAGGCTGAAACCGTTCTGGCACGCATGCAGTCCTGATCGCTTCCTCGTTTCCCGACTTCGAACCTTTCGGAGTCGGGATCTCACACCACATCTGACCGTTTTACTGACTTCTATATGACTCAAACCAAATTCATCTTTGCCATCCTTACCGTAGCGTGGCTCGCTCTTAATGCCGCAACGTCCCATGCTGCGGACTACCGGTTCGAGCTACGCGGCAAAGTCATCCACGTCGACGATGGCGATACCGTTGTCTTGCTCGATGAAGGAAGGAAGCGGCACAAGATTCGGCTGACTGATATCGACGCGCCTGAAACACCCAAAGACAACCAGGGCAAGGCTGGCCAGCCGTTTTCCAATGCATCGAGCAGGAACCTTGCATCGCTGGCCAAGGGACACAATGCCACCGCGCTTTGCTACGAGGAAGACCACTATGAACGCGCTGTCTGCCGCCTGATGGTTGACGGACGCGATCTCAATCTCGAACAGGTGCGGGCCGGACTGGCATGGGCGAACGCCTCGAATCCTCGGTACGTGCGCGATGCTCGTGCATTTCAGTACGAGAAAGAAGCACGGCAAGGAAAGCGTGGCTTATGGGCGGACCCGAAACCAATCCCGCCATGGGTATGGCGCAACGCCTGCTGGAAGACGAAGCAATGTGATGGCGCCGGCAGTTGACCGGGGCGATCAGCTAAATCCACCAACAAGAGCACACCGGCCGTCGGCTTCGCCGGTGGTGTCTCTCCAAACATTCTGAAGGATCTACGAAAATGAAAGTGGCAAAATATCTTGGAGCGGTCATAGCTGCACTCACCTTTGCAGTGTTTCTCCGATTTGCGAAGGACAACATGGCCAGGGAATGGATCACGGTAGTACTTGGCTATGAATGGCGCGCGGTACTCGAACACCTGCTGGCAGGCTTCGCAATCCCTCTCGGGCTGACATTTGCGATCGGATGCGGCGGATACTGGGGCGACCGGGCACTCTATGCCTTGTTTCGTCCGAGGTCGTATTCAAGTATGGAACGGTTGGATGACTACCTGAGCGGAATCGTAGTCTTCCTGTGCACAGTGTTCGTGGCCGTAATCTATGTGGTACTTGAATACCGGTTCGAACTGACACAGGAGACGCTGACCGTCTACGGCGCTCCGCCACGCAACTATTTCCAATGGCGTCAGTTCTTGCTCGGTGATGTGCTGGGAGCCCTGCTGTCAGTACTGGCGGCTTACCAGTACGCAAAGTTTGATTCCTGGAGAACTCTACTGAAATACATGCCCGGAAATTCCCGGAGGGCGAGGGCATTCGAGTAATCGTGCCTTGGCAGGACGCGGTTGAGCAGATAGTCAACATAGGGATAACCTGATGTCCACCTGCAGGGCATAAGTAAAGAAAACCATTGCTAGAAACAAGGGCTACCCGAATGGGTAGCCCTTGTTTCGTTTCTAAAGCTGAGCCTGTTGGTTTGCCGCTTCCCAGGGCGTTACCCTGAAATGCGAGGTGACGCCATCGCGGAGAATCGCTTTGATCTCTTTGATGGTCATTCCCGTAGCCTGGTGCACGATGTGAAGCATGGTATCGGTAAAGGGCGTCCGGCCACTGCGGATCATGCTGACGCGAGATGCTGGAACCTCCAGCGCCCTGCAAAGTGCTAAATCGTTCTTTAGTCCGTAGTCACGGATAATTTTGTCAAACAATTCGTTCGCATTCTGCGCGGCAAACGCCCTCTCAATTTTCGTCATCTAAAGTCCTATTGTTTGTCTCGAACAAGCAGCCCAATCTGCGACCCGGATTGATTATCGCAAGACAGCTAGCCATGTGATGGGCAAAAGGCCTATGAAAAATGCAGAGATTTACGTGTTACACGCATGGCAGGAACGTCGATGGGGGAGAGCGGTTATAGCAGGCTCAGCTGAAGGTGCGAAAACTTCGCCTGTTCGGCCACCCATCGTTTGGCGACCGGGAGGGCATCGGCGGTATTTTGGCGCGAACCCGCCTCACACAGGTAGACGGTTTTTCCCTCGTCCTGGGCAAGCCGGATGCGCCCGACGCACGCAGCACCATTCCAGAGAGTATGTCCTCGGTACCCACGCTGCCAGACAAGTGCCAGTTCCTTGGCCTTGCGCCGTTTAGGTTGGCCGATCTGGTGGGCCGCTCCGGGTGCGGTGTTCCCACTACCAGGCCCATATTGAATCACCAGCTGAAGTTGCATGAGTAGGGTAGTCGTACTGTCGATAAGGTGGATTTTATTCGATAGGGGAAATCATGGTTATTCCTGATGGACTGACCATGGAATAACTATGAATGCGATTCAAGCATTTTTCATAGGAAGTATTGAACAAAATACAGGGTCTTTTGACGCGGATCAGTCATTTCTGGGGCATATGCTTTGTGGCGGGATCACTACACAGGAGTGCACAATGCATGACCGTATCTGGTTTGAAGTGGGCTGGGACTATGCGTCATATGGGCTTACTTTACCTGAAGACGTAGATAACCCGGCATTGAAAAATGGGTTTAGGGAAGGCCGTGAGCGGTTCCGTAAGCCGGTCCGACCGCATGACCGTTTCATACGCAAGTGGCTCCGCTTGCGGCTAAATGCGGTAAAACGCGGTCGTCATTTTGACGCAGATGTCAGCCCGGATTTTTTGCGTTCAATTGCCACTCCCGTATGTCCTATAACGCGAGAAAAACTGACCTACGGAACGCTGACAGACACCGATTGGAGTATTGACCGCTTGATCAATGATGGCGGCTATAGCCGCAATAACTTGGCGATGATGTCGGTCCGCGCGAACAACGCCAAGGACAAGATGACGATCGAGGAAATTGTGGATCAGTGTATTGCCGAGCACAAATGCAATCCCGTATTGAAACCGATTGAATGGAATCGACTTTACAGCCTCTGTAGTGGTGTACATATCGCTACCGGTTACTACAACGTCGAGCGCGAAGAGGAGATCATCTTGGGTCAGTATATTGTTCCGAAGATTCTCGATTTCCCCGGCCATCTTCCCATCTCCCCTTTTCAGCTTATGCAGAGAATCGTTACCTATTACTGGGCGGACCGGACGTGGCAGACGCGATCCCCCCTGATTGCTGACCGCCGGATATTGGAAAGGTACTATTTACGGCTAAAGAACCTGTTCAACGCTGAAGGCGCGAAGATCCTTCAGAAAATTGGACGCCAGATTGGCAAAGATCTTGTCTTTATCGGCGCACCGGAGAAGCTACTATGGACAGGGAAGACCTTCCCCTTGATCAGACAACTGATGGGGCACATGCGGCGCGAACCAGACGATAGCTGGTTAACTTGTGGGGCGTTGCAGAATGAGCGTCACGACACATTCGTGCAGGATTTCCATCTGAAGACAAAGGGATTCATCCAATAGCTGCGCCAGTGCATTTCTTGATTTAGGTTTGCAAGAAAGAATTCAAACTTAGACGGCACTCGGCAGGTATGACTACACGAGAGGTTTGTTCAGCCGCAAATCCTGAGTGAAGCGCTTGAAAAGTTTCGTTTTGTGAATGTACAATTCGCATGCAGTACAGCATTCAGAGGAGGGCTCAACTTGCGACAGCGCGAGTTCAGCCCTTTTCGCATTTCAAGAGCACTCCTACATCTCACTAGCATTCACGCCCGAGTAGGGAAGGGGCGCCGGCACAATACGGATATCGGCATTCGCCGATCAAGCAACCGGTGGAAGGATTCCTATGGCAGACGAATGTGATATTGCATCGGCGAGTGCACAGCTGCACCTCGAAGCGGTACTCGCTAATCAAAGGCAGGCGAGTGCGCCATAAACTGATGGGGTAATCCCCCCGGAAATTAAACGGAGTTGAAGGTAGAATTTTCCACAAATAAAAAGAGGAAGTTCTACATGAAGAAGTCGCGTTTTTCGGAGAGCCAGATCATGGCCATACTCAAGCAGGCCGAAGCTGGCACACCGGTTCCGGAGTTGTGCCGGGAGCATGGCATGAGCTCCGCACTGTTTTACAAGTGGCGTAGCCGATTTGGCGGGATGGATGCATCCATGATAGCCAGGCTCAAGGAACTCGAAGAAGAGAACCGGCGGCTCAAGAAGATGTATGCCGAGGAGCGGATCAAAGCAGAAATCGTCGCTGAGGCTCTATCAAAAAAGTGGTAGCGCCATCTCGGCGGCGGGAGATGGCGCAGCGGGCAATCAGCGAGAAGGGAGTCAGCATTCGGTTGGCATGCCAGGCCTTTGGCATCAGCAAGACTTGCTACCGGTATCAGGCAAAGCTGTCGTCCGAGAATGCCGAGATCAGCGACTGGTTGATTCGGCTAACCAACAGCCAGCGCAACTGGGGCTTTGGCTTGTGTTTCCTGTACCTGCGCAACGTCAAGGGCTACCGTTGGAACCACAAAAGGGTCTATCGCATTTACCGACTGCTGGAGCTGAATTTACGGATCAAGCCGAAGAAGCGTCTGGTGCGAGAGAAGCCTGAAGCACTGGCCGAACCCACTGAAGTCAACCAGGTGTGGTCGATGGACTTCATGCACGACCAGCTCTCCGACGGCCGCAGTATCCGGCTGTTCAATGTCATTGATGACTTCAATCGCGAAGGCCTGGAAATCGAAGTCGATTTCTCGCTACCGTCCGAACGCGTCATCCGTTCACTGGATCGCATCATCGAATGGCGCGGCCGGCCGGATCGTATTCGCTGTGACAACGGCCCGGAGTACATCAGTGCCACGCTCATGGCATGGGCAAAACGCCAGGGCATCACTCTCGACTTCATCCAACCCGGCAAACCTCAGCAGAATGCCTATATCGAGCGATATAACCGTACGGTTCGCTACGACTGGCTGGCTCACTATCTGTTCGATAGTATCGAAGAAGTGCAGGAATTCGCAACCCGGTGGCTATGGACCTATAATCACGAGCGCCCCAACATGGCCATCGGCGGTATCACGCCAAAACAGAAATTAGCCTTGGCCGCATAGTCTCTACCTTCAGGCCGCTTTAAAAATGGGGGGCTTACCATGGCAACCGCTGGTGGATTATGCGCAAATGACTGCGGTGAACCGGCAATGCCAGGTGCGGCATGCTGCAGTCGGGAATGCGTCGATGACATTGACCGTCGCCGGAGGATCGCTACACTGCGCGGCCGGTAGGGGTAACCGGTGATATGGATAAGCGCGATAAGTGGTCGGCGCTAGGGTATTCGGCGCTAGGCGTAATGTGTAGCGTATGGCTTTGCGCCGGCTGGTACATTCTACTGACGGGCGGGTTTTACTCAAATCCGAGATATTCGGAGAGAATTACCTATGTCGATGGCGCAGATGCGGTCTTCATGGCATTCGTCTTGCTCAGCTTGGCCGCAATCAGCAGCGTTGTGATATTGGAGCGTTTGAACGTCCGCCGTTTGGCTAGTTATGCGCTTTCGGCGGGCATCCTCGGTCTCCCCGTAGCCTACCTTCTCATAGCCAACATTGGGACGAGCGGTTGACGTGATCTCGCGGTCACCGGCCAGGTATATTCCGTTTGCCGCTCTTGTCGAAACCGAACAGCCTTGCTCCGTCTTCGGAGAACTGAGGATGAACTTTGACGTTGGGTGCATCGTCCAGTACCTCCGCGAGCAAGATACGCGCAATCCCTCTGCCTCTACTGGAAGGATTCACATATATCGAGTGAATTACTGACTCGTGTTGGACCGCGAATTTCTGGCTTACACCCGGTAGCAAGTAGGATATTTCTACTGTTACTGCTCCTTCGACAATTGCGCTGGGCTGTTCTCGATAAAGGTATCGGAGCTTTTGAGTTATGCGCGCTTCTTCGCCCGGCCAAACGGGGTGATCGGACTTTTCGTGCAGATTGGTGCGCTTTTGCAAAGTGGGCCCGCTGGACAAGGCTCATCCCCCATTTAGATAGCTCCAGGAACAAGTTATTGAAAAGGTAATTATTTCTATCTGGTAATATCCGAGGTCTTTCGTAAGCGGGAAATTGACCATGGCCAGCTTTGAGATGCGATTCGTCGGTGCTACGACGCTGCCGAGTCGTTTGTCAGATTTTGACTTGCACCATTTCTTCCGCTTGTCCGAGACCGACATCGCAGCCTTGAATGAACGGTTCCGTGCTGATCGCCGCACAGGGGCCGCCGTCCTGCTGCTGTTTCTTCGTGCCTCCAGTCGTCCCCTCGATCCAGCCGTCACAGTGCCCCGTGTCCTGCTTCGATATGTTGGTGAGGCTCTCGGTCTAACTGCACCGACGATTGCATCGCTGCGAGCCATGTACCGGCGTACCCAGACGTTGTATGCGCATCAGTTATGGGCTAAGCAATATCTTGGCCTGAAGGAGTTCGACCACGAAGCAAACACCCAGCTCGCTGAATACTTGACGTCCTGTGCGCAGGAGGCTGTTACAACCGATGAATTGGTGGCCGCCGCGCGCTCCTGGCTCCGCACGCATCACTACCTCATCCCCGGGGAACGGGTGGTTAAGGATCTGGCCCGTCATGCGCACGGAATCGTCGAAAGGACAATCTACGAAGCGGTGACGGTCGCGGTGACTAAGAACACGCTTGCGCATTGCCGGAACGCGATCTACCAGACCCGACCGGGAAATGCATATACCGTGCTTGAGTGGCTCAAAACCCCGCCACGGCGTCATAGTCCGACAACGTTGACTGAGACGCTCGACAAGATTACTTTTCTCAAACAACTGGGCGTTGCTGCTTGGCAGTTGGACCATATCCCGCTTGAAAAGCAGCGCGGATATGCACAGCAAGTGCAAGCGCGTCGGCCCGACAAATCGAAGCAGATCAAAGAGGAAGCCGCTGTCGTCGAAATGGTGTTCTTCCTGCGGATGACACTCTTTGAGCTGACTGACAGCGCACTGTACCAATGCGGGAGAAGTGTCTCCGGCCTGATTCGTAAAGCCTACCTGCGTACCGAGACGCGACAAGCGAGCGCAGCGGTCACATACCGAGAGCGATGCCTTGCGATCAAGGCTATTGTCGACCAGGACGAGCGACCTGCGGAGGAACAGATTGCCAAAATCAAGGAATTGCTCGGCGATCTCTCGACTGCACCTGCTGTCAGCCACGCGGCAACGGTTCGCGAAGCACTGGTGGATGACTCGGTGCGCGTTCGATCGTTGCTGAAAGCGGTCGATACGTTTGACTTCGAAGGACGGGCGAACGAGACAACTTTGCAAAACCTTGACACGCTGAGGCAGCTGTACGCCGCACAGCAGACGGAGTTGCCGACAGGGGAGTCATATCCGGTGCGATCCGTATGGCGCGACCTAGTCGATTGTCCGGACCGCAAGCGGGCATTCCACGCGCTGGAAGCATCCACTGTCATGGGCTTGACTAAGGGTTTGCGTCGCGGATCGATCTGGGTTACCCACAGCCTGTCGTATCGTGAGCGCGACAGCATGCTCATTTCACCACAGGTTTGGGCGCAGGAGCGGGAGCGCCATCTGGAGCTCTTGGGACTTCCGCAGGATGCCGACACGTTCCTGCAGCCGCTTCTGAGGATGATCGAGGCCGGTCTTGCGGCTGTTACTGACGCGACGGGAGATGGGGCAGTACGAATCGGCGACGACGGCAATATCCATCTGCCCAAGCTCGAGGCTTTGCCGGAAGATCCGGCGCGGAAGAGGGCGACCGACCTGATCTTTCAGGAGATTGGTGATGTTCAGTTGTCCGACCTGATGTTGGACGTCGATGCCATGACCAATTTTAGCGAGGTACTGCTGGGCCGGCGGGCAGATGATGAGGGCGAACTGGTGGCACTCTACGCAGCCTTGATCGCACACGGTACCGAGATCGATGCCAAGTCGGTTGCCTCGATGATTCCGCAAGTAAAGACGGCACAGGTGTCCGTCGCTATGCGTTCATTGGAAGCGCAGGGACGGCTTCGTCGCGCGAACCAATGCGTCGTAGACTTCCAGACCCGACAGGGAATCGCTTCACAATGGGGCAGTGGACAAAAGGCATCGAGTGACATGATGAGTCTCGATGCTTCCCAACATCTGTGGAATGCCCGGGTTGATCCCCGCCGGCGCACCCATGCAATCGGCATCTACACGCATGTGCAGGACCGGCACGGCGTGATCTACGACCAACCGATCGTTCTCAACGAGCGACAGGCAGGCGCTGCGATCGCAGGGGTCGTTGATTACAACAGCAGCGTAGAACGCGTGAAGCTGCAATTGCTTGCCGTTGACACCCATGGCTACACGAACGTCGCGATGGCCGTGTCCAAGCTTCTTGGTTTTGATCTATGCCCGCGCTTGCGGAACTTGTCGGAGCGTCGGCTATTCGTGCCACGCAGGTTTGCAGTGCCGGAAGCACTAAAGCCGGTTATTGTTAAGGACGTTTCATTGGCCGCAATCCGCAAAGGATGGGATGAATTGTTGCGGTTGGTGGCTTCGATCCAGGGCGGGCGTATTTCTGCAGGAGTTGCGATGCAGCGCTTCGGAAGCGCGGCCCATGGCGACGCGGTCCACAAGGCGGCTGACCATCTTGGTAAGCTGATTCGTACCTTGTATCTCTGTGATTATCATGCCAACACTGAATTTCGACGGGAAATTCATAACATCCTCAACCGCGGCGAGTCAGTCCATCAGTTGCAACGGGCGGTGTATTACGGTCGTATCTCGCACGAGCGCGGGCGGCGCCCCGATGAAATAATCGCAATTTCCGGTGCGCACATTTTACTGACCAACCTCGTCATTGCCTGGAACACGTACCGGATGCAGGAAGCCGTGGACAAGCTCCGTAAAGGCGGACGGCCAATGGACGAGTCGTGGTTGCATCACATGGGACCAGCGCACTTCAGGCATATCAACTTCCGCGGCACTTTGAAATTCGGAGTTTCCAAATACGCCGAACTACTGTTACGGTCCCGCGCCGCATCTTCGGTGCGACAGACCGCGTAGAGAAATAATGAAGCCGTACTCGTACAGATATCGTCTGGTGGCGCTCATTGCATCGCCTAGCCGAGGCGGATTGGCGTCGCACTGCCATTGCGGATGACGGAAGCTGCTGGCTTGGTTCGGTGCAATGATCTGGCACTTGCGACAAAATGAAATAAACCGGCATCGGCAATCAGCCATCCGACCAAAACAGGCAGCCCCGCGCTGCCTTCGTCGTTCTTATGCCTTGATCCAACTGCGCACTGTAGAGATCGGTGTTGGGCGCACAAATTATCTAAACAATCTATGAATCATTTGCGTGGGCGCGCTGCTTTGCCGCTGCAATACAGGTCATACAGCACCTGCATCACCGCCAGTGCCTCGGCGCTGGCAATGCGGTAAAAGATTTGTTTGCCTTCGCGCCGTGTACTCACCATTTCCTCATCGCGCAACACCGTTAATTGCTGGGACAGCGTCGGTTGACGAATGCCTGTCAGTTCTTCCAGGTCGCTGACGCAGAATTCCCCCTGGCTCATCTGGCAAAGCAGAAGCAGCCGGTCAGGATTGGCGAGCACCTTCAGTAGTGCGCAGGCTTGCGTCGCTGCAGCCTGCATCGATACGAGATCAAGTTCGGGAGGAGTCGGCATGGAACGAGTCATTTCACTTCGGCGCATTTCAAAATATTAACTTTAGTCCCGCGAGCAAGAAGAATGCCTGAACTTTTGAAAATGAAGTACATCCTTTAGGCCGTGAACTTTTCGATAGTGCTACTATCATATGAGAAAAACATATTATATAAAGTTTATTGAATAAAAGACGGACACCAAGGAGAAAGACATGACCATTGCCTACGCTGAAGACCGCACCAGCGCGAGCGCCGACCGCGTTCGACGATCGACCGCCTACCAGTACAACCAGCAGATCGATGCGCAGACCGATGCCAACATTCAGCATTTTGGCGCGCTCGATCGGCAGCGAATTCTTTACCGCATCGAAGAACTGGATCGGGAGTGGGATGTTGAACGGGTCCTGGAAGTGAATGCGTCGACGCTGGCACTGACCGGACTCGTGCTGGGGTTGACGGTGGACCGGAGGTGGTTTGCGCTCCCTGGTATCGTGCTCCCGTTCCTGCTCCAGCATGGCCTGCAAGGCTGGTGCCCCCCATTGCCGGTTCTGCGCCGGATGGGCGTGCGTACTCGGGGGGAAATTGACCGCGAAAAATACGCGCTCAGAAGCGCACTGGAAGAGCGCTAAGACATCTTTGTCAAAGGACGGACCGTGATTTTTAGGCAATTATTTGAGCCGTTGTCCAGTACCTATACGTATCTCCTGGGCTGCGAAGAAACGGGCAAGGCGATTCTGATCGATCCAGTCATTGCTTCCATGGATCGGGATCTGGAGGAACTGCAGCGTTTGGGATTGTCGCTGGCGTACAGTGTCGATACCCATGTTCACGCGGACCACATTACCGCTGCCCTCGAATTGAAAAAGAGGGTGGGGAGCAAGATCGCTGCGCCCGCCAACGAACAGGTTTCCTGTGCGGATCTCAATTTGGTGGAAGGGCAGCCGATGCAGGTAGGGCAGCTCGTACTCGAACCGCTGCATACGCCCGGTCATACGTCCGGGCATTTCGCATACGTGTGGAACGACCGCGTATTCACAGGAGATGCGCTGCTGATCGAGGGGTGTGGTCGCACCGATTTTCAGCAGGGCGACGCTGGCGCGCTGTACACCAGCGTGCGAGCAAAGCTGTTTTCGCTCCCGCAAGATACCTTGGTGTATCCCGCGCACGACTACCAGGATCGGTATGTCTCCACGATTGCGCAAGAAAAGAAGCGCAACCCGCGCTTAGGTGGCGACCGGACGATTGAAGATTTTCAAGTCATCATGGCGAACCTGAATTTGCCGTACCCCAAATTCATTGACTATGCCGTGCCGGGCAACAAGCAGTGCGGCGTCTGTCCGTCCGATCTGCCCGACAATCTTGAAAAATACTGCAAGCAAATGACTGAAAGCCCGCAGGGCTGAAAATCGAGGCATCGCATGAACCGTTTCCGGCAACTTGAAGACAGTATGCTGCTCGGGCCGCAGCCAATGGACCAGGATCTGCAACTGGCGCAACAGCAAGGCATCAAGACCATTATCGATTTTCGGCTGCCGAGCGAGACCCCCACGTCGAACGCCGAACTGGCGTCCCGCCACGGGATGGACTACGTCAACATTCCGGTGAATAAGACAAGTTTGTCGATGGCCCAGATTGATGAGCTCGACCGGGTGATGCAGGAAAAGAACGGGCCGTTCCTGATTCATTGTGCCAGTGGCGCCCGCGCCGCGATGTTGCTGTGCCTGAGCCGGGCAAAAAAGTATCGCTGGAACGCCGAGCGAACCTTTGAAGAAGCCCGCGCTATGGGCTTCGATCTGCAAAGCTCGCCTGAATTCGCGGCATTCGTCGTGTCGGCCACTGCCGAGTGAGATGGCTGGCCACCGCACGCGTTGGGGCAAGCGCGGGGAACCGTGGGTTGTCATGCAGCTGGTCCTTTTTATCCTGTTTATCGTCGCACCGGTCGCCGGCGGCGACTGGAACCGTTCGCCCTCGGTAGGCATGCTGGGCATCGTGGCGACTGCCATCGGCATCATGGTCCTGCTGTGGAGCGTGTAAAGTCTCGGCCGGTCGCTCACGCCCTTTCCGCGGCCACTCGACCACGGCACACTGGTAACGAAAGGCCCCTACCGAGTTGTCCGTCATCCGATTTACAGCGGCATCCTATTGATGCTACTGGGTCTGGCATTGGCTACGGGAAGCCTGATGCGATTGGTGATTGTCGCCATACTGCTTGTTTTTTTCGACCTCAAGTCGCGCAGCGAGGAGCGATGGCTGCAGGAGCGCTATCCAGAATATGATCATTACAAGACGAGGGTGAAGAAGCTGATCCCCTGGCTGTATTAGCCTGTCTCGCTGCGATCAGACCGGTCCTTTCGACCGCATCCACCCTACGCAGCTTATGCGTACCTGCGCCGCTGGCCGACCATCGTGGTTTTGCTTAGGTGTAAATCGACGCACATTCCGACACGCTGAACCATCCCATGCCGCGCAAGGATGCGCCGAATGCGTTCGGTCTCACACACTGAGCAACGCATTCGAGCTGCGCGTGCCGGAGTTCGCCAGTGCGGCTATGGATTATCTGCATCTCCCCAAGGAGAGGCGTACGACGCCAGTGGCCAACGGGCGAGGGCACGACGCTGCGCATCGAAACGATGACGCTTCAATACACTGTCCGGCAGCTATCAGACAAAGGCGATCGGCGCGCTCTTCGCCTTGCAGAAGAAACACTGTTAACGCCATCTTAATCGTTGCTATGTAGCATTCGACGCAATGCTGTGCTGCCGCATGACACAGAAAATATGCCGCGCGCTGTCACATCTTGCTGTCATGCCCTGGTGTGCCGCATACGGTGTCGCTTTCAAATAAGGACGTCCAGCAGGCTCGCATTCGAGTCGTCGCATACGAGGGAAGGGCGACCATGCAAAAGCAACGCTGTTTTGGGCTTGGACACCCGCAATCTGGTTGATCGACTTCAATTCAATTCTGTCACGCCCTTTTTGCGGTCGAAATAGCACGACAACTGATCGTGCAGCAGTTGCTGGTCGACGAAAATACCCATCGAAGGTCCATGTAGCACAGAGGACAGCGTGGCGTTCGTGAGATGCGATCAGGTCAGTCAGGCAGCAGAAAATAACATCGTAATACACCTGCCATGTGCACCGACACAACTTATCGTCATCAGTCACTTGAAATACATAATATAATATAATATAATATAAAACGTGAAATCGACGTATGGAGCAAATCAAATGACATCAACCATAATGGGATCACCCAGTTTGGAAGACCTGCAGGCGGCAGCCGAAGAGGCATCCGGTTTGCTGCGGGTGCTTGCCAATCCGGACCGCCTGTTGCTGCTGTGCCAGATGACGCAGGGCGAGTTCTGTGTCAGTGATCTGGAAACGTCGACTGGCATACGTCAGCCAACGCTGTCGCAGCAGCTCACCGTACTGCGCGACGAGGGCATGGTTGCGACCCGGCGCGAAGGAAAACAAATCTTTTATCGCATTACCAGCAAGGAGGGGTTGGCGGTGTTGCAGACACTGTATCTCCTTTATTGCGGAGATGGCGAGTCGAGGAAAGGGAGCGGGACATGACCATCGACTGGACTCATTTCACGCCTTGGTCATCCCTCGCGGGGGGGCTGCTCATCGGGCTGGCGAGTGCAATGTTTCTTTTTTTTAATGGACGTATCGCAGGAATTAGCGGCATTGTCGGGGGCTTGCTGCGCCCGGTGAAAAACGACATCGGCTGGCGCATTGCATTCATTGCTGGGTTAATCATTGCCCCATTCGCGTATGGCCTCGCCGTGCCGGTGCCAGAGGTGCAGGTCGATGCGCAGACGACCACGCTGATTGCTGCCGGACTGCTGGTGGGCATCGGGACGCGCTATGGATCGGGGTGTACCAGCGGTCATGGCGTGTGCGGCCTATCGCGACGCTCTCCACGTTCTCTGGTGGCCACGTTGGCATTCATGTTTGCCGGCTTTGCCACAGTATTTACCGTCCGGCATTTGATCGGTTGAGGGAATCTATATGCAAACAGTTATGTCGTTTGTCACCGGCCTGGTTTTCGGACTTGGTTTGATCTTGTCCGGGATGACCAATCCTGCCAAGGTGCTTGGGTTTCTGGATCTGGCCGGAAACTGGGACCCGTCGCTGGGGTTTGTCATGGGCGGAGCGATCTTGGTCGGGTCCGTCGCCTTTCACTTCGCGAAAGGGCGCACGAAGGCTTGGCTCGGGGATGTCATGCGCATGCCGACCGCGAGCCAGATTGATCGACGATTGGTCCTTGGCGGCCTTACTTTCGGAGCGGGATGGGGGCTTGCCGGATACTGCCCCGGCCCCGCGTTGACGTCGCTGGTGCAGGGTGGGAGCCATGCGTGGATTTTTGTGGCCGCCATGCTTGCCGGGATGGCGATTTATGAAATCCAGGACCGACTAACCGTAACGCGTCTGCAGAAAAAGGCGTAGCGATGCGGGCAGCACAATGATGCGTGCCGACGGTTATATCGCGTATGAACCGAGCGGCCGGTACTGACTTCGACGCAGGATCTTCATCATGGAAATGACGCTTGGACTGGGACTGGTGGTAGGGGGCATCATGGCGTTGACCGGCGCTGGCGGAGGCATTCTGGCCGTTCCCTTGCTGGTCTTCGGCGCAGGCTTGGTCATGACCCAGGCAGCACCGATTGGTCTTCTGGCAGTCGGCGTGTCGGCGGCCTTGGGCGCGGCGCTCGGCTTAAAGGCGGGAATTGTCCGCTACAAGGCGGCATTGCTCATGGCAGCAGTTGGCATGCTGTTCGCGCCAATCGGGGTTTGGGTGGGCGGACGGATCGATAACCGATGGTTGAGCGTATTGTTTGCGACCGTTCTGTTATTCGTCGCGTACCGGACCTTTCGCCAGGCGGGTAGCGCCGAGTCAAACCACGAGCGTCAGGATACGACGTTACCCTGCATACGTAGTGATGAAACCGGGCGGTTTATCTGGACGACCCGCTGTGCCCGGGCGATGGCCACCTCAGGGGGCATCGCCGGACTGTTGTCAGGCTTACTCGGCGTTGGCGGCGGCTTTGTGATCGTGCCGGCATTACAACGCAGCACCGATCTCGCAATGCAGTCGGTTGTCGCAACCTCCCTGGCCGTGATCGCGCTCGTGTCCGTGAGCGGCGTGGCGTCCAGTGCCCTATCCGGCGGGTTGAACTGGAGCGTGGCCTACCCTTTTACCGGAGGGGCGCTCGCCGGCATGTTAGGAGGACGCCTCGTGGCCGGTTTTCTGGCTGGGCCCCAGTTGCAGCGTGGTTTTGGCATTGTCTCCGGGATGGTCGCAATCGGAATGATCGTGAAAACCTTCGCCTGAGGCAATTACGTCGTCGATATGAATGAAAGCACTCCTCATGTATCCAATACAGCTGTTTGATCAGGAATCATCCACCTTCACCTACATCCTGCAGGCGGCAGGCAGCAAGGACGCGATCATTATCGATCCCGTGGACCGGCAATGGGAACGCGATATGCTGCAGATCGCCCGCCTCGGCTTGAAGTTGGCGTATGTGCTGGAAACCCATGCCCATGCAGACCACGTGACATCGGCAGGCAAACTCCGGGAACTCACTGGTGCCAAGGCCGCAGTCCCGAGTGGCTGTGGCATCGCAGGTGCCGATGTGCAGTTACAGGATGGCGAGATACTCCGTTTCGGCGCCGGCGAAGAGATCCGGATACTGCATACCCCGGGCCATACTGCCGGCAGCATGTCGTTTGTCTGGCGAAATCACGTGTTTACAGGAGATACCTTGCTGATCAATGGATGCGGGCGCACCGATTTTCAGAGTGGGAGCGCGCAGGCTCTGTACGACAGCGTCACGGACAAGTTGTTTGCGCTGCCCGACGACACGCTGGTTTGGCCGGCCCATGATTACAAGGGACAATCGGTGTCAACAATCGGATGGGAGAAGCGAAACAACAGCCGCCTTGCCAACCGCAGCAAGGAAGATTTTGTCGATCTGATGGGCAACTTGAATCTGCCCAAGCCGAAGCTAATCGATGTTGCCGTGCCGGCCAACCAGAACCTGGGGCTGCCGCACAGCACGCCCACCATGGCCGCATAGTGATCATGAACGAGACCGGATTTTCCGACGCCGCGACCACCTGGAATCGCCGCTATGATCGCCCCGATTTCCTGTTCGGCGAGGAGCCGAATACCTACCTCGCCAACCAACAAGAACTTTTCGAACCAGGCAAGCGTGCACTGGCTGTCGCCGATGGTGAAGGCCGAAACAGTGTCTGGCTGGCCAAACAAGGCGTAACGGTTGATGCTTTCGATATTTCGCCTGTCGCCGTCGCAAAAGCGAAAGCCTTTGCGCAAGCCGCTGGGGTTTCGGTCGAGATGCACGTGTGTGATTGTGAGGCGTGGAACTGGCAGCCGGCGGCATACGATTATGTGGTGGCGATCTTCGTACAGTTTGCTCATCCTGCCATGCGGCAGCGCCTGTTTGCCAACTTGATCGCCACGCTTAAACCTGGCGGCCTGCTTATCTTGCAGGGATACACGCCCAAACAGATTGAGTACAAGACCGGAGGACCGCCGGAAGTGTCTCATCTTTACACCGAACAACTGCTGAAAATCGCATTCAAGCCGCTGGAATTGATTGAGCTGGTCAGCTATGAGGCCGAGATTCGGGAAGGTACGCAGCACCATGGACTTTCTGCGCTGATCGGCATGATTGCCAGAAAGCCGACAGGTGAATAGAATCCTTCCGGTCCATGCGCGCGGACACACCGCTGCGCGCTACCTTCCGCGCCGTTAAGGGAGCGACACGTTTGGTCAGTATCAGTTGCAAGGGGCAGGAGGGGTATGGCCTTGGACTCTTCATCGCAGCGGCAGCGATGGACTGCCACAATGGTAAATCCCAAGCTGCTATCTTGGCGCGTATCGCTGCCGCAGTCGATATGGTCGGCGCGCCGCCCGCGTGTTTGCCGGCCCAATCCCGTCGATGATCCCATGAGCGTTGCCACCATTCCGAGCGCTCCATCAATGCCGGTGCTCGCTGCGTCAATGTTCCCCGCCGCCATGGCGGCAACCAAGGAGTAATCGATGACGATTTGACCCAAACGATGGTGTCCGAATGCCTCCAGTGCCCTTCATCACCGTGTAGGGTCAACCTGCAAATCGACGTTGCTCTCCACAATCCATGGCGTTCTTTGCGTTACCAGGCAGCGTAATTTCCGCAAGCGTTCCGCCGCCTGGCTTCGTCTTCAGCTCAAAGTGTCCACCGAAGCGTTTAACGACTGCATCTACAATCGACAGGCCAAGGCCGCTGCCTTGACCAGTGCCGCTCCGCCAGAACCGCTGAACAGCAAGCTTGTGTTCGTCCACTCCCAGTCCGGAACCGGCGTCGGAGACCGAAAATTTGCACGCCGAGTCGGCATTTTCCACGTGAAGTGTGACCAATGAAGCCTCGGGAGAGTAGCGCAATGCATTGTCGAGCAAGTTGCGAAGCGCAGTGACGGCGAGGATGGGCGGCATGCTGATCCAGCAGTCTTCAACGCAGAGTTCCAGGCGAATGCGGCTGGCCTGCGCGGCTGGAAATTCATCGACTGCGAGTCTGGCAATGTCCCGCGCACGCGCAGCAGATTCGCCAGCAAAGCTGAACGGTCCTTCCACGCGAGCGAGCATAAGCAATTGTTCCAGCGTGTGGTGCAAGCGCTGAACGCCTTCTTCCGCGCGTGCGAGTGCGACATCTCTCTGTTCGCCGTGGGCCAGGCGGGCGACTTGGATATGGGTCTTTACTCCCGTCAGTGGTGTGCGCAGTTCGTGCGCCGCATCTCCGGTAAACCGGCGTTCGCGTTCGATTGCGCTTTGCGTCCGGTCGAGCAGCAAGTTGATCGTGCGTACCAGTGGACTCAGTTCCGCTGGCACCTTTGCTGCCGGCAGCGGGGCGGTTTCGTCTGGCCGGCGCTCAGCGAGCGCCTCGCGTATTGACTCCAATGGCGCCAAGCCCTTCCGGATGCCGAACCACAGGACAACCAGGCTGCCGGCCATCGCAACGACTACCGGAACGATTGTCGACACAACGATGTTGCGCAGCAGAGTAAGCCGCCGTTCTACGCGGTCCGCAGTCGTCACCCGTTTACCATCCTGCTCGAAGGTGTAGCTTCGCCACTGCTGTCCATTGATGGTACGCGTACTGTAGCCGGTGCTTACTGCACCCAGCCCCTTTGGGCTATCGAGGGTGCGCGCGATGATGTCTCCGCGCGCCATGCGCACTTCGCATGCCACACCGTCTTTCGCGACCACGTCCAGGATGTTGTGCGGAGTCGATGTCGCGGCAGTCGCGGAGTCCGGAAGCTGCGCAACCAGTCCGGCGACCATGCGCGCCGATGCGGCGAGTCGCTCGTCGAGCGCATTGCGAAACTCAGTCCTGACGTCCAGGAACATCCATATCGATGTTGCCACCCATAGCACGGTGAACGACAGACCGATGATCATCATGAGCCGAAGCCGAAGGGTCATGTTCCTGCTTCTCCAAGCCGGTAGCCGACTCCACGGACCGTCTCGACAATGCGTGACCCAAGCTTGCGCCGAAGGTGATGGATATGGACATTGATTGCGTTGCTTTCAACTTCTCCCTCCATCCCATACAGACTGTCCTTGACTTGCTCTGGCGTCAGGATCCGCATCGGGTTATTCAGCAGGGCTTGCAACAGCGCAAATTCCCTGCGTGATAATTCAACCGGATCACCGTTGAGGGTGACCTGATGACTCGCGGGATCGAAGCAAAGCGGGCCATGCCGCACGACATTCGTGCTGCGCCCGGCCACTCGACGCTGCAGTGCCTGCAATCGTGCGACCAGTTCACTGAGGTCGAACGGCTTGAGCAAGTAGTCATCCGCGCCAGCCTGCAAGCCGGCGACCCGATGCTCGATCGCATCGCGCGCAGTCAATACAAGGATCGGCAGCGCACGTCCCGTTCTGCGCAAACGGGACAGCAAACTCATGCCGTCTTCATCCGGAAGGCCAAGATCCAGCACTGCAATATCGAAATGGCCGGTGGCGAGGGCGGTTTCCGCGTCCCTGGCGTTGCTGACATGGTCGACGGTCATGGCGTGCAGGCGCAAGCCGGCGACAATGCCGCTAGCCACAAGTGCATCATCTTCAATCAGTAGGGTGTGCATAGGGACGAAGCAAAAGAAATGAATTATGAAGCACACCGATTAAGTACGCGTTAACGCTCTCTTAATCGGTGCGGCGTAGCATCCCTGCCAAAAGGAAAGATCATCTGCGACCGCGACCGACTGTTGCTGCTCTTCATTCCTGCACCTGCAACTTATATGCGTCCAACCGACCGCTTTTAAATGGCACATCCCTCGTCCAGCCAGCCCGGTGTGGCTGCCTTTTACCCTACATTGCCATGCTAACAACCATAGGATTGCTGCTCGCGTTGAGCTTCACCGCCTCGCTGTGTGCGCTCGGCTTCTTGATCTGGGCAATCGCGAAACGCCAGTTTGCACTGACGCAAAATGATGCTGCCACAATTTTCGAGGCCGGCGAAAAGGGAGTTCCGGATGACATTACCGCATTCGGCCCGAACTCCGCCGGGAGCGCCGCCCATCGCTTCGACGTGATCCGCGCGAAAATCGATGAGGTCGGTCAATTGCCGGTTCTGTTGATGGTCATCGTTGCCACCGCCAGCCTGCTGCTGGGATCGGTTTTCGGCTTGATCGCGTCGATCAAGCTGCATCTGCCGGACTGGCTGGTGACCTATGCGCCACTCACATTCGGCCGCGTGCGTACCATGCACCTGAATCTGGTCGCGTATGGCTGGTTATCGGTCGCCGGAATCGCTGTCGTGCTCTGGATCGTGCCGAGGATTTTCCATACGCCACTGCGTCATCCACGACTTGCCACCTTCGGCGCGCTGGTGTGGGCCTTCGGTGTCGCGCTCGGGATTGCAGCAATTGGCGCCGGCCACTCCGCCGGGGTGGAATGGCTCGAGATCCCATGGCAAATAGGCCTGCTGCTGGCTGTCGGCGGCGCCTGCCTCGCTTTCTCGCTGGTGATGACTGCGCGGCACCGCAAGTCCCATCATATCTATGTCAGCGGCTGGTACTTCCTCGGCGGCTTGCTGTGGTTCCCGATCCTGTACATCATTTCCAATCTGCCAAGTCTGCATGCGGGCGTACAACAGGCTACGGTCAACTGGTGGTTTGCGCATAATGTGCTCGGCCTCTGGCTGACGCCGCTCGGGGTCGGGACCGCGTATTACCTGATCCCCAAGATCATCGGCAAACCGATTTATTCCTACAGCCTGTCGCTGCTCGGCTTCTGGGGACTGGCACTATTTTATAGTCAGGTTGGCATGCACCACTTGATCGGCGCCCCTGTGCCGACATGGATCGTCACGCTATCGATTGTTCATAGTGTGATGATGTTCGTGCCAGTGATCGCAGTGGCAATCAATCAGCACACCACCGTCGCGAAAAACTTCTGGGCCTTCAAGCAATCCGTCGCCTTGCGCTTCGTTGCGATCGGCGCCCTCATGTACACGGTATCTTCATTCCAGGGCTCCATCGAGGCGCTACGCTCGGTCAATTCGGTCACGCACTTTACCCACTATACCGTCGGCCATGCCCATCTCGGCGCCTATGGCTTTGTGAGCATGGTCTTGTTCGGTGCATTCTATTACATGCTGCCTTACCTGACTGGCAGGGAATGGCCATGGCCTCGCCTGCTCAAGCTGCACTTCTGGCTGGTGCTTTCCGGCTTCACTATCTATGTCGTCGCGCTGTCGATTGGCGGCGTGTTGCAGGGGCTCGGTCTGCTCAAGATCGGCAGCTCATTCGCAGAAATTACCCGGTTGACGATTCCCTATCTGCAGGCACGTTCCATCGGTGGTGGCCTCATGACCCTTGGGCACGTTGTATTTGCATTCCATATTGCCGCCATCTTGCTAGGCAAGGGGGCAACCAGACAGGTTGTAACACCGGCAAGTGTCGCGGTGCCGGCCGGAGTCTGACATGAATCGTATTGTTCCTCTTTTTGTCACCGCGTTCGCCGTCCTGGCGTTTGCAACCTTAATGCTGGTCATCGCGCCGGGCGTCCAGATCCGCCAGCAGGAACCGTCGCCAGGCCTGGTCAACTACACCCAGCAACAGCTTGCCGGCCGTTCCCAGTACGTGAGCCTGGGCTGCGTCTACTGCCACAGTCAGCAGCCACGTTCAGCTGGGCAGTCGCTCGCAGATCTGTCGCGCGGCTGGGGGCGCGCGCCGAGCGCAGCCGACTTTGCATATGACCGTCCGCACCAGCTGGGTACGATGCGAACCGGGCCCGACTTGTTGAACGTCGGGGCACGCCTGCCGAGCCGCGACTGGCACCTGACCCATCTGTACCAGCCACGTGCGATCTTTGAATGGAGCATCATGCCAGCGTACCCATTCCTGTTCGAGCACAAGAAGGAGGCCGGTCCGGGCGATGTGGTCGTCCGGCTGCCACCGGCGTTCCAACCAAGCGGCGAAGTCGTGGTTGCCAAACAGGAAGCGTTGGACCTTGCAGCCTATCTGCAAAGCCTGAACCGCGTGTATCCGGAGGCAGGGAGCGAGCGTATACGTGACGAGGGCTATGCCTTGAGCAGGGGAGGACAGAAATGAAGACGAAAGGTGCCCGCAACACGCCAGACGTGCCGTCAGTCGATGAGGCCTTCGACCCATGGGAACAGGTCCGTCCGATTCCACTGTTCGTCATCGCCGTCGTGTTTGCCCTGGCGATGTGGGGCTTGCTGACATACATGTCCGAGCATGCGGCGCAGGGCGAGGCCAGTGAAAGGAAAGAAGAGCAGGGTCCCGTTGTCGTCACGACCGTTGCCGCATCGGGCGTGAAAGACGCCGGTGCTGCCATCCTGCGCATCTTGGAAACCGGTAAGGGGCAGGCATGGAGCTGCGCGTCGTGCCATGGCCAGTCAGGTGAGGGCAACTTGTCGACCCCCCGCCTCGCCGGGCAACCTGCCGGGTACTTGGAGAAGCAGTTGCAAGACTTTCGCGACGGGTTGCGTATGAATGAGTCGATGACATTGGTCGCCAAGGCGCTGTCCGAGGACGAGATAACCGATGTCGCCCGTTATTACTCGCGCATCGTCTTGCCGGCCAATGTTGCGCCTCGGCTTGGCGGCGACCTGGCCCGGGGCAAACAAATCGCGGAGCGGGGGGACTGGAAATCTAATGTCCCGGCTTGCGTGTCCTGCCATGGGATGGGCGGTGAAGGAGTGGAGCCGAGCTTCCCCGCACTTGCAGGTCAGCAGCCCAACTACATTTTTGCCCAGCTCGCCGCCTGGCATGCCGGAGAGCGGAAAAATTCGCCGCAGTCCCTGATGGAGGATATCGCGCAGCGCATGAGCCCGGACGATATGCGTGCGGTAGCGGACTATTTCGGCACCGTGCAATTGCCAGCGCCGCCTGCTTCTAGCCGGTCGGACCGCCCGCACGCCAGCGTCAATCCGGACACCGTCAAGCAACCGAAATCCTGACGTGCAATTCAGCCCAACGCACGAAACATCATGAACAAATCTGAAGATCTGAAGAACACGCCGGCAATCAGTTACAGCGCGGCGACAACGACTCGCCGTCTTCTTGCCGGTGCCGCCGGTGGCCTCGCACTGTTTGCCTTTGGTACCCTAGTGCACCAGTCGGGCGCGTTGGACGGATTCTACGAATCCATCAGCGGCAAGCCCTCCGACCAGCCAGAAAGTAAGCAAGCCAGCGGAGCAAAGGCGCGTGATGCCATGCTTGCCGCGCGAGTGGCGCGCAACAAGGATGGCAATGCTACGCCGCCAATGCAGCCGGTTGCCAACGACGGGTATTTTGTGCCGCCGTCAGATGACGAAATCCCCAAGGGGCCGGTGGGCGATGCCATCAAGCGCGGGCGTGATATTTTCATCGACACCGGGAAGTTCGCGCCGCAGTATGTCGGCAATAGCATGGCTTGCGCACAGTGCCACCTCGATGCAGGCCGTCGCGAGAATTCCGCGCCCATGTGGGCAGCGTATGTGCAGTATCCGAAGTTCCGTACCAAGAACAACAAGATCAATACCCTTGAAGAACGAATCCAGGGTTGTTTTACCTATTCCATGAACGCGCAGGCGTCTCCTGCAGGCAAGCCGCCGCCATTGGGCGATGACGTCTACAAGGAACTGATGACCTACATGTACTGGCTCGCCGACGGGGCGCCTACCGGCGAGCAGATGCCTGGCGGTGGCTATATCAAGCTGGCCGAAACCAAGGACGGCTATGACTGGCAGCGCGGCGCGAAGGTGTATGCGCAAAACTGCGCGCTTTGCCACGGTGCGAACGGTGAAGGACGCCGGGAAACGGATGGCTCCGTACGCTTCCCGCCATTATGGGGACCGGAATCCTACAACTGGGGGGCGGGCATGGCCAGGATCGATACCGCAGCGGGGTTCATCAAGGCAAATATGCCGCTGGGCAAACCTTACAGCCTGACCGATCAGGAAGCATGGGATGTCGCTGCGTTCATTGACAGCCACGAACGGCCGAAGGATCCACGCCAGACCGGCGCAATTGAAGAGGCGCGCGCGAAATTCCACAAGGGCGAGAAGAGTTACTACGGCAAGGAGGTCGACGGTGAGATTCGAGGCGCCGGCGTCGCTCGCAACGTTGCATCGGGAGATTGAGCCGATGCATGCGGCAGCCGGGTTTTCCGAGGCGGACCGGCAATCCATCCGGCGCGCAGGCCGGATGGTGGCAAGCATTGAGGGCATGTGGTGCGCCAGCTGCGCACTGGCGGTCGAGCGCATCATTGCTCGGGTACCCGGCGTGACCTCGGCAAGCATCAGCTTTGCCGGCGGGTCGGCCCTGATCCGCTGGAATCCTGGCAGCTTCGACCTGGATGAACTCCTGTCGCGTGTTGAGCGGCTCGGTTACCGGATTGTTCCCCTGATCGAAGCCGATCAAATGGAGCGGCGTATCGATGCTGAGGCCAGATCGGTCTGGATGCGGCTGGCGGTCGCGGTATTCTTTGGCATGTGGAGCATGCTTGGCTCGCTTGCGCTATACATCGACGTGGGCCTCGCACATGCACCCCAGGGCTGGTGGGTCGCGCTGGGAACCATGGTGGCCGCAGTCCCGGCGCTGACCTATTCCGCATGGGCGTTTTATCGTGCTGGCTGGCGCACTGTGCTGGCAGGGGTGCCCGGTATGGATGCGCTCGTGTCGCTCGGCGTGCTCGCCGCTTCGCTGCTCTCAGTCTGGCAGCTGGTGCTGGGAAGCACACAAGTGTATGTGGACACGGCGACAATGCTCGTCGGTTTCCTGCTGTGCGGCAGATTGATCGAACTCTATGCGCGTCGCCGCAATTCCGCGGCCGTGAACGCACTGCGCCGGACCGTGCCGGAGATCGCCCGGAGAATGGACGAACATGGATTCACATCCGAAGTGCCTGTCGACGGCGTCAGCATCGGCGACCGGGTGCTGGTCTATGCCGGTGAGCGCATCGCGGTGGACGGCACAGTGCTCGACGGGGAATCGGCCGTTGATCGCGCGCTGGTCACCGGCGAGTCGGTGCCCGTCGCGGTCGGGCAGGGCGACAGGGTCGAAGCCGGCTGCATCAACTTGTCGTGCGTTATTGAGGTGCGCGTGGACAAGGCATGTGGCCAGCGATTCATTGATCGCGTCGGCATCCGGATGCTGGAATTGTTCGGCGAAAAAAGCACGGTTGCGCTTCAAGCGGAGCGCTTTGCGCGCTGGCTGATTCCGGTGGCGACCGGACTGGCCGCGTTGACGTTCTTTTTTGCCTATCTGGCTACGGGGGACACCGACCATGCGGCCTTGCGCGCGCTGTCGGTACTGGTGGCCGCATGCCCCTGCGCGGTGGGACTAGCGCTACCCCTGGCCTACTCGGTCTCGGTTGCTTCAGCGGCGCGCCACGGAATCCTGTTTCGTGACCCGGCGTCCTTGGAAGCACTGGCATCAGCCAAAGAGATACAGTTTGACAAGACCGGTACACTGACCCACGGAAAACTAGCGGTCGCCGACGTGATCAGCGGACCGTGCAGCACGTCCGAGGTATTGCAATGGGCGGCCCTGGCCGAGAGCGGCATCGCGCATCCGATCGCAAGGGCGATCCGTGAAACGAAGCCAGATGGGGGCCAGCCCGGATCCGCCGCAGCCGTGGCGCGGCATCTGCAAGGCAAAGCGCAGCGTCATGGGCGCGGCGCGCAGTGGCAAAGTGACGATGGACGGCATGCCGTACTCGTCGGATCTGCCGCATGGCTTGCTACGTACGATATCGATGTTCCTGCTACGCCCGTGCCAGCATCCGGGGAAGTACAAGGAACACGCATCGAGGTGGCGCTCGACGGCAAATGGATCGGCACCTTGTTGATGACGGATCGGGTACGAGACGACGCGCGCGAGGCCATTGCCGCTTTTCAGCTGAGCGGGCTCACTACCCGGCTAGTCACAGGAGACGCCGCCGGCGCAGCTTACGCCGTCGCTACGGCTGTCGGCCTGGAGCCGGCACAAGTCCATACTGGCTGCCAACCGGAAGACAAGGCGATCATTGCAAGTCAGGCACGCCGTCCTATTGTCTTTGTCGGTGATGGGGTCAACGATGCGCTCGCGCTGGCGGCCGCGAACTGCGGCGTGGCGGTGCATGGTGCAACACCGGCGGCCGTGGCAACCGCCGGCGTGGTGGTCGCCGATGGCGGTTTGAACAGCGTCGTGGCAGCATGGCGCCATGCGCGGCGCACGATTGGGATCGTGCAACAGAATCTGATTCTCTCCATGGTTTACAACATCGGCATATTGAGTCTCGCCGCAATAGGCATCGTGCCGCCAGTTGCCGCGGCCGGTGCCATGCTTGCCAGCAGCGTCAGCGTGCTTGCTAACACGACGCGCCTAGCGGTATTCCAGACCCACACACCCTGACCTCAAGGGCGGGAACGTCGCGCACAGCCGCCGCACGAGGCGCCCGCACAAGAGGTTTCCCTGGGCAGTCGCGGGGTTAATGCAGCGTTAATGCCGCCGCGATAGCATGTCGGCATCAAATGACTGGGGACGGAAGATGACATTCACCGCTTGGCAACCGACTCGGCCTGCCGCATTGACTCTACGATGGAAGACGCAATGAGTACGCTTAACCTCGGGCCATTGTCAATTCCAATCGGTCCATTACTGCTGTTGGCCGCATACTTTGCCGCCACGACCGTGGCCAAATGGCAGGCAAAGAGCAGCCACCTCGAGTTGGATCGGCTGCTATGGCGGATCCTGATCGGCGGCATCGTGGTCGCGCGCGCAGCGTTTGTCATTCAGTATTTCGATCTGTATCAGAAGGAGCCCTGGCGCATGCTGGACATTCGCGACGGCGGATTCGCCGTTTTTCCGGGCATGTTCGCGGTGGCCGTTCTTGCAGTATGGTTTGTGATGCGACGCCAGAAAATCCGTAGACCACTGCTACTATCGATTGTCGCTGGCAGCCTCGTCTGGGCAACGGGTGCAACAATATCGTCACGCCCCTCCGCTGTATCGCAGCCGATCCCCGAGCTTACGCTGAGCGGACTTGACGGCGCCCCGGTGGCGCTGCGTTCATTTGCCGGGAAGCCTGTGGTCATCAACCTCTGGGCCAGCTGGTGCCCGCCATGCCGGCGGGAGATGCCAGCCTTGCAAGACGCACAAAAGCGTCATCAGGATATCGTATTCGTCTTTGCAAATCAGGGTGAATCCGGCGATACCGTGCGTGCGTTTCTCAAATCTCAAGGGCTCGCATTGGATAACGTGTTGCTCGATCCACCGATGCAGCTAGGTGGCAGCACGGGTTCCTCTGCATTTCCCACCACATTGTTTTTCAACGCGCAGGGCATACTCGTGGACCGACGAGCTGGCGAGCTGTCATCGGCATCGTTGGCGCACAAGATTGAAGCATTGCGCGAAGTGACAACAACATCTGGCCGGTAATGACTGCGTGTGGTCCCGAGCGATACGGTACCGTCGTCATGAGTTGGCACGCGATCTGAACCGCAGATATCGCTAACTTGAATGCTCACTCCGTGTCACCTGATACCAATCGCTGGTATTAGGTCAAAACGAGGCGCGGACCTGCAAGTCGTCGTGTTGCGCAGTGGGGACGCATTTCCAACAGAGAGGACGTAGGTCCGAGGCCGTTCCGCGCTGATCGGGCTGAATGTCAAAAGCCGCCGGGCTTGTACATGGTACTGCAACGCTACCTGCCGATTAGATGCATTGTGTCGTCACCGGACGCATAGGGAACCAAGTTCGTGCTACCACCCTTCCTTCTGGCGGAGGCGGGATGGCCGAATGCTGCAACAGGGCGTCAATGCGCAAACCGACGCGCGTCCCATCAATTAACATGGCTGCACATCATCATTTCTGCTCCTGTGAATGCTCGCCGCAATTGAACACCATTGGATGCTTTCCTTGTGCGGTTAACTGGCACTTAATTTCCGCAAAGTAGTATAGCTGCGACCTGGATGATCTGGCTGACACCGGCACAATTGGCGTTGCTTAACGAGAAGCCCGACATGGCCTCCACGCTAACTACAGGTGACAGCGGTCGACGGTGAACATCAAATGCTGCTCCTATTGGTGCGGGAGCAGGCGTCAGCAGGCATGGAGAACCGCAAGATATGCAATTTGGTAAGTTGGCGATCTGTTTATTGCTTCTCGTCCTTTCTACATTTCCCCATGCCGTCTTAAGTGCGAACCCGAGTATGACGGACTCATTACGCGCAGAACGCAACAAGATTGGTGTCGCCAAACGTTCAACGGTACCGATACCAGCCAGTGAAATGAAGGCGACGCATTCCCGTCGCGGAGCTGCACAGCGGCGCACCGGGCATCGCAAGGAAGTCACCCAGCTGAACCGACGTCTCAAGCGTAAGCCTGCGCTGGGACGCCGCAAGGGCAGTGCGGTGACAGCTGCGACATCGCAAGCACGAACGCGTGCTTCGCATGCACGGCATGCACCAGACTTAAATAGAATGCAGCGAACCCTTGTTTTACGTTCCAAAGCCGCGTTCGTCCTGGATCGGGCAAACTCCAAGGTAATTGTCGATAAAAATGCCAATGAGGCGCTGCCGATAGCGTCGTTGACCAAGTTAATGACGGCGCTGGTGGTGGTCGAGGCTGATCAGGACATGACCGAAATGCTGGAAGTAACTCGCGCCGACGTCGACCATATCAAATATAGTCGATCACGTTTGCCCGTCGGAACACGAATAAGCCGCTCAGACATGTTGCATATTGCGTTGATGAGTTCTGAAAACCGAGCGGCCTCCGCATTAGGGCGTCACTACCCGGGCGGCTTACCGGCCTTTGTCAGCGCGATGAACGCAAAGGCAAAGGCCCTGGGAATGATTGCGACCCGCTTCGTTGAGCCAACTGGCTTGTCCAGCGCCAACGTCGCCAGTGCACGCGACTTGGCGAAGTTGGTTGCCGCCGCGCATGCTCATCCTTTGATAGGCCGCTATTCGACAAGTCCGAGACATATGGTAAGCGGCGGAAGCAGTGCGCTGCACTACGTAAACTCAAACCGGCTGGTAGGTCGATCAGGGTGGAATATCGGATTACAGAAAACAGGCTATATCGCCGAAGCCGGCCGCTGTCTGGTGATGATGACGACTGTTGAGCAGCGGCCGGTGATCATGGTATTCCTTGACTCGGACAGCCATCGTGCCCGCTTTGCAGACGCGCGAAGCACGCGTGACTGGATCATTGATGCGTCTGAGCGTAAAACGGCTGCGCAGATTGACCGGCGAAAGAACGCAGCCAGCTAATAGGACGCTGAGGTAACTGTGTGATGTAGCATCGCCCACGATGCCAGTACCCGTAGACTTAACGTGACGAACTTTAGGGGAAGTACGCCTGGCACTGTTGAACATCGGATAGCAATGCAGAAAGGGGACGGGTAGGTGGCGGCTTTCCGCTCAAGTCTTGTTGCCAATCTATGCACGTTTGCCGTGCAGCGACATCCGAAGGCAGTAGCGCGTACCGCGACATACATATCAGACACGCTGAATTCGACGGAATCACAAAGTCGCTTGATGAGGGGGACGCGGCTGCTGTTCCGTCAGCCGCATACTGTGCTTCATGAAGAGAAGCGATCGGTCTGGCAAATTGAACGGTCGCAAAAGGATCGTTCGGACCGAGGTCCGGCTTCAGTTCCGGGCGTTCGTATCAAATCCATCAGCATGGCGTAGCTGCTACGGCCCGATTCGATATACCGCGTCATGGCAGCATGGCGCCGCGGCGTGGCCAGAACGTTAGCGCAGTATCCGACGAGGAACTCAGCGGCACGAATCGCCCTATAGTTCGCCATAGGAATGCAGTCCGGACAAAAACATATTCACGCCCAGAAATGCAAATGTGGTAACCAGCAGCCCGGCAAGTGCCCACCATGCCGAAATATTTCCCCGCAAGTTCTTTACGAGTCGAACATGCAGCCATGCTGCGTAATTGAGCCAGACAATCAGCGCCCATGTCTCCTTGGGGTCCCATGACCAATAGCCACCCCATGCTTCGGCCGCCCACAAGGCACCAAGGATGGTCGCAATGGTAAAAAATGCGAAGCCGACCGCAATGGCCTTGTACATCACGTCTTCCAAAACTTCTAACGACGGCAAACGGTCCACCAGCATGCCGTGGGACTTGAGTAGATAGGCGATGGCCACCATTGCCGCGAGCGCGAAGGTGCCGTAGCCAACAAAATTCGCAGGCACATGGATTTTCATCCACCAGCTTTGCAACGCAGGCACCAGTGGTTCAATCTCAGAGGCGCCGCGGCCGATTGCATACCACAGCAAGAACCCTACTGACGCTGAAATGATCAATAACACGAACGGGCCCATTTCCAGTGTGCGATACGCATCTTCGTAGTAGAGGTAGAAAAGCGCCGTGATGAGGCAGAACAGGATGAACACCTCATATAGGTTGGAGACCGGTATGTGGCCAACATCCACACCGACCAGATACGACTCATACCAGCGCACCAGCAGCCCGGCAAAGCCGAGGTACACCGCCGACCAGCAAAGTTGGCTGCCTGCTTGACTGGCGAATTGCGATCTCGCAGCTAATCCGCTCCAATAAGACAGGGTTGACATGATGAACAGCACACTCATCCATAAGATCGCCGATTGGCTGGATAACAGATACTTTAGAATAAACCGTTGGTTGGCCATTTCCAGGTTTCCCCCATAAAGGAAGACCGCTCCAAGCGTCAGCGCGGCTATCAATACGGTTGCACCACGAAGCGGTTTCCAGCGCCAGCCAAGCCATCCGAGAGCAGGTGCTGTCAGCAATAAAACGGCCTGCTCGTAGTAATCCATGTAGTGCCGAAAACGACTGAAGGCAACTAACATCGCAAACATCAGGCCGACACCGAATATTAAGTCAAAAGCGGAGCGATTTTTTAATAGCCGCGACACAGGTGAACGGGGCGCCGTTGCAACGTATCCATTGGCCTTGACTATGTCGAACTTGGTGTCACGAAGTGTCATTGATGTCTTCCTTGTGTAGGGAAAAGGTTTGTTTTATGCTGCAGCATGCTGACTCACCAACTGGCTGGCGCAGTTCTCTGAAACGATCTTGATACGTGGTGAGACTGCAAGCATTGCAAGCTGTCCTTCTGTATAGCGGACAGCCTTCCACCGATTTTCATCTTGAATCCGGTCACTGGCATTGCTATAACGGACGGACCGCCTGCCAGCGTCGCTTGTCAGCGCGCGATGTTACCTTGCATCCATTAAGGGAAGGTTAAAGGGCATCGATGAGACCGACTTTGGCCTATCCCTCGCGCACCCCCTGATACGCCTGCTGGCAAGGCAATTAACCCGGTACAGGCAGTCGGCGAAGGTCATCCATGACTCGCATGTTTGTGACCTGCGTGACATTGACGTGGTTACCAAGTCAGAGAATGATCAAGTAACATTGCTATTCGAAAGGCAAGCAGTGATGCGTCAGCAACAGCGGATTCGAAAAAGAATCTTGCGTTTGGTACGGTGATCGGAATGCACCGAAAGATGGCCCAGAGGAGATGGTCGAGGCATTCGCGAACGCATTCAGGGAGGCATGCAGTTCCGGAGCACCGACGACGGCTCGTTGTTGAGATGGCAAGCGTACCGGGGATCGCGAGTTGATCCACCCATACCGGCGGCCGCGGCAGTTGGTCAAGAACGTGGCGAGCCAGTTTCTTTGCATTGATGGTCGTATCCGATGACACATGCTCGTCAAAAGCCTGCATGCAAGACGTTGTTTGCCGCACGCCGCTGATTGACCCTATCGTGCGGTCTGCAACGACTGAAGCCGCTGCGACAGCGTCGCAGCCGACAGCTCGCCAATCCTGGTATCGACCAGTGTTCCCTGTGCATTGAAGAACAGGGTTGTGGGCAACGCGACCGAACCGACCTGTTTTGCCAATGTGCCGGCAGGATCAAATAACACATTGTCGAGAACCAGCTGTTGCGTTTCCAAGTAACTTTGAACCGTGGCGACCGACTCGCCTTGATTTGCGTACACGAACGTAATGTCTTGGTTCGAGCGTTGCGCATCTCTAAGCACCGGCATTTCGCGCCGGCATGGCGGGCACCAGGTCGCCCACAGGTTAATCACCATTGGTTTGCCTGACAGCGAGTGCATTTTGACTGGGTTACCCCCGGCATTCACCAACTCGACGTTTGGTAATCCAGCCGGTGGGCCGCCGAATCCCGTCATTATGGTTATGCCCGGCCAGACGGCGGCCCCCGCCAGAAACGAAACGAGCAGGGGTTTGCACCAGCTGCGGTTGCGAAGCACGAGCAAGGTCAGCATTACAACCGCGCCCGCGATGCCAACCGCGACATTGAAGCCGCCGTCACGAAAATCAAGGACTTTCCATGGAGCGCTTGCATACAAGTCGCGATAGACCATAACAAACGCAAGCCTGGACGATGATATCCCGACAAAAAACACAGACCAGAAGGCGCGCTTGATATTTGCGCCACGTTTACGAGCGATATAGCTGCCAACGAAGTGTGCCACCACAACGGCCGTCGTCAGCAATGCAAGCCTTGCTGATAACCCAAATGGCCCGAGCTGAAACGAGTCCATGTTTTTTACTCCTACTATCAAGGTGCCTTGAGTGGCATTGAGCCGGTTCACCGTTCATGGATGGGGCCCACGGTCCCGCTGGGCCATGGCACCGAATGATGTGGCGTTTGCGGCATCGTAGTTGATGTGCATTAAGGAGGCATTAACGCCATGTGAGCGGCGACTACTCTGCCTAATGTAATTGAGACACAAGCTGGTACTGGAGCCTCGGATGCGCAACATTGTATTGCGTGATTTTGATTTTGATTCGGTCCGATCTCGTTCAATTAACTGGGCGTTAATCGACCTGCGGTATGTTGCTCTTAAGGCTTCTGCAGACAGAGCGAGTGCACAGAACCGATCAGGTTTGCGCGCCCGATTGGTAGCACGGTGCGTTCGGTCTTGGCTCATTCACAGTGGCCTAGCGAGTGCCGGCGACTTTTAGCGGACTGCAGGTGCCGGCATGGGGATGGCCGGCGGCAGGCTAACGGAGTACATGGATTGGGACGACTTGTACGCGCGCATATTGACAGGAGCAAGAGATGAAGCATTGTCCAGGGCGCTCTGGCTTATGACAGGAGCAATTTGGAATCCACGAATTGCGGGGATGGCGATCCGTGTTGTCGGAAAATGGTTTGCAACTGCGTTTGGCGGGGCGATCCTGGGAGCAGTGATGGTGCTCGGCTACGCGCCGTTCAATGCCTTCGTGATACCTGTTGTTGCGCTCACCATGTTCTTTGGCCTGGTGTTGGCGCAGTCGACAGCGGTCCGGGCCGCGCTTGCCGGCTTCAGTTTCGGGCTTGGCATGTTCGGTGCAGGAGTCAGCTGGATTTATATTAGCCTGCACACGTACGGGGGCATGTCCCCAGCATGGGCTGCAATCGCCACTGCCCTTTTTTGTGCAATGCTGTCCCTGTTTCCGGCCATATTTGGAGTGGCGGCCTGGCACCTGCGTCATTCACGCCACGCAGTTCATGTGTGGTCGCTGCCCGCGTTATGGGTGGCTACCGAATGGCTGCGTGGGGTGGGGGTGACCGGATTCCCTTGGCTGGCGGTGGGCTATTCGCAAATGCCCGGCAGCCCGCTGGCAGGATATGCACCGGTTGCGGGTGTGTACGGCATATCGGCGCTGGTGGCAGTAACGGCCGGTGCCTTGTTGCATCTACGGGCATTAGACTCGCGCGGGCGTGGTATTGCTATGGTGCTCGCCAGCGCCATATGGGCGTTTGGTGCATTGTTGCAGTCGGTGATATGGACAACTCCTGTTGGCGCCCCCTATCCTGTGGCGCTGCTGCAAGGCAATATTTCACAGGAAAAGAAGTGGGCGGTCGGGCAGGCTGCGGTAACACTCGACACGTATCTTTCATTGTTAAAGTCGAGTGTCGGGCAGTTGATCGTGATGCCGGAAACAGCACTGCCGACATTTTCTGACCAGCTGCCTGATGCCTATCGCAGCGCAATGGCTGCCCACGTAATCAGCCGCAACGCCGATCTCGTCATGGGGCTTGTCGAAAGGGAGAGCAAGGGCGAGCGACTGCACTACTATAACAGTGCCGTCAGCATAGGTGCGTCGCCATCCCAGACGTACCGCAAGCAGCATCTTGTGCCATTTGGAGAGTACATTCCCGCAAAACCGCTGTTGGGATGGGTAAGTTCCGTTTTGAAAATCCCTTTCGCGGACATGTCGCCTGGAACTGCTGCATCGTCATCGCTGGATCTGCAAGGCGCAAAAGTGGCAGTCAATATTTGCTTCGAAAATGCCTTTGGCGAGGAGATTCTTGACGCCTTACCGGAGGCAACCGTGCTTGTCAACATGAGCAATCTTGCCTGGTTCGGCAAGTCCCTGGCGCTGCCACAGCATGTTCAGATTAGCCAGATGCGCGCAGCTGAAATCGGCCGGTATATGCTCAGTGCGACCAATACCGGATACACCGCGATTATCAACGAGCGAGGCCACATCATGCGCCGGGCACCGGGGCATGAGGCGCTCGTGTTGACGGGCGACGCTCAAGGGTTTGAGGGAGCAACGCCTTACGTCAGGTTCGGGAATATTCCGGTGGTGATGTTTGCCATCATGGGGATCATCGTGGGAGTTATCAACGTTGCCCGAGCGCATAGGCGTTCTCCCAGTTCTTTGAATGCAGGTACGAACGCGCGTGCAAGCCAACGACGCGGCGCAGGCCCCGGTAAAGAATAGGATAGCCGATCACAGTTCTTCTGGTACCACAAAGAACAGCCCCTCGTCCGGAAGGGCGCCCAATACAAGTTATGTCAGCGTCGGTTCCTTTACCCGATCAGGAAAGCAAAGTCATCTCTATGGTGGGGCTCCGTACAAGTCGCGCAAGGCTGCCACGGCCAGTGCAAGAATTGCTCGGATCACTTATTCACTATGCGGTAATACCTTCGGCTGCCGTCGCACTCGCAGCGGTCATTGGCCCCTGTACGAAAAATGTCACGGAAGGCGTCAACCAGTCGTGTCGAGAGTCTATCGATGTCCCCTGCGCCAGGAGGGGTGATGGACTCTTCCAAACATCGATAAATATTGCATGCACAAGGAAGGAAGCGATCAGTCGAGCCAGACTACGCCAGGGCTGGATGTATGGTGTCGGCACCGCTGCCCGGTCGCCGCTGGAGCCGCACAGCGGAATAACCCAAGTCATTTAACGTTGACTTAATCCGTGGACAATATGATGACGCCTATCGCAACACAAGGATCAATGATGGCAAAGGTCTCTCAGATAAAGCAGAAATCGCGGACCGATTCCGAGCCGAGCCACCGCCGTTGTGCGGGCGATGCGAATTGACCAGCTACTTGATCTTGATTGGCGCGGTGCTGATCGGCGTCGTCGTTAACAAATGGGCAGTGCGGGCAAATCAGGCAACGTACATGCGTCTTATCTTCGCCACGTTTGCGAGTGGCGCATTTTGGATCGCAACGACGATTATCGCAATGCTGCTCGCTGCCAGCGTGACACAGATACCCGCGGTATCGCTGACACGCATCGGTGGCGCGTCGGCTCCGCTGCAATCTCTCGGTGGCAAGCTGATGGTAGTCAATCTATGGGCGACGTGGTGCCCTCCATGTCGGCGAGAAATGCCTGTGTTGCGGGATGCACAGGTGCGCCATCCGGAGATTGTCTTCGTGTTTGCGAACCAAGGGGAATCGGAGGACGCGGTGCAGCAGTACCTGGCTGCTGAACACCTCGATCTCACCAATGTTTTACTTGATCCACACATGCAAACGGGGCAAGCAATGAATGCTATCGCGCTGCCAACCACGCTAATTTTTGATGCACAGGGAAAGCTGGTGTGGCGCCGCTTGGGGGAATTTTCTGAATCGATGTTGGCCCGGCAGACCGCATTGCTTGAAGTTCCAGGCGCGCGAAGCCGATAAGTGACAATTAGGAGTGATAGTGCAGGAAAAAAATACATATGTAGAGGTGGCCGTCATTGGGGCTGGCACAGCGGGATTGAACGCGCTGAGAGAAGTAAAGAGCGCTGGAAAATCCTATGTGCTGATTGACCGTGGCCCGCTCGGAGCGACCTGCGCGCGGGTCGGCTGCATGCCGTCCAAGGCAGTGTTGCATGCGGCAGCGGTATGGCAGGGACGTGCCTTTTCCGGTACGGCGCGTGCGCCGCTGGCAGACATGGGGCCGGATGTCCTGTGGCGAGAAGCGCGCAAGATGCGGGACACGCTTGCAGTTGGAGCGGCGAACAGGGCAGTTGCTGCCGACGGGGACCGGCTGTTGATGGGACAGGCGCGCTTCATCGCGCCCAACCTGATCGATGTTGAAGGTCGCCGTGTGATGGCCGACGCGATCGTTGTTGCCACCGGATCGACACCCGTCATACCGACCTTTCTTTATCC
>Ga0194137_10000173_pt1 | contig 44364 bp, 38 predicted proteins | sample TARM_MetaG_T3_14_FD_134025 | JGI IMG/M metagenome (GOLD analysis project Ga0194137, IMG submission 134025) | Freshwater microbial communities from Pennsylvania, USA, analyzing microbe dynamics in response to fracking - TARM_MetaG_T3_14 (version 2) | ecosystem: Environmental > Aquatic >...
AGTTCGAGTACTCGACCTGGCTGCCTATCGGCCGCGACAGCTGCACGCGGCCCAGGGCGTCGAGCAGGGCCGTCTCGGTCAAGGCCGCATAGGGATCGGCCGGATCGGGCATGGCCATGCCCGGCGGCAGCGCGGGCAGCCCGGCGCTGTGGGTGAGCAGGTCGCGCAGCAGGATCTGCCGCTCGCCCTGGCTCGGAACCACCGTGCCGGCCGGCAGGTGCTTCGCAATCGGGTCGTCGAGCGACCAATCGCCTCGCTCGATGAGACCGGCGACGAGATAGGCCGTCATGGTCTTGGTGACGGAGCCGATTTCCATCGCCGCGTCTAGGGCTGGCGGCCCGTCCTGCCGGGTGCCCGCGCAGTAGCGGCCGCGGAGGGTGCGTGGCCCGTCGATGACGGCCGCGAGGACGCAGGCGCCCGTGCGGTCCGCCTCGAAGCGTGCCGCCAGGCGCTGCTGCAGAGCTGCCGCGTCCTGAGGCGGGTTGCCGGCATGGGTGGGCAGCGCGCCGGCCAGCAGAACCACGGCGACCAGCGCTGAAGCAAATCGGTTCATAGTGTGCCGCCCGCCTGTTCGTCGAGCTCGTCGATGCGACCTTGCAGCTTGCGAGCGCCGAACAGGTTCACGGCGGCGACCCCGATGAACACCAGACCGATGACGAGGTTGGCCACCAAGCCATGGGCGAACGGCCCTGCGGCCAATTCCGTCTCCACGCCCCAGCGGAACACCACCATGCCCGGCACGAAGGGCGCCAGGTACCAGAGCCAGACCGAGCGCAAGGCATCACGCTGGCGCACCAGCTGCGCACGCCGGAATGCGACCCAGGACTCGGCCACGGCGCCCGTAGGCAGGCGTGCGCCGGAGGCGCGCCGGCGCAGCTGCCAGACGACGAACAGCGTCGCCGCGATGATGAGGCCGCTGCCCAGGCGCATCAGCGGGTGCGGGAACGCAAGGATGTAGAAGCCGAAGCCCGCGAGCACGAAGGCGGAGGCGGCGTACTCCACCGCATTCCTGAGCGCGACGCCACGATTCATGCGCCGCGCGTCGGCCTTCACGCGCTCGAGCCAGTCCGGCGCCACGGCAACCGGCTGCTCCTTCCAGAGCTGCTTGAGGTGTTGTTCGTTCATGGGGCTTCCTGGGCGTTGCCCTGAAGTTGGAGCTGCTCGGACAGCAGCTTCTTGATGCGGTGCACCTTGGTGGCGACATTGCGGGCGGACAGGCCGGTGACCTCGCCGATGCTGGCGGCATCCATGTCCTCGAGGTAGAGCAGCATCACCTCGCGGTCGGGCGACTTCAGGCGATGGATGAGGGCCAGGATGCGCACAAGGTCGATCCGCCGGTCGGCGTCCGCGATGCCGGCCGCATCGCTGGGCAGCAGCTCGGCCGCTTCGAGATCGACGTAGTCGCGTTCCGCCGTCCGGGTGGCGCGCTCGATATGCGTCGCGCCGACGTTGTGGGCCACACGGTAGACCCAGGTTCGCAGCGTGCACTGCCCGCGAAAGACCGCCAGGCTTTGCCAGAGGGCCAGATGCACCTCCTGCAGCAGCTCCTGGCGCTTGGGCGCGTCACGCTCGTAGCCAGTGACAAAGCGGGCCAGGTCCGGCCCGTAGCGCGCCAGGGCATCCAGGAAGGCCGCATCCTGGGGCGGCACGGCCGAGCCCGCCTGCCGCGGGTCGTCTGCGCTGAGGGTTGTCGTCTGCATGCCCAGATAGTCTCGGGCTTGGGAGACTTCTTACACGGTACCGCGCCGCTACCCGGGGGCAGGAACAGGCTCCTGGGCGGCTGGGATAATCGCCGGTTAGCCCGAGAAGAACTCCATGTCCGAACCCATCGCCAGCCGCATCGAGACGGAAGTCCGCCGCCGCCGCACCTTCGCCATCATCAGCCACCCCGACGCTGGCAAGACCACACTGACGGAAAAGCTGCTGCTGTTCTCGGGCGCCATCCAGATCGCCGGCTCGGTGAAGGCGCGCAAGGCCTCGCGGCATGCGACCTCGGACTGGATGGAGATCGAAAAGCAGCGCGGCATCTCGGTGGCCTCGTCGGTCATGCAGATGGAATACCGCGACTGCGTCATCAACCTGCTGGACACCCCGGGGCACCAAGACTTCTCGGAAGACACCTACCGGGTGCTGACGGCCGTGGACGCGGCGCTGATGGTCATCGACGCGGCCAATGGCGTCGAGCCGCAGACGCGCCGCCTGTTGCAGGTCTGCCGCGCCCGCAACACGCCCATCCTGACCTTCGTCAACAAGATGGACCGCGAGGTGCAGGAACCGCTCGCGCTGATGGACGAGATCGAGCGCGAGCTGGGCATGACCGTGGTGCCCTTCACCTGGCCTGTCGGCATGGGCAAGCAGTTCCACGGCGTGATGGACCTGCGGCAGGAGCGCATGCGCGTCTTCGCCCCCGGCGAGGACCGCGTGGCCGGCACCGAGGAGGTGCTGGAAGGCCTGGACAACCCGGCTTACGCCCAGCGCTTCGGCATGCAGTACGACAACGCCCAGGGCGAGATCGAGCTGGTCAAGGAGGCGGCGCCCGAGTTCGACCTGGAGGAGTTCCTGAGCGGCAAGCAGACGCCGATGTTCTTCGGCTCGGCCGTCAACAACTTCGGCGTGCAGGAGGTGCTGGACGCCCTCGTCGAGCTGGCGCCTGCGCCTGACTCGCGCCAGGCCATGCAGCGTACCGTGCAGCCCGAGGAGCCCAAGTTCACCGGCGTGGTCTTCAAGATCCAAGCGAACATGGACCCGGCCCACCGCGACCGCATCGCCTTCGTGCGCGTGGCCTCGGGGCGCTTCGAACGCGGCATGAACCTGAAGGTCGTGCGCTCGGGAAAGACGCTGCGCCCCAACAGCGTCGTGACCTTCATGAGCCAGAAGCGCGAGCTGCTGGATGAGGCCTTTGCCGGCGACATCATCGGCATCCCCAACCACGGCGTGCTGCAGCTGGGCGACACCATCACCGAAGGCGAGGCCCTGCAATACACCGGCCTGCCCTTCTTTGCGCCGGAAATGTTCCGCGCCGTGGAAGTGGCCGACCCGCTCAAGACCAAGCAGCTCAAGGCCGGCCTGCAGCAGCTCGGCGAAGAGGGCGCCATCCAGGTGTTCCGGCCGATTGCCGGCAGCGTGCTGCTGCTGGGCGCCGTCGGCCAGCTGCAGTTCGAAGTCGTCGCCCACCGCCTGGAGCACGAGTACGGCTGCAAGGCCCGCATCATGCCCAGCCGCTTCCAGGTGGCGCGCTGGGTGACCTGCGACGAGCCGGCCGAGCTGAAGCGCTTCATCGACGCCAACGACCACCGCATGGCCTACGACGCCGTCGACGCGCCCACCGTGCTCGTTGAATACGCCCCCGAGCTGCGCGCCATCGAGGCCAACTGGCCCAAGATCAAGTTCCACGCGCTGCGCGAGCACGCGGGGCTGGTGTTCCAGCAGCGGCTGGACGGCTGACGCGGCACCGGCACCGCCGAGCCGGCGACACGGCATCGCGGATCGAGGCCTCTACCATCCGCGCATGCAAATACCGGCCTCCCGACCCTGCCCCTCCTGCGGCGATGCCCTGCAGCTGCGCACGCTGCCGGGCCATCACGCTGGCAATGTCGACATCGATTTCTGCTTTGGCTGCCAGGGCATCTGGTTCGACCGCCAGGAGAACCTGCAGCTGGCGCCCGAGGCCATCGTGGCGATGTTCAAGGAGATGCACCAGCGTCAGGACGACAAGCGCGGGCCGCTGGCCAGCACCCTGCGCTGCGCGCAATGCCGCACACGCCTCGTGCAAGGCTTCGACATCGTCCGCAGCGGCCGCTACATCACGCACCGCTGCCCGCAGGGCCACGGCCGCTTCAGTAGTTTCTCGGCCTTCATGGTCGAGCAGGGCTTCGTGCGCCAGCTCACCAGGCCCGAGATCGCCGACATCGCCAAGAAGGTGGGCGTGATCCACTGCGCCAGCTGCGGCGCGCCTGTGGACCTGCGCAAGGAAGACGCCTGCTCGCATTGCCGCTCGCCGCTATCGCTGCTGGATCCGCAGGCCGTCGAGCAGGCCCTGCAGGGCTATGCCAAGGCCGCCGCCAAACGGCCCGCGCCGGCCGACGTGGCCGACGCCCTCGGCCTGGTGCTGCGCGACCGCGCCCGCGCCGAGCGCGAGCACGCGCAGCAGGGTCATCTCGGCGGCGTCTACGCCGTGGACCTCTTCTCCGTCGGGCTGGGCCTGATCAGCAGCCTGTGGGACGACTGAACCCATGGCAAGACCCGGCAGTTTCGACAAGGGTCTGGCCCTGCACCAGCGGGGGCGCCTCGCCGAGGCCGAGCCCCTCTACCGCCGCGTGCTGCGCACGGCGCCCAGCCACTTCGACGCGCTGCACCTGCTCGGCGTACTCTGCGGCCAGACCGACCGCTTCGACGAAGCCCTCGAGCTGCTGAACCGCGCCCTGGCCCTGCGGCCCGATAGCGCGTCGGCCCTGAACAACCTGGGCAACACCCTGGGCAGCCTGGGCCACCATGCGGAGTCGGTGCAGGCCTTCGATCGCGCCCTGGCGCTGCGGCCCGACGATGCCAAGGCCCTGCGCAACCGCGGCACCAGCCTGCGTGCGCTGGAGCGTCCCGAGGAGGCCCTGGCGAGCTTCGACGCCGCCCTGGCCCTGCAGCCCGACTATTCGGAGGCGCTGATCGGCCGCGCCGAATGCCTGCTGACCCTGCACCGCCGTGGCCAGGCCATCGCGGCCTTCCATCAGGCCCTGGCTCTGGGCAAGGATGTCGACCAGATCCAGTACGCCCTGGCCGCCCTGGGCATCGGCAGCACGCCGGCGACCGCCCCGGCCGGCTATGTCGAGGCCCTGTTTGACATGTATGCCCACAACTTCGACGAGCACCTCGTCAAGACCCTGGGCTATCGCACGCCGGAGCTGCTGGTCGCGGAGCTTCGGCGCGCCCAGCCGCTCCAGAGCGGCGGGGAAGTCATCGACCTCGGCTGCGGCACCGGCCTGTGCGGCCCCTTGCTGCGCCCGCTCGCAGGCCGGCTGACGGGTGTGGACCTGTCCAGCCTGATGCTGGCCAAGGCCCGCGAGCTGGGCCTATACGACGAGCTGGTGCAGGGCGACATCGCCGCCGTACTGCAAGGCCAGCCGCGGCGCTTCGACATCGCCGTGGCCGCCGACGTCTTCGTCTACATCGGCGACCTGGACGCCGTCTTCGCCGCCACGGCCGCTGCACTGCGCCCGACGGGCCTGTTTGCCTTTTCCGTCGAGGCCTGCCCAGATGATGACAGCGGTAGCGACTTCGTCCTCGGCCCCAAGCGACGCTATGCGCATTCGCTGGCCTATCTGCAGCGCCTGGCGGCCGCGCACGGCCTCGTCATCGAGTCGTCGACGCGCAGCGCCATCCGCAAGGAAAGCGAGGAGGCCGTCGATGGCCTGCTGGTGGTGATGCGCCGCGGCTGAAGCGGCCTCCGGCCGGCGCTGCGATGATCCAGGCCCTTGTGCTTCATTTGCAGCCGATGAGCAAGCGCCTTCTTCCCGTCCTCCTGGCCCTTGGCGCTGCCCTGGCCCAGGCCGCCCCCGAACTCGAAACCGTCGTCGAAGGCCTCAAGACCCCCTGGGCCGTGGCCTTCATGCCCGACGGCCAGTTCCTCATCACCGAGCGCGATGGTGCGATGCGAACGGCCAAACCGGGCGGCAAGCCGAGCGCGCCCATCCAGGGCGTGCCGGCCGTCGTGGCCGAGGGCCAGGGCGGCCTTCTGGACGTGCAGCTGGACAGCGACTTCGCCCGCAACCACACGATCTACTTCTGCTTTGCCGAGCCCAGCGCCGACAGGAAGACCAACAGCACGGCCCTGGCCCGCGCCCGCCTGAGCGAAGACCTGAAGCGCCTCACCGACGTCAAGGTCATCTTCAGCCAGAAGCCCAAGGTCGACAGCAAGTACCACTTCGGCTGCCGCATCGTCGAGATGCCCGACGGCAAGCTGATGCTGAGCATGGGCGAGCGAGCGAGCCAGCGGGACAGCGCCCAGACCCTGGACAACCACCTCGGCAAGATCGTGCGCGTCGCCAAGGACGGCAGCGTGCCGGCCGACAACCCCTTCGTGAACACACCCGGCGCCCTACCCGAGATCTGGACCTATGGCCATCGCAACTCGCAAGGCCTGACCCTGGACGACAAGGGCCAGCTCTGGCAGCACGAGCACGGCCCGATGGGCGGCGACGAGCTCAACCTCATCCGCCCCAAACTGAACTACGGCTGGCCCGTCATCACCTACGGCCTGAACTACGACGGCACCAAGGTCGGCGACGGCATCTTCGCCAAGGCCGGCATGGAGCAGCCCATCGTCAAATGGGTACCCTCCATCGCACCCTCGGGCCTGGTGCGTCTCAAGAGCGCCAAGTACGGCCCGGCCTGGCAGGGCAACTTCTTCATCGGCTCGCTGAAGTTCGGCTATCTGGAGCGCGTCAAGCTCGACGCCGACAACCGCCCCGTCGAGCAGGAGAAACTCTTTCCCGACGCCGGCCGCATGCGCGATGTGCGCGAGGGCCCGGATGGCCTGCTCTATCTGCTGCTCGAGACCCATGGCCGCCTGGTGCGCGTGAAGCCCTGAGGGCTTGAGGCCCACGACGGCGGGCTGCATCGGCCCGAATTCCTGGTGAAATCGCGCTCACCATAGAACCGCGTACCCAGGGAGGGTCTTCATGCCAGTCATGCTTCGGCGCCGCGATGGCGTCTGGCTCCGCCGCGCCGCAAGCGCTGCTCTTGCTTCCATGCTTTGTGCCTGCGGCGGAGGCGGGGGTGGGGGATCCGTGGCGCCACCGCCGCCCGCACCTGCGTCGGTCGCCGTGGCAGTGGCCGACGCCTACACCGTGGCCTGGAACGCAAGCGCGTCCCTAGGGGTGACGGACAACGACACCATCGGCAATGGCAGCGCCACCGTGACGGTGGATGCTGCACCCAAGAATGGCACGGCCACGGTCAGCGGCATCAAAATCAACTACACCCCCAACGCCGGCTTCTTCGGCCAGGACAGCTTCAGCTACAAGCTCAGCGTCGGCACGGCCAGCCAGTCAGCCACGGTCAAGCTGACGGTCGAGGCCGCGTTGACCCTGCAAGGCCAGGTCAGCGATTCACCCATCGCCAACGCAGTGGTCAAGGCTGACGTGGGCGGCGAGAGTTTCACGGCTACGGCCGACGCGAGCGGCCACTACAGCCTGGCCATCAAGACCAGCGCGCCCGGCGACTTCCTGACACTGACGGCCACCGGCGCGGGCACTCAGTCCCAGGTCGTGCTGACCAGCTTGGTCGGCGAGACCGGCCCTCTTGCTGCAACCGCTAAGGACGGCAAGCTGTCTGCCGATCAGAGCGCAACCCTGAACATCAGCCACCTGAGCACCGCCCAGGCCGGGCTCATCGCCCAGGCCGGCGCCCTGCCCAAGACCGGCGACGAACTGGTCGCGGCACTGGGCCGCCTGACGCCCCAACCCATCGTGGACGCCGCCGCCATGGCCAAGCTCGTCATCGATGGCGGCGTGGCCCTGCCGGCAGGCACGGGCGACACGCGTGCGTTGCTGTCCTCCACCACGGTGTTGAACACCTTCCTGGCCAACCTGCAGCGGAGCAAGCCTGTCGAACTCGAAGCCGCCCGTCAGGCCACACTGGCTGACGCGACCCTGGGCTCGCCGCCGCCGACCCCGGGCGCGGCGGGGTCGCCAGTCACGCTGATCTACAGCTACGGCGACGAGGCCGGCGTGAGCGTGGTGCACGCCCTGACGCTGCGCGCCGATGGCACGGGGACCGAGACGTTTGACCTTGCCAGGCCTGTGCATTGGGTCATCAACGGAAGAACCTTGGTCGTGACCTACGACCAGCCGCCGACCGAGCGTTTCGCGGCCGGCGATTTCGGCTATTTCGGACTCCAGGAAATCACCGAGAACTCGGCGGACTTCCAGATCATCCGGACCGGACTGACGCTCAGCGATCTGGGCGGCACCGACAAAGCGTCGTTGGCCAAGGTCACGCGGCAGGGGCTGGAAGTGTTGACGATTGCTGGCCAGACCATCGGCCAAAAGCCCCTCAGCGCCAGCGAAGTGATGCGCCGCCAGATCGGCACCCAAGCGTTCAAGGCCGAGGACTTTGCGGTGGGCACACAGCTGGCTGGCCTGGTCGCGCCGTCGAGATGGCCGGATGTCGACGCTCCCGACCTGAATGGCTCCGTGGAGTCGCACCAGGACATCGCGACCATCACATCAGCCACCGAGCTGAGCTTGTCGCGTTCGGGTCTGAAGGCGAGCTGGCGCCTCGTGGACGGTCAGCTGCGCGTGGACTACAGCAACGGGATTTCTCATCTCTATACCCTCCTTGGCAAGGGCTTCCGGGGGGACTCGCGCTGGCTGCTGCAGGTGCTGGCGACAAACGGCAGCCCGAAGACGGCCATGGAACTGAGCGTGATCCCGGTGGCGGCCCCAACCTTGGACCGAAGCTTCTGGCAGCACAACTTCGCGTCCAACAATGGTGCCAGCTACGACCCGGGCGTGACCTACAGCCCACGAAGCGACGGCCGCTTCGCCCTCAACGTCATCAGCGGCGGCAAAGCGCCCACGGACTACGACTACAGCCGGCGCGAGTGGCGCCTGCTACCGGATGGCCGCCTGGAGGCCATTCAGACTTTCAGCAGCGGCTGCAGCGTCTATCAGCCGCTGCCTGGCCAGCCCTCATGCATCATTTCGCAAAAGCGCGAATGGCAGCCCTTGCTGCGCGTTGGCGACACGGTCTGGGTCATGCAGCACGGGCCGGTGCTTTTCGACCAGTCCGGTGCCGTGGTCAGCTCCAACGACGTATGGCGGTTGATGGCCCTGACCCTGCAAGGCAACTGAGTCCCGGTCGCATCGTGCGCGCCAAGCCCTGATAGGGAAACCGCGCCGAGTCTGCGACCATCGGCCCCGCAAGGGAGGAGACGCCGATGCAAGCAAGAAACAGGATCCGCGGCCTGGCCGCCGGACTGGCCCTGGTCACCCTCGGCCTGCAGGCCGCGCCGCTGACACCCGCCGAGCTGCCTGCCGCCGCTCGCGACTGGCTGCCCTGGGCCCTGCAGGGTCAGGCGCCGCTGGGCTGCCCGGCGGGCAGCACCGACGGCGAGACGCCGGTCTGTGTCTGGCCCGGAAGGCTGCAGCTGAGCGCCGGGCCGCGCGAGGCGAGCTTCAGGCTGGAGGTACAGGTCTTCGGCGCACCAGCCCGCGTGGCCCTGCCTGGCGAAGCGGGGGCCTGGCCGCAGGACGTGAAGGCCAGCGGCAAGGCCCTGGCCGTTGTCGAGGCGAGCGACCGTCCTGCCGTCTGGCTGGCGCCGGGCGCCCATGTCATCGAAGGACGCATCGGCTGGGCCGAGATGCCGCAAAACCTCGCCGTGCCGGCCAACCTGGCCGCCATCGTCGTCACCAGCGGCGGAGCCACCCAGGCCCGTGCGCCGGACAGCGACGGCCGCATCTGGCTGCGCGCCGTGGCCAGCCCGGCCGAGGCCAGCGACAGCCTCAGCGTGCAGACCGTGCGCCTCGTCGACGACGAGCTGCCGCTGATGGTGACCACGGCCTTCGAGCTGCGCATCTCCGGCCGCGCCCGCGCCGTAGAGCTGCCGCAAGCCCTGCTGCCGGGCCTGCGCGCCGTGCAGCTCGACAGCCCCCTGCCGGCGCGCCTGGCCGACGACGGCCGCCTCGTCTTGCAGGCCCGGCCCGGCGCCTGGCATATCGAGCTGCGGGCCCGCCTCCATTCACCCATCCAGGCCCTCAAGCTACCGGAGGGCGGCGCTTCGGAGGAAGAGGTCTGGGTCGTCAAGGCCGCGCCGTCGCTGCGCCTGATCCGCCCCGAAGGCCCGGCCAGCGTCGACCCGCGCCAGGTCGAGATGCCGGACGCCTGGCGGGCCCTGCCGGCCTTTCGCTTGAAGCCCGGCGAGACGCTGAAGTTGACCGAGCTGCAACGCGGCAACGTCAGGCCGGCGCCCGACGCGTTGACGCTGGAACGGCGGTTGTGGCTGGACTTCGACGGCCAGGGTCTGACCGCCAGCGACAGGTTCAATGGCCAACTGTCGGCCAGCTCGCGCCTGGCCATGCCCGCACCGGGCCAGCTCGGCCGCGCAGCGCTCAATGGGCAGGACCAGCCCATCACCCGCCTCGCCACCGACGGTCCAGCCGGCTTCGAGGTACGCGATCGCAACACCGCCGTCGAGGCCGACAGCCGCTGGCCCGCCGACGCCGCCCTGCCCGCCAGCGGCTGGAGCATCAGCGTCGACAGGCTGCAGGCCGTGCTCCAGCTGCCGCCCGGCTGGCGCCTGCTGCATGCCCAGGGACCGAGCAGCACGGAAGGCGCTTGGATCGCGATGTGGACGCTGTGGGACTTCTTCTTCGTGCTGCTGGCTGCCCAGGCCGCCTACCGGCTGCTGGGCTGGCGCGTCGGCGCGCTGCTGGGCGTTGCGCTGGCGCTGACCTGGCACACGCCGGGCAGCCCGGCGGCGTCGCTGTGGTTCGGCCTGCTGGCCCTGACCGCCCTGGCCCGCGTGCTGCCGGCCGGGCGCGTCCAGACGGCCTTTGCGCGCGGCCGACTCGCGGTCGTGGCCATGCTGGCCCTACTGATGCTGCCGTTTGCGGTGCAGCAGGTGAGGGAGGCCATCTATCCCAGCCTCGACCAACCGCGCTATCAGCCAGGCTTCGTCATGGAGGAGCGGGCCGTGCCGGCCGCCGCCGAAACCCGGTCGGGACCACCGATGATGATGAAGATGCCAGCGCCGGAGCCCCGGTACGACAGCCTCGTCCAGAAGCGCAGCGCCGCCCCCATGGAGCGCATCGACCCCAACGCCCGCGTGCAGACCGGCCCCGGCCTGCCGACCTGGACCTGGCGCAGCCATTCACTCGCCTGGAGCGGCCCGGTCACGCCCGAGCAGACGCTGAAGCTGTGGCTGCTGCCGCCCTGGGCGACGGCGCTGATGAAGCTGGCCGGCCTGGCCCTGCTGGCGCTAGCCCTCGTCGTCGTCGCCGGCATGAAGCCGCCGCGGCTGCGCGACGGCGCCGTGGCAGCCGCCCTGCTGCTGATGCTGGGCCTGACGCCCCAACCCAGCGAAGCCCAGCAGGCCGCCTGGCCCAATGACGGTCAGCTCAAGGCCCTGCGCGACAAGCTCGCCGCGCCGCCCGACTGCGCGCCGCGCTGCGCCGAGCTGGCGCGCCTGCACGTCAGCGCCTCGGGCTCGACGGTGCAGCTGCGCGCCGAGATTCACGCCCAGGCCCTGACGGCCGTGCCCTTGCCCGGCCAGGGCACGGGCTGGCAGCCGGCCAGCATCACCCTGGACGGCCAGCCCGCCGCCACGCGCCGCGACGACGAAGGCCATCTGCTGGTCGCCGTGCCCGCCGGCGTCCACCAGGTCGTGCTGAGCGCCGACGTGGGCGGCGCCAGCGGTCTGGACATCAGCCTGCCGCTGCCGCCGCGCGCCTTGCAAAGCGAGCTCAAGGGCTGGGCCCTCGCCGGCCTGGACCCGCGCGGCGAAAGCACCGGCGCCATCACGCTGAGCCGCGAGTCCGGCGCCGGCAGCGCACGCGGCGAAGACGCCGGCACCCAACGCGACGCGCTGCCACCGCTGGTGAGCGTGGACCGCCGCCTGCAACTCGGCCTGCGCTGGCAGGTGCAGACCCATATCCAACGCATCGCCCCCAGCCGCGCGCCGCTGCGGGTGCGCTGGGCCCTGCTGCCGGGCGAGGCCGTCGGCGATGCCCGCGTGACGGTGGAGGCCGGCGTGGCCAGCCTGCAGCTGGGTGGCGACGAGGAGGCCGAGGTCGCCAGCAATCTGCCGCCCACCGAGACGCTGACGCTTCAGGCCGGCAAGGAGGCCAACCAGGTCGAGCGCTGGACGCTGGACGCCTCGGCGCAATGGCATGTGGACGCCGCCGGCCTGCCGCCCACGGCCCTGCAGCAGGGCGGTCAGTGGCTGCCCGAATGGCGGCCCTGGCCCGACGAGACCCTGAAGCTCAGCGTGCGCAAGCCCGCCGGCATCCCCGGCCAGACGCTGACGCTGGACGGCGCCCGCACCGTCATCGACCCCGGCGAGCGCAGCACCGACATGCAGCTGGACCTCAAGCTGCGCGCCAGCCTCGGCGGCCCGCACACGCTGAGGCTGCCCGTCGGCGCCGAGCTGCTGGGCGTGACGCTGCGCGGCGAGACACTGCCGCTGCAGCTGCGCGACGGCGCCCTGACCCTGCCGCTGACGCCGGGCGCTCAGGACGTGCAGATCCGCTGGCGCGCACCCGAGGGCATGGGCACCTGGTGGCACCACGAGGGCCTGGCCCTGGGCCTGCCCGGCGTCAACGACGCGCTGACACTGAGCGTGCCGCGGGACCGCATCGTGCTCGCCGTCGGCGGCCCGCTGATGGGACCGGCCGTGCTGATCTGGGGCGTGCTCGTCGTCGTGCTCGCCCTGGCCTGGTTCGTGCCTGGCTTTTTCGAGGAGGGCCAGCCGGGCGTCATGGCCAGACCGGCCTGGCTCGTCCTGGCCCTGGGCGTCGCACCCGTGTCGCTGGGGGCCCTGGCGGTGCTGGCCGCCTGGTTCGCGCTGCTGGAGGCGCGCCGGCGCTGGGTGCTGACCCTGCCGGACATCCCACGCTGGCTGCGCATCCTGGTGCAGCTGGCCCTGGTGCTGTGGACGCTGTTCGCCATCGCCGCCCTGCTGAGCGTGCTGCACGCCGGCCTGCTGGGCTACCCGGACCTGCTGGTTGCCGGCCCCGACAGCAACAGCCATGGGCTGAACTGGCTGTCCGACCGCTTCACTGAGCATACGGCCGGCGCCTGGGTCATCAGCGCGCCGGTCTGGCTCTACCGCCTGCTGATGCTGGCCTGGGCTCTGTGGCTGGCCGCCTCGCTGCTGAAGTGGACGGGCTGGGCCTGGCGCTGCTTCAGCGAGGGTGGGGCCTGGCCGGCAAAGCCATCGGCGGCAAAGCCCAGCGAGGAGAACGCGACCGAGGCTTGAGGACAATGGGCGGTTTCGCCGCCGCCCGCTCATGCCCGCCCTCGATTGGCTCTCGCCCGCCCAACTCTTCGGCTATCTCGCTTTCGTGCTCGGCGTCGGTTGCTTCCTGCAGACCGACGACCGGCGCTTCAAGCTCTTCATGACGGGCGAATGCATCGCCTATATCGCGCACTTCGCGCTGCTGGCCAACCCGACGGCGGCGGCGAGTTCGTCGCTGTCCATGCTGCGCTCGCTGCTGTCGCTCCACACGCGCTCCAAATGGGTCGCGGTCGGCGTCGTCGCCGCCAATATCGGCTTCGGCCTGGCCATCGCCAACAAGCCCAGCGACTGGCTGCCGTTGACGGCCTCCTGCCTGGGCACCATTGCCCTGTTCACGCTGCAGGGCATTCCCATGCGCCTGCTGATGATGTGCGGCACCGGCCTGTGGATCGCCAACAACCTCGTCGCCGGCTCCATCGGCGGCACGGCGCTGGAGGTGGTCATCGCGGTCATCAACCTGACGACCATCGCGCGGCTGCTGCGCGATGGCCGCCGGGCCGCGGTCAGCGATTTGCCGAGTAGTTGACCGGCAGCCAGTCGTAGCCCTTGCCGTCGGCGCGCAGCTTGCCGATGCCGGGGAAGCTGACATGGGTCACGGCGACGTAATAGCCGTCCTTAGCGGCAGCGGCATAGGCCTTCTCGCGCGCGGGCGCGGCGGCCTTGGGATCGGAGTCGAACTGGACGGTCACGCCCGGCTGGGCGAACTGCACCGCGGCGACATGCATCAGGTCGCCCCAGAACATCATCTTCTGGCCCTTGCTCTCGGCAACGTAGTTGCTGTGGCCGGGCGTGTGGCCATAGGCGGGGTAGGCCTTCACGCCGGGCACGATCTCGACGCCGGCGGGGTTGCCTTCGAAGGGCTTGAAGCGGCCCGCGTCGGCATAGGCCTTCACATTGGCGGCGATGGCCTTGGCACCCTCGTCCTTGGCGACCTGCTCGGGCGCCAGCCAGAAGTCGGCATCGCGCTTGTCCAGGCGCAACGTGGCATTGGGGAAGTTGGCCTTGCCGCCGGCGGCGGTGCCGCCGATGTGGTCACCATGCATATGGGTGATGACGACCTCGTCGACCTGCTCCGGCGAATAGCCCGAGGCCTTGAGGTTGTCCAGCACGCGGCCCAGCGTCGGCCCGAACAGGCCGGAGGCGCCGGTATCGACAAGCACGATCTTGCTGCCGGTATTGATCAGGTAGGCATTGACCGAGGTCTCCAGCGGCACGCCCAGGTAGGCATGCTGAAGGGCCTTCAAGGTGTTGGGCGCCGGCTGTTGCAGCAGCTTGTCGACGGGCAGGTCCAGGGTGCCGTCGAACAGGGCGGTGATCTCGAAGTCGCCAAGTTGCAGGCGGTACCAGCCCGGTGCCTGGCCCTTCAGTTGCGGCCCCGCGGCAAGAGCCGTCGTGGCGCTGAGACCCAGGGCGAGAGCGACAGGAAGCAGACGATTGAGCATTGGGAGTCTCCAGGGGTTGGGGAAGCGGCGCGCAGGATAGCGACGCCGCCACGACCTTGCAGCCCCCAGGGGTGTTGTCTGGCAATTGGACGGCACGCACCGCCTCGAATGACTGGATTTCGGACAGTGGCGCCATTCCAGACGCCAAAACCGCGGGTTAGCTCGCAAGGGTTTGCCTGGACTTTGCCCCGATTTGGCACGGGCATGGCTTTTGCGCTTTGGGGGCCTGGCATCCATTACGACGACAACCAGGAGACAAGCCATGCCCCGACGCCAACCCGTGCGTTCGCCTCTGCATTTCGCCATCCTCGCCGCCCTCGGCGCAGCCCTGCCCGCCACCGCCCAGACCACGCCAGCCGCCGAACCCACGGTGACGACGCTGGAGGTCGTCAAGATCACGGCGCGCAAGCGCGAGGAGTCGCTGCAGGACGTGCCCGTCGCCGTCACGGCGCTGACCGCCGAGCAGCTGGACAAGCTCGCCATCAAGGACCTCGGCGACCTGCAGGGCCAGGTGCCCAATCTGACCATCTACGCCGCCCGAGGCAGCAACACGACCATCACCACCTTTATCCGTGGCGTCGGCCAGGCCGATCCGCTGTGGGGCGTGGACCCGGGCGTGGGCATCTATTTCGACGACGTCTACATCGCCCGTCCCCAGGGTGCGCTGCTGGACGTCTATGACGTGCAGCGCGTCGAGGTGCTGCGCGGCCCCCAAGGCACGCTGTACGGCAAGAACACGGTGGGCGGCGCGGTGAAGTACGTCTCGAAACCGCTGCCGACGCAGACTGAAGGGGCGGTGACGCTGGCCATGGGCAACTACGGCCAGGTCAACGCCAAGGCCGCCGTCGGCATGGCGGTGGACGACGGCCAGCTGCGCCTGCGCCTGGCCGGCGCCAGCCTGAACCACGACGGCTACGGCAAGGACCTGACCGACGGCAGCCCGGTCAGCGACCAGAACACCACCAGCGGCCGCTTCTCGGCCGGCTGGTTCCCGACGGGCTCGAGCTTCAACGCCCAGGTGTCGGTGGATCGCACCAACGATGCCTCGCACATGCGCGGCTTCCAGCGCCTGGCCGTCAACAAGTACGACCCGGCCAAGACTCCTCCGTCGACGAGCCGCTACGACATCGCCAGCGGCATGCCCAATGCCAACGCGACGAGCAGCAAGGGCGAATCGCTGACGCTGAACTGGGGTTTCGGCGCCGACTGGAGCCTGAAGTACATCGGGGCCCACCGGGCCTCCGACACCAACACCGCCATCGACTTCGACGGCCTGCCCAACAAGATCGCCGACGTGCGCGCCGAGTACCACGACAGCTCGCAAAGCCACGAGCTGCAGACCATCTATGAAGGCGCGAACAGCTCGGGCGTCGTCGGCCTCTACTACTTCGATGGCCGCGCCGGCGGCACGGTGCGCAACAACTTCTTCAACCTGAGCTTCGGCACCACCAACGGCACGGTGTTCACCAAGGGCAAGGCGCTGTTCGGCGACTGGAGCTGGCGTCTGACGCCCGAGTTCAGCGTCAGCACCGGCCTGCGCTACACCGACGAGAGCAAGCGCGCCGTCGTGCTGAACCAGGCCTTCGCCAACGACCAGTTCAGCGGCGCACCCATCGCCGTGCCGGCCAATTTCGACAACAGCCGATCGGTCACCAACACCTCGCCGCGCCTGTCTCTCGAATACAAGGCCAGCCAGGCCATCAAGCTCTACACGACGGCCTCGCGCGGCTTCAAGAGCGGCGGCTACAACATCCGCGCCAACACCCTGGCCTTCCCGGCCTCGGGCCGGCCCTTCGCGGACGAGACACTGGACTCGCTGGAGCTCGGCGCCAAGATGGTGCTGGACGACGGACGGCTGGAGCTGAACACCGCCATCTTCCACAACAAGTACAAGAACGTGCAGCTGTCGGTGTTCACGAGCTACACCCAGGCCAACGGCCAGCCTGGCTTCTTCGGCGATTTCACCAACGCCGGCAAGGCCACGATCAACGGCGCCGAGGTCGAGTTCCTGTGGATGCCCACGCCCGACTGGCGCGTCAGCGGCAACCTCGCTTCGCTGGATGCCAAGTACGACGAGTACGTCGACCGCGGCGTCAACGTGGCCAGCCAGAAGAAATTCACCAACACGCCCAAGTTCCAGGCCGGCCTCAACATCGAGAACAGCACGCGGCTGTCCCAGGGCCTGCTGCGCGCACGCCTGGGCCTGACCTACCGCACCAAGGTCTACCCGACGACCGACCTGTCCGAGGCTCTGGCGCAGGACGCCTACGCGCTGGTCAACGCCGGCCTGATCTGGGAGAAGAGCCGGCAGCTGAGCTTCTTCCTGCAAGGCAGCAACCTGACCAACAAGGCCTACAAGACCGACGGCTACAACATCGCGGCCCTGGGGGTGCTGGATGCCTATTACGGCCCGCCGCGCACGTACACCATCGGCGGCACCTACAAGTTCTAAGTGCCTGTCCATGTCCTGAAACCTGGCCCGACAGGGAGCCTGGCGCGGTACATTGCGCCGGCCATGCCCCTGTCCAAAAACCAGACACGCGCGTCTGCCGACATCCCGCAGGATGTCGACGGCCTGCTTCGCCTGGCCGCGCAGTCGATGTTCGACGTGCTGGCCAGGTCGACGGAGGGAATGATGGTCATCGACCGCAACCACCGCGTCGTCTGGATCAGCGACGGCTACAAGCGCTTCCTGCCGGCCCTGGGCTTCAACGACGAGCGCGAGTTCGTCGGCCGCCCGGTCGAGGACGTGGTGCCCAACACGCAGATGCTGCAGGTGCTGGAAAACGGCAAGCCCGTCCTCGTCGACTTGCTGACCAACAAGGCTGGCACCTTCCTCGTCAGCCGCCTGCCGCTGCGCAACGACGCCGGCGAAGTCATCGGCGCCTTGGGTCTCGTGCTGCTGGACCATCCCGAGACCACCATGCAGCCGCTGATCCAGAAGTTCGCGCGGCTGCAGCAGGAGCTGGAAGACACGCGCCGCCAGCTCGCCGCCCAGCGCCGGCCCAAGTACACCATCGCCAGCTTCATCGGCGCCAGCCCCGCGGCGCTTGAAGTGAAGCGCCAGGCTCGCCGCGTGGCCCAGACCGACTCGACCGTGCTGCTGCTCGGCGAGACCGGTACCGGCAAGGAGCTGATGGCGCACGCCATCCACTCCGCGTCGCGCCGGGCCCACCGGCCGCTGGTGGGCGTCAACATCGCCGCCGTGCCCGAGACCCTGCTGGAGGCCGAGTTCTTCGGTGTCGCGCCGGGCGCCTACACCGGCGCCGAACGCAAGGGCCGCGACGGCAAGTTCAAGCTGGCCGATGGCGGCACGCTGTTCCTCGACGAGATCGGCGACATGCCGCTGGCCTTGCAGAGCAAGCTGCTGCGCGTGCTGCAGGAGCAGGAGGTGGAGCCGCTGGGGTCCAACACCGTCATGCGAGTTGACGTGCGCGTGATCGCCGCCACCAGCCGCGACCTCGCCGCCATGGTCGCCGCGGGCAGCTTTCGCGCCGACCTCTACTACCGCCTCAATGTGCTGCCCATCCGCGTGCCGGCCCTGCGCGAGCGGCTGGACGACATCGAGGCCCTGGCCGAGGCCCTGGGCGAAGACATCGCCCGCCGCAGCGGCATGCCGCAAAAGCTGCTGAGCCCCGACGCCATCGAGTGGCTGATGCAGCAGCCCTGGCCCGGCAACATCCGCGAGCTGCGCAACACGCTGGAGCAGGTCAGCCTGATGAGCGACGACATGCAGCTGACGGCGGCGCATTTCCAGGGGGGCGCCGTGGCGCCAGCGGCGACCGCTGCAGCCGCTGCGCCAGCGCCTCAGCCGATGGCGCCCGCCATCACGACAGCCCAGGCCGTTGCCCCGCTGCCCGAGCTGATCGAGGCCCTGGAGCGCGACGCCATTGCGCGAGCCCTGCAGGCCACGGGCGGCAACCGGATGGCCGCGGCACGGCTGCTGCAGATTTCGAGGGCGTCGCTGTACGAGAGGCTGGCGCGCTGGCCTGAACTGGAAAAGAGCGCCAATGACTAGACGGCGGCGGCGCATCGCCTGGTTCTGCGGGCTGGCCATGGCAAGCTCTTGGGCCGTTGCAGATTGCCCGAACAGTAAAAGCACGGTGGTCTTCAAGTCGAGCCAGGGCGGCAGCTACCTCTTCTACTACCTGATGGGTGAACGGACGTTTCGCTTCACCGTTGAAGGCAAGTCCTTCCGGATGGACACCGCACGCATCCCGGGGCATGCCCTGTACGAGATCGACGACAAGGTCCTGCAGTTGGACCGCGTCGACCGGAAGTCGTTCGCCTCCTTTGCGCAAGGCACGGGCGAAGCAGAAACTTTGGAAGCACAAGTTCGCTACGAGCAGCAGTACGTCAAGACAACGGCTCCCCAAGCCAAGATCACGAACTTCGGCACGCGCACGAGAACCGATCGTGATGGCAAGAATCCGCGACTGTTCCGCATCTGGAAATTCCAGGCACCGGAGATGCAAGCGCAGTACCTGCTCACCACGCTGATCGACGCGGATACCGTCGCCATGATCTCGGCCTCGATGCCTGGGACCGACGACGATGCGCTTGACGTGCTTCGTGCCTATGCCTTGTCGCTGGGGTCGGTGTCGGCGGCTGACTGTGACGGTATCAAGTGGCCGTGACCGGGTCGCAATCGTCTGCCTAGCAGGCAGCGTCTGAAAGTCAGACACTCACAACGCCCCTAACGGCTCAAAACCTCGGGACAACCCCAACGAAAACCGCCCCGGCGACCCCTTCCCCGCCGGGCACGGCCCTTGCAGAGAGGGAAGACACCGTCTGCCGACAGAGCAGACACCCAGAACTGGAGACAAGCCCCATGCGCCCCAAGTCCTTTGTTGCGACGCGCCGCTTTGCCCTCGCCGCCGCCACGCTCGCGGTCGCCCTGCCCGGCCTCGCCCTGGCCGCCGGCAATGAAATCCGCATCGCCCATGTCTACAGCAAGACCGGCCCCCTGGAGGCTTACGGCAAGCAGACGCAGATCGGGCTGATGATGGGCCTGGACTACGCCACCGGCGGCACCATGACCGTGGCGGGCAAGAAACTCGTCGTCATCGAGAAGGACGACCAGGGCAAGCCCGACGTGGGCAAGAGCCTGCTGGCCGCGGCCTATGGCGACGATAAGGCCGACATCGCCGTCGGCCCCTCGTCCAGCGGCGTGGCCCTGGCCATGCTGCCGGTGGCCGAGGAGTACAAGAAGATCCTGCTCGTCGAGCCGGCCGTGGCCGACTCCATCACGGGCGAGAAGTGGAACAAGTACATCTTCCGCACCGGCCGCAATTCCTCGCAGGACGCGCTGGCCAATGCGGTCGCCTCCGACGTGGCGGGCCTCAACATCGGCGTGCTGGCCCAGGACTACGCTTTCGGCCGCGACGCCGTGAAGGCCTACAAGGAAGCGCTGAAGAAGGCCAAGATCGTCCACGAGGAATACCTGCCGACGCAGACGACCGACTTCACCGCCGGCATCCAGCGCCTGGTCGACGCGCTCAAGGACAAGCCCGGTCCCAAGGTCATCGCCGTCGTGTGGGCGGGGGCGACCACGCCCTTCGGCGCACTGGGTGCGCTGGACCTGCAGAAGCGCTACGGCATCGCCGTCGGCTCGGGCGGCAACATCCTGCCGGCCATGACGGCCTACAAGCAGTTCCCCGGCATGGAAGGCGCCACCTATTACTACTTCGGCATCCCGAAGAACCCGGTCAACGAGTGGCTGGTGGCAAACCACTACAAGCAGTTCAAGCAGCCGCCCGACTTCTTCACCGCCGGCGGCATGAGCGCGGGCATCGCGCTGGTGGAAGCGCTGAAGAAGACCAATGGCGACACGGCGACCAACAAGCTCATCAAGACCATGGAAGGCATGAGCTTCGAGACGCCCAAGGGCCGGATGACCTTCCGTCCTGAGGACCACCAGGCCATGCAGTCCATGTACCACTTCCGCATCAAGGTCGACCCCGCCTTCCCCTGGGGCGTGCCGGAGCTGGTGCGGGAGATCAAGCCGGAAGAGATGCAGGTTCCGATCCGCAACAAGCGTTGATGGCGGACGGCCTGTGCTCGAAACCAAGAACCTGACGATCCGCTTTGGCGGGCACGTCGCCGTCGATGGCGTCAGTTGCGCGTTCCAGCCCGGCACGCTGACGGCCATCGTCGGCCCCAACGGCGCGGGCAAGACGACCTACTTCAACCTGATATCGGGCCAGCTGCCCGCGACGAGCGGCGAAGTCTGGCTGGATGGGGAGAACCTGACCGGCCAACCCGCGCCGGTGCGCACGCGCCGCGGCCTGGGCCGGGCCTTCCAGCTGACCCAGCTGTTCGCCCACCTGACCGTGCTGGAGAACGTGCGTCTGGCCGTCCAGGCGCGGCAAGGCAAGGGCTTGGCGATGCTGTCGGTCTGGCTGTCGCATCGCGAACTCATCGACGAGGCCCGCGCCATTCTCGACGGAGTGCGCCTGGCCTCACGTGCCGACGACCTCGCCGCCAGCCTGCCCCATGGCGACCAGCGCAAGCTCGAAGTGGCGATGCTCATGGCGCTTGCGCCCAAGGTCTACCTCTTCGACGAACCGACGGCGGGCATGAGCGTGGACGAAGTGCCCGTGGTGCTCGACCTGATCCGCGCGCTGAAGGCCGAGAAGAAGCACACCCTGCTGCTGGTGGAGCACAAGATGGACGTCGTGCGCGAGCTGGCCGACCGCATCATCGTGCTGCACCAGGGCAAGCTGGTGGCCGACGGCGACCCGGCCGCCGTCATCGCCTCGCCCATCGTGCAAGAGGCCTACCTCGGAGTGGCGGCATGAATCTGCTGGAGCTGAAAGGCGTCCACACCCATGTCGGGGCATATCACATCCTCCATGGCGTGGACCTTGAAGTCCCGGCCGGGCAGGTGACCATGCTCCTGGGTCGGAACGGCGCGGGCAAGACCAGCACGCTGCGCACGCTGATGGGCCTGTGGACGGCCAGCCGCGGTTCCGTGACGTTCAAGGGCGAGGACATCACCCGGCTCGCCACGCCAGACATCGCCGGGCGCGGCATCGCCTATGTGCCCGAGACCATGGGTATCTTTGGGCAGCTCAGCGTGGCTGAGAACCTGCTGCTTGCCGCGCGTTCGGCCAAGCGCATCGGCGATCTGGACGCCAAGCGGCTGGACTGGTTGTTCGGTCTGTTCCCCGCATTGAAGACCTTCTGGCAGCACCCGGCCGGCAAGCTGTCGGGCGGGCAGAAGCAGATGGTGGCCATCGCCCGCGCGCTGATCGAGCCGCGCGAGCTGCTGGTCATCGACGAACCCAGCAAGGGCCTGGCGCCGGCCATCGTGGAGAACCTGATCGCCGCGCTGCGCGAGCTGAAGAAGGCGTCGCAGACGACGGTGCTGCTGGTGGAGCAGAACTTTCGCGTGGCGGCGGAGCTGGGGGATTCGGTGGCGGTGATGGATGACGGGAAGGTCGTACATCGCGGGGGGATGGCCGAGTTGATCCAGGACGCTGGGCTTCAGCAGCGGCTGCTGGGGCTTTCGTTGGCGGCGCATCAATGATGGTTGCTCTTTGCTTTGGCTTGGTGGACAGGTCCAGCCGGGAGTTCGCCCTGGCGGGCGACCTTCTTTTTGAGCGCCCAAAAAGAAGGCAAAAAGTCGCCCCTGCTCCGTCGCCCCTCGCTGCGATCGGGGTCCCCTGCGATGCTCGGACGGCGAGGCCCGCGCGGAACTCGCTTCGCTGCGCTGCGCTCAGACAGCCGCGCGAGGCCTCAAGACCTGAGCAGCGCAGGGAACCCGAAGCGAAGCGTAGGGCGGTGCGGTCGGGGGGAGCTCTTTGCCTACTTTCTGGCGGCCCAGAAAGTAGGCCGCCCGCCGGGGCGAAATCCCGGCACCGCACTGGCCCGCAACGAGAAGTCAAGAGCGCATGAAACTCGACCCCAAGCCATTGACGCTCTTGGCAGCACTCATGCTGCTTGCCCTGCCGCTGACCGGAAGCCCCAGCACCTGGCTCAACCTCACCCTCGCCGGCATCGCCATGGGCCTGATCATCTTCGTCATCGCCTCGGGCCTGACCCTGGTCTTCGGCCTGATGGACGTGCTGAACTTCGGCCACGGCGTCTTCATCGCGCTGGGTGCCTTCATGGCGACGACGGTGCTGGCGGCCCTGGCGCCGTGGGCCACCAGCCCCAGCGTTGCCGCCAACCTCGCGGCCCTGGCCGCCGCCTGCCTTGCCGGCATGGCCATCGCCGCCGCCGTCGGCGTCGTCTTCGAGCGCGTGCTCGTGCGGCCCGTCTACGGTCAGCACCTGAAGCAGATCCTCATCACCATGGGCGGCATGATCATCGGCGAGGAGCTGATCAAGGCCAGCTGGGGCCCGGCGCTGATCCCGCTGGAGCTGCCCGAGACCCTGCGCGGCATCTTCCTGCTCGGCGACGTCGCGGTCGAGAAGTTCCGCGTGCTGGCCATGGCCATCGGCATCGTGGTGCTCATCGCGCTGCTGCTGGTGTTGAACCGCACCAAGATCGGCCTGCTGATCCGCGCCGGCGTACAGGACCGCGAGATGGTCGAGGCCCTGGGCTATCGCATCCGCCGCCTCTTCGTCGGCGTCTTCGTCGCCGGTGCCGCGCTGGCCGGCCTGGGCGGCGTGCTCTGGGGACTGGTGCAGCAGGGCGTCACGCCGCAGATTGGCGGCCAGGTCAATCTACTGCTCTTCATCGTCATCATCATCGGCGGCCTGGGCTCGACGCTGGGCTGCCTGGTGGGCGCGCTGCTGGTGGGCCTCGTCGCCAACTACGTCGGCTTCCTGGCGCCCAAGGCGGCGCTGTTCTCCAACATCGGGCTGATGGTCGCCGTGCTGCTGTGGCGCCCCCAGGGCCTCTACCCGGTGGGAGCGAAGTGATGATCCGTTCGCTGCTCTCCCACGACCTGCCGCGCAGCCGCATTCTCGGCGCGCTGCTCGTCGCCTGCTTCCTCGGCCTGCTGGGTGCGCCCTTCATCTTCACCGGCACCCAGGCGCTGAATGTCGCGGCCAAGATCCTGGTCTTCATCCTGCTCGTGGCCAGCTACGACCTGCTGCTGGGCTATACCGGCATCGTCAGCTTCGCCCACACCATGTTCGTCGGCATCGGCGCCTATGGCATCGCCATCGCGTCGACGCGGCTGGGATCGGACTGGACGTCGCTGGGCATAGGCTTCGTCGCGGCCCTGGCGCTGAGCGCCGTGCTGGCCCTGGGCATGGGCCTGGCCAGCCTGCGCGTGAAGGCCATCTTCTTCGCCATGATCACGCTGGCCGTGGCCTCGGCCTTCATGACCCTGGCCTCGCAACTGAGCGACTTCACCGGCGGCGAGGATGGCCTGAACTTCCAGCTGCCTTCAGCGCTAAGGCCGTCGACCGAGTTCATGGACGAGCCCTTCCTCGGCGTCATGCTGGACGGCCGGCTGCTGACCTACTACCTGCTCTTCGTAGCCGTCGCCGCCTTGATCGCGCTGCTGCTGCGCATCGTCAACTCGCCCTTCGGCCGCGTGCTGCAGGCCATCCGCGAGAACGAGTTCCGCGCCGAGGCCATCGGCTATCGCACCGTCGTCTACCGCACTGGGGCCAACATCGTCGCTGCCCTGCTGGCCTGCTGTGGCGGCGCCCTGCTGGCCCTGTGGCTGCGCTATACCGGCCCGGAGACGGCCATGAGCATGGAGATCATGCTGGACCTGCTCCTCATCGTCGTCATCGGCGGCATGGGCACGGTCTACGGCGCCGTCATCGGCAGCGTGCTCTTCATCGTCGCGCAGAACTATCTGCAGGCCCTGCTCAAGGGCGCCGGCTCGCTGGTCGAAGGCGTGCCGGTGCTGAACACGCTGGTCTCGCCCGACCGCTGGCTGCTGTGGCTGGGCCTGCTCTTCGTGCTGGCCGTCTACCACTTCCCCGGCGGCATTGTCGGGCGGCTGCGGCTGGCGGCGTGGACGCGAGGGAGGACACAACCATGATGCGCTCGCGCTACCTGAACTGCCTGGGTCGCGAGATCCACGTCACGCAATGGGGTGACCCGCGCACGCCGGCCGTCATCGCATGGCATGGCCTGGCGCGCAGCGGCCGCGACTTCGACGACTTCGCGGCGGCCCTCAGCCATCGCTGGCATGTGATTTGCCCCGACACCCTGGGCCGCGGCCTTTCGCAATGGGCCATCGCCCCAGCCAGCGAGTACTGCCTGGCGTTCTATGTCGAGCAGGCCGAGGCCCTGATGGACCAGCTGGGGCTGACCAAGGTGCATTGGGTCGGTACGTCCATGGGTGGCGCCGTCGGCACCCTGGGCGCGGCGACCCGGCTGCGCGGCCGCATCCGCCGCCTGGTGCTGAACGACAACGGCCCCGAGCTGGCTGTGCCGGCTCTGGAACGCATCAAGACCTATGCCGGCCAGCCGCCCAGCTTTGCCACCGTCAGCGAGCTGGAGGCCTATTTCCGCGAGATCTACGCCAGCTTTGGTCAGCTGAGCGACGCGCAGTGGCGTCACCTGACCGAGACCTCGCTGCGCCGCCTGCCCGACGGCCGCATGACGACGCATTACGACCCGGCCATCGTCGCCCAGTTCGAACACCATCCCGACGACTATGGGCTATGGAGCGCCTGGGACCAGCTCGACCTGCCGGTGCTCTGCCTGCGCGGCGAAGACTCGACGCTGCTGACCGCCGAAACCGCCCAGGCCATGCGCGAGCGAGGCCCGCGCGCGGCCGTTGCGCTCATCCCGGGCTGCGGCCATGCGCCGGCGCTGAACACGCCGGAGCAGATCGGGTTGATCGAACGTTTCTTGTCGGCCGATCAAACCCCGTGAATGCCCGTAAGCCAGTATGCAGTCTTGCGGCCTAGAGTCGCCCACCTATGAGTGATTTCATCCTCGAGACCCAGGACCTGACCAAGGAGTTCAAAGGCTTCACCGCCGTCGACTCGGTCAATCTGCGCGTGCAGCGCGGCCATATCCACGCCCTGCTCGGCCCCAACGGCGCCGGCAAGACCACCTGCTTCAACCTGCTGACCAAGTTCCTGACGCCGACGCGTGGCCGCATCGTCTTTGCCGGCGCCGATATCACCGGCGAGACCTCGGCCCAGATCGCCCGGCGCGGCGTGATCCGGTCCTTCCAGATCTCGGCCGTGTTCCCCCACCTGACCGTGCTTGAGAACGTGCGCATCGGCCTGCAGCGCTTCACCGGCACCAGCTTCCATTTCTGGAAGGGGCTGACCGGTCTGAAAACGCTGGACGCCAAGGTGCTGGCGCTGCTGGAGCTGGTCGACCTGCGCGACATGGCCAACGTGAAGGCGGCCGACCTGCCCTATGGCCGCAAGCGGGCTCTCGAGATCGCCACCACCATGGCCATGGAGCCCCAGCTGATGCTGCTGGACGAACCGACCCAGGGCATGGGCCACGAAGACGTGGACCGCGTGACGGCCCTGATCAAGCGCGTGGCCGAAGGTCGCACCGTGCTGATGGTGGAGCACAACATGAAGGTCGTGGCCAGCATCGCCGACCGCATCACCGTGCTGGCCCGCGGCGCCGTGTTGGCCGAAGGCGACTACGCCACCGTCTCCAAGCACCCTGCCGTGCTGGAAGCCTATATGGGCACCGAGGCCACCGAACTGCAGGGAGCCCACTGAAATGAAACCCCCACGCGAGCTTCGCTCACTGCCCCCCGAGGGGGCGCGTCAATGCCTACGGGCGGCCGGGCGGCACTGACATGGCGACTCCAGCACTCGAAATCCAGAACCTCAACGCCTGGTATGGCGAGAGCCACATCCTGCACGGCATCTCCTTGAGCGTGCAGCCCGGCCAGGTCGTCACCCTGCTGGGCCGCAACGGCGCGGGCCGCACGACGACGCTGCGCGCCATCATGGGCCTGACTGGCGCGCGCAAGGGTTCGATCAAAGTCCATGGCGACGAGACCATCCATCTCTCTACCCATCGCATCGCCAATCTCGGCATCGGCTACTGCCCCGAGGAGCGCGGCATCTTCGCGTCGCTCACCACCGAAGAGAACCTGCGCCTGCCGCCGCTCCTGAAAGCCAAACGCGGCAAGGTCATGAGCGAGACCGAGATCTACGCGATGTTCCCCAACCTCGCGGAGCGCCGGAACAGCCCGGGCACGCGGCTGTCCGGCGGCGAACAGCAGATGCTGGCCGTCGCACGCATCCTGCGCACCGGCGCCGACATCCTGCTGCTGGACGAGATCTCCGAAGGCCTGGCCCCCGTCATCGTCCAGGCCCTGGCCCGCATGATCCGCGCGCTCAAAAGCCAGGGTTTCACGATCGTCATGGTGGAGCAGAACTTCCGCTTCGCCGCGCCCCTGGCCGACCACTTCATCGTCATCGAGCACGGCGAGGTCGTGCTGTCATTTCCCGCAGCCGACCTGCCGGCCCATCAGGCCAGGATGGACGAGCTGCTCAGCGTCTAACCCGACATTCCACTGGAGACAACCCATGAAGAAGACCCTCATCGCAGCAACGCTGGCCGCCTGCGGTTTCAGCGCCCAGGCGCAGATCTCGGGCGACGTCGTCAAGATTGGCTTCCTGACCGACATGTCCAGCGTCTATGCCGACATCGACGGCGCCGGCGGTGTCGAGGCCATCAAGATGGCGATCGCCGACCTGAAGGGCACGGCCGCCGGCAAGAAGGTCGAGTTCATCTTCGCAGACCACCAGAACAAGGCCGACGTCGCTTCCGCCAAGGCGCGCGAGTGGTTCGACACCCAGGGCGTGGACATGCTGGTGGGCGGCACGAACTCCGGTGCCAACCTGGCCATGGCCACCGTCGCGGCCGAGAAGAAGAAGCCCTTTATCTCCATCGGCGCCGGCAGCTCCGCGCTGACCAACGCCAACTGCACGCCCTACACCATCCACTACGCCTACGACACCGTGGCCCTGGCCAACGGCACTGGTGGCGCGGTGACCAAGGCGGGCGGCAAGAGTTGGTACTTCCTGACCGCGGACTACGCTTTCGGCGCGGCCCTGCAGGCCGACACCACGGCCGTCGTTCAGAAGAACGGTGGCACCGTGAAGGGCAGCGTCAAGCACCCGCTGAACGCCAGCGACTTCTCGAGCTTCCTGCTGCAGGCGCAAGGATCGGGCGCGCAGATCCTCGGCCTGGCCAATGCCGGCGGCGACACCATCAACGCGGTCAAGGCCGCCAACGAGTTCGGCATCACCAAGACGATGAAGCTGGCCGGCCTGCTGATGTTCATCAACGACGTGCACTCCCTGGGCCTGAAGACGACCGAAGGCATGTACCTGACGGACTCCTGGTACTGGAACCAGAGCCCCGAGGCTCGCGCCTGGAGCCGCCGCTTCTTCGAGAAGATGAAGCGCATGCCCTCGTCGCTGCAGGCGGCGGACTACTCGGCCGTGACCCACTATCTGAAAGCCGTCGATGCCGCCAAGACCGACGACGCCGACAAGGTCGTCGCCAAGATGAAGGACACGCCGATCAAGGACTTCTATACCACCGGCACCATCCGCAAGGAAGACGGCCGCGGCATCCACGACATGTTCCTGATGCAGGTGAAGTCGGCCAAGGAATCCACCGAGCCCTGGGACTACTACAAGGTCGTGACCCGCATTCCCGGTGAAGAGGCGTTCACCAAGCTCGCGGACAGCAAGTGCCCGCTGGTCAAAAAGTGATGCTCTGAGGGCGCGATGACTGAGATCTTCGGTACTCCACTGCCGGCCCTCCTGGGCCAGCTGCTGCTCGGCCTGGTCAACGGCTCGTTCTACGCGATGCTGTCCCTGGGACTGGCGGTCATCTTCGGCATGCTCAACATCATCAACTTCGCCCACGGGGCGCTGTACATGATGGGGGCCTTCTTCGCCTGGATGGGGCTGGAATACCTCGGCCTGAACTACTGGTTCATGCTCGGTCTCGCGCCCCTCGCCGTGGGCCTTGTCGGCATCGTCATCGAACGCACGATGCTGCAGTGGCTCTACAAGCTGGACCACCTCTACGGCCTGCTGCTGACCTTCGGCATCACCCTGGTCATCGAGGGCGTGTTCCGCTCGTTCTACGGCGTCTCGGGCCAGCCCTACCAGGTGCCCGACCAGCTCGCCGGCGCCACCAACCTCGGCTTCATGATCCTGCCCAACTACCGCGGCTGGGTGGTCGTCGCCTCCCTCGTCGTGTGCTTCGCGGTCTGGGCGCTGATCGAGAAGACGTCGCTCGGCGCCAAGCTGCGCGCCGGCACCGAGAACCCCAAGCTCGTGCAGGCCTTCGGCATCAATGTGCCCCGCATGGTGACGCTGACCTATGCCGGCGGCGTGGCCCTGGCGGCCTTCGCCGGCGTGCTGGCCGCGCCCATCATCCAGGTGTCGGCGCTGATGGGGAGCAACCTCATCATCGTTGTGTTCGCCGTGGTGGTGATCGGCGGCATGGGCTCCATCCTGGGCTCCATCCTGACCGGACTCGGGCTGGGCATCATCGAGGGCCTAACCAAGGCCAGCGTGCTTGGCGCGATGTTCTCCGCGCCATTCAACGCCGTGCTTGGAGAGGGGAACATCATCAGTCGGGCGCTCATGGCGATGTTCGGGCCTGAAGGCTCGTCGACGGTTGTCTTCGTCATCATGGCCATCGTGTTGCTGGTTCGCCCGGCGGGCCTCTTCGGCAAAGAGAAATGAACAAGAAGCTAGCCGGCTACGCCGCCCTCTTCGTCGGTATCGCGCTGCTGCCCGCACTCGGCGCCTACCCCGTCTTTGTGATGAAGGTGCTGTGCTATGCGCTGTTCGCCTGCGCCTTCAACCTGCTGGTGGGCTTCACCGGCCTGCTGTCCTTCGGGCACGCTGCCTTCCTGGGCACGGCCGGCTATGTCTGCGGCCATGCGCTCAAGATCTGGGGCTTACCCACACCGGTAGGGCTGTTGCTCGGGATGGGCGGTGCGGCCGTCGTGGGCCTGGTGTTCGGCCTGCTGGCCATCCGCCGCTCGGGCATCTATTTCTCGATGATCACGCTGGCCTTGGCTCAGATGCTGTACTTCTTCTTCCTGCAAGCGCCCTTCACCGGCGGGGAGGACGGCCTGCAGTCGGTGCCGCGCGGCAGCTTCCTGGGCCTGCACCTGGAGAACGACCTGACGCTGTACTACGTCGTGCTGGCCATCTTCATCGCCGCCTTCTGGCTGATCTACCGCATCGTTCATTCGCCCTTCGGACAGGTGCTGACTTCCATCCGCGAGAACGAGGCCCGCGCCACGTCGCTCGGCTACGACACGGCCCACTTCAAGCTGCTGGCCTTCGTGCTGTCGGCCGCCCTGGCGGGCCTGGCCGGCGCCACCAAGACCCTGGTGCTGGGCTTCGCGACGCTGACCGACGCGATCTGGACCACCTCGGGCCTGGTCATCCTGATGACCCTGGTGGGCGGCATGGGCACCCTCGTCGGCCCCATGGTGGGCGCCCTGGTCATCATCTCGCTGGAGAACAAGATCGGCGACCTCGGCAACTGGCTGGGCGACATCACCGGCGTGGCCTGGTTCAACAGCCTGGGCGAATCGGTCAGCCTCGTCACTGGGCTGATCTTCATCGTCTGCGTGCTGGCCTTCAGGCGCGGGCTGGTGGGCGAGGCGATGGCGCTGCTGGAGAGGAAGCAGAAGCCCGCCGCCTGAAGACGAGCACATTGCCGGCCATCACCAGCGCCAGACCCGTCAGTGCCGGCGCCGTCCACCGGTAGCCCTCCACCCAGGCCGACACGTTCAGCGCCACCACCGGGAACAGCACCGTGCTGTAGGCCGCCCGCTCCGGGCCGAGGCGCCCCACCAGGGTCAGATAGGCGGTGAAGCCGATGACCGAGCCGGGGATGGCGAGATAGAGCCAGGCGCCGACGTAGCGGGTGCTCGCGTCGAATGCGAAAGGCAGGCCGGTCAGCAGCGCATAGCCCGTCAGGATGGCCGTGCCGACGGCCATGCCCCAGGCGTTGGTCTGCACCGGCTTCAATCCCTCGGCCTGCAGCGCGGCCGACAGCAAATTGCCGGTCGAGAAGCACAGCGTGCCGCCCAGGGCCCAGGCCAGCCCGACCGCTGTGGCATGGCCGCCGCGGATCTCGGGCCAGAACAGCAGCACCAGCCCGGTCAGGCCCAGGGCACCGCCGGCCAGCACCTGGGGCGCGATGGCCCGGCCATGAACGATGCGCGCGAGCAGCGCATTCCACAGCGCCGCGCTGGAGAACACCACGGCCACCAGGCCGCTGGCCACGGTCTGGCTGGCGTTCAGGAAGCAGACGAAATTCAGGCAGAACAGGCACAGCCCCTGGGCCAGCACCCAGCCCAGGGCCTTGCCGCGCGGCACGACGAGTTGGCGACGCCACAGCAGCCAGGCGAACAGCACGAGGGCGGCGAGGCCGAAACGGTAGGCAATGGACAGCGCGATGGGCACGGGCCCGAGCTGCCACTTCAGGGCGATCCAGGTCGTGCCCCAGATCAGCACGACAAGCACGTAGAGAAAGGCATTCATGCTGCCATCGTGGCCCGCCGTCCGAACGCGCGATTGCATATTCCTGCGCATCGTCGACCCTGCCACGGCACGGAAAAGGCCGGCGGCCCTAGCATTGCCGCATGCTTGACCTCACCGCCGGCGAAACCACGAACACGGCCCACCAGCCCGTCTTCGACGTGCTGGGCCGCTCCCACGCGCGGCGCGAACGTGAGCTGGCCCTGGCCGGCGGCCTGCGCCTGGTGCAGTGGTGCAACCGCGGCGGCCGCATGGACTACCAGAAGCCCGGTCACCACACCCTGTCGGTCTATCTGCAGGGCGGTCACGACACCCACCTCATCGAGACGCCGCGCGACACCGGCCGCCCCGGCTGCCACTGCATCCTGCCGGCCGAGCACGAATCGCGCTGGAACGTGGCGGGGCCGTTGCGCTTCGTCCACCTCTACCTGTCCGACGCAGCCTGGGCCGACCGCATCGTGCGCCTGCTGGACGCCGAGCCGCGCGCCGTCACCCTGGAACAGCGCATCTTCGGCGAGGACGCGACGCTGGCCGCCTGGGCCCGGGGCGTTGCCGCCCGCGACTGGCAGGACCCGGCCGAGCGCCTGCACATCGACGCGCTGAGCCAGGCCGCGCTGGACCACCTGGTGCTGCAAGCCGCCCGGCCCCGCCAGCGCGAACGGGCCGAGCGCGCCGCCGGAGGGCTTTCCGGCGCGGCGCGCCGCCGGGTGCTGGACTTTGTCGACGCCCATCTCGACAGCGCCGAACTCAGTCTTCCCCGGCTGGCTGCCGAGGCCCATTTGTCCGAGTTCCACTTTGCCCGCATGTTCCGCGCCTCCATGGGCTGCAGCGTGCACGACTGGGTGGCCGCACGCCGGCTGGATCGGGCCCGCGAGCTGCTGAGCGCAACCGCCCTGCCGCTGGCCGACATCGCCGCGGCCTGTGGCTATGCTGGTGCGAGCCATCTCAGCCAGCGCTTCAAGCTGGTGCTGGGCACCACGCCGGGGCAATACCGTCGACTGCTGCCAACACGCCGTCAGCATTCACCAGCGAGTTAGGGGGGGCGCCCCGCGGCGACATGGCCCACCATCGGGCCATGGCCACGTCACCCCGCTTCAAGTTCACCGTCACCCTCGTGGTGTCGGTACTGGCGGTCGTGCTGACGCTTTTCGTGCCCGGTGAGGACGAAGTGGCCGGCAGCGCAACCCGCACGGCCAGCCTGCTGCCCCCGCCCCAGCGCTGAATCCGCCTGCCTCGGCGTGACAAACGACGCCGCCTGGCCGACGATCGAAAAGCCCGGTCGCGAAGCGGACACTCACTGGCCCGATGATGTGCGACCTTGAAGTACCGCACGTCCCCCGAAGATGAATGAGCCGTTGACCTGGATCCTGGCCGCCGTGGCGGCCGTTGTCGTGGTGTTGCTGCTCTGGCTCGGCCGCCGCCGCCAGCAGAAAGCCCAGGCTGACGCCCGGCGCCGCGAAGCCGAAAGCCTGATGCAGGCGCAGGTCGAGCATGCCGCCCGGGCCCAGCATGTGTCGGCCGAGATGGCCGCCCGCCAGGAAGCCGACGCCCAGGCCCTGCGCGAGGTCGAAGCCGCCGTGGCCCAGCGCCTGGCCCAGCAGCGCGCCGAGGAAGAGGCCTTGGAGGCCGAGCGGGTGCGCGCGGAGCGCGAAGAGGCCGCCCGCCTTGAGGCCCAGGCCCAGGCCGCCCGTGAAGCCGCCGCGGCCGCCGAAGCCGCACGCCTGGCCGCCGAGCGTGCCGAACTGGAGCGGCTGGAAGCCGAACGCATCGCCCGCGAGGAAGCCGAGGCCCGCGCCGCCCGGGAAGCGGCCGAGGCCGCCGAGGCCCAGCGCCAGGCCGAGGCTCGTGCAGAGGCTGAGCGTCTGGCCCGGGAGCAGGCCGAACGCGAAGCCGCCGAGGCCGCGCGCCTGGCCCGCGCCGAGGAAGCCCGCCGTCAGGCCGCCGCCCAGGCCGAAGCCGAACGCCAGCGGGCCGAGCGCGAGGAAATCGAACGCCTGGCCCGCGAACAGCAAGCGCGCGATGCCGCCGAAGCCGAGCGCCTGGCGGCCGAACGCGCCGCCGCCGAAGCCGCTGCCGCAGCGGCCCAGGCCACCCGCGAGCTGCGCGCCGACGAGACCCTCGTTCTGGTCGCCGACGACTCCAAGATCGTCCGCGTCAAGATCAGCCGCCTGCTGGCCACGCACAGCTACCGCATCGCCCTGGCCGAGAGCGGCGAGCAGGCCCTGGAGCAGATGGCCGCCGAACACCCCCATGTGCTGATCACCGACGTCGAGATGCCCGGCATCGACGGCTTCGAGCTGACCCGCCAGGTGCGCGCCGGTGCGGCGACGGCGGGCCTGCCCGTGCTGATGATCACGTCGTCCGACGACAAGCAGGCGGAAGCCCAGGCCGCCGGCGTGACCCAGCTGCTGGGCAAGCCCTATTCGGAAGAGGCGCTGATCGCTGCCATCGAACGCGCCCGCCTCGCGGTCCGGGTTCCGGCCTGAACTTTCTACCCCTCGCCCAGTCTTGCTCGCTGAACGCGGCAAGCACATCGGCAACGCGGGCCGGCTGGGGGCGGCCCGGCGCTCGGCACGAATACCCGCACGGCCCTTTCTTCAGCGCTGAGAACTGTTTCCTCCCTGCACCTCGCGCGCCCAGCGCGGCGCCCATTGCAGCAGGGGCTCGATAGCCACCAGCAGCGAGCGTCCCTGGGCGGCAAGCCGATAGCCGCTGCCCGCGTCATGCTCGACCAGCAGGGCCGCGCGCAACTCGATCAGACGTTGGTTCAGCACCGAGGCCGACAGGTTGCCACAGGCGGCCTGCAGGGCGCGGAAGTTCAGGCAGGCGTCCTCGGCCCGCAGCTCCCACAGGATGCGCAGCGTCCAGCGGCGGTTGAAGAGCTCCAGCGCCGCATTGATCGCATCCTTGCCCGAGGCCGGCGTGTCCGCCGCGGCCAGCTTGTCGAGGCGTCTTGTCGTCATTTGTATGCGTTGGTTCCTAATTGGCCCGAGGGCCGAGTTCAGAGCCAACGCCCCCTGTCAAACCGTGCGTGCGGATTTCCCGCACACGGCTTACCAGTGGTCTGTCGGCTCGCAGCATTACGCAGACCTCCCTTTGACGGGAGAGTTGCCCGGGTACCGGGACGGGACTCTCGCCCGCTGGACATGCGCAGCATGCAGCAGCTCCTCCTCGCCCCGGAGGGTTCAGCCGAGCCTTTGCTTCGTGACGCACCATGCTTTGATTTTAGAAGCAACTCGGGCTAGAGTTCACCCACCACAACGCTTCTTATTTCGAAGCATGAACACCGTCACGACACCCCGGATCGCTCCTTGCCCCCTGCCGCTGCCGCCCGACCTCGCAGAGCGCATGAACCGCCTGCTGCCGGCGGGCATGCCGCCGCCGCAGATCTTTTTGACCGTCGCCCGCCACGGCGAGCTGTTCAAGGAGATGGTGGACACGGGCCTTCTCGGTCCTACCGGCCTGGCCGACCGCCGCCGCCTCGCACCCGAGCTGCGCGAGGCCCTCATCCTGCGCACCTGCGCGATGGCGCGCTGCGACTACGAGTTCCATCTGCACGAGCAGACCCTCTCGCGGCGCATGGGCCTGAGCGATGCGCAGATCACCGACCTGCGCCAACCCGCCCTCGACGCGACGCTGTGGACGCCGCCATTGCTGGCCGCCCTCGGCCTCGCCGACGGCCTGGTGCAGCGCCTGGAAGTGGTTGACGCCAGCTGGGCCGAGCTGCGCCGCCATTTCGACGAAGCCGCCCTCATCGAGATGACTCAGCTCATCGGCCACTACACCGGCGTCGCGATGCTGGCGGCCCTGGCGCGGCCATCGCTGGACCGCTATCGCTAGAAGCCGCCTTCAGGCCCGGCTAGCAGCGCAGGCCCTCCAGCTGCGCCACGGAGTCCTGCAGCAGGTCCGCCACCAGGCCCAGCAGGCGATCGCGCTCGGCAGCGATCTGCCGCGCCAGGTCCTCGCCGTGCGCGGCGGAATGCTCGAAGCTCAGCAGCCGGTGAAGGGGCAAATCCAGGGGCACACCCTCCATGAGACCGCGCGCCCCCTCCGGCAAGCCGCCCCGTGGCGAAAAGGGACGTTCGGTCAGGTCGATCATGGTCCCGACCATGCGCACCGCACGGCCTTCGGCATTGCGCTCGATCACCCGGCCGCGGGAGTGAACGCGGCGATAGCCCGAGCCATTGCTGCGCAGGCGAAAGCTCGCCTCATAGCCGGGCTGGCCATCGACGGCATGCGCGCGGATGGCGGCCAGCATGGGCTGGAGGTCTTCCGGATGGACCCGGCAGCGCCAGAAGTGGGTGCTGTCGGCGCTGTGCGGCTCGGGGAAGCCCAGGCGCTGCTTCCACTGTGGGGAATAGTGGACCGTCTCGAGTTCGAGACGCAGGTCCCAGATCCCGAGGTCGCCCTCTTCCATCGCCCGCCGCCAACGGCCGTCCACCGATCGCTGCTGCATTTCCATGCGGAGATTGTGAGGCCCGTCGTTGACGTTGATGGTGAGCTGCGCAACGAGATGGCGCCGCCGGCCATGGAACAGTGCACAAGGCGCCGCGTCAGCGCTTCACCGCCGCCAGCAGCCTGCCGACGAATTCATTCAGCGCCGGCCCGTTCTCTATCCAGCGCACGACGGCGACGACGTCGTTCTCCCAGTCGATGTAGATGATGTTCTGGCCATTGCCGCGGAAGGTCACGCTGGTTTCGGGCGCCGCCGGCAGGGCCTTGCGGCCGGGGTTGAGGTACCAGTTGCAATAGCCGTATTCGGCGTTGTCCGGCCCGGGCTGGCGGGCCTTGGCGATCCAGTCGCGCGACACCAGCTGACGGCCGTTCCACTCGCCCTGGCGAAGGAAGAGATAGCCGAAGCGGGCCATGTCCCAGGCGTCGATGAACATGCCGCCGCCCCAGTGGCCGCCGCCCGAGACCGACTGCATGCGCTGGCCGTCCAGCTCCACCCAGGAGTTGTCATACCCCTGCCAGCGCCAGCGGTTCGACGCGGCCATGGGGTCCATGAGCTGCTCACGCAGCACCTCGGGCAGAGGCCGGCGCCAGACCTGGAGGGCGGCAAGAGCCAGCACGTTGACGCGCACATCGTTGTATTTAAAGTGGGTGCCCGGCGCATACATCGGGCGATTCGGCCAGTCCTCGGGCGTCTTGCCGACGGGGCGGTCAGCCCAGTCGGGCTTGCCCCACAACGTGCCCTGCCAGTCGCTGGTCTGGCGCAGCAGATGCTCCCAGGTGATGGGCGCGTTATGCGGCGCGCTGAAGAGGTCGACGCCCGGCGGCATGTAGTCCGCCGCGCGCTCGTCGGTGCTCTTGATCAGGCCCTGCTGCCAGGCCAGGCCGACGACCGTGGACAGAAAGGTCTTGGTGACGCTGTGCGACATGTCGACGCGCCGCGTGTCGCCCCATTCGGCCACCACCTTGCCGCGGTAGACAACCAGGCCGTTGGCCGACGCCCGCTCGCGCGTCGGGCCGAGTTGGCCCCCGTAATAGGGCTCGTTCTTGCCGAAGCTCTGGGCCAGGTAGAGGGCCTGGTCGCGCGGCGCCGGGTTTTCGTGGGCCTGCGCATAGGCGACGGCTTCGGCCAGCCGGGCGGCGTCCAGGCCCAGGGCGGCAGGCTCGGCGCGTTGCCAGTCGCCGCGCGGCGGGAAGTAAGTCGGCGCCGCGGTGGCGAGGGTGGGGACGAGGGCGGCGAGGAGGAAGAGGCGGCGGGGAAGGCTCATCGGGGCATTGTGGCCATGCGCCACCTGGGGGAGAAGCACCGGCTCACATGAAGATCGGCGAGCGGCTGCTGTCTAGCAGCAGCTCAGCAGCGGTTGCTGTCCTTCGACTTGCCGAACTCGCCGCCCGGAAGGAGTCGTTCAACGTTTGCGCTGAGCGGCCGGAGGCGGCTTGGCCCGCGAGGCGGAGGATGACCTAAGGAGCTTCGCGGGCCAAGCCAGTAGAGGTCCGCTCTATTTAAGCGTTATGCCTCAGTTCGCTGGGCGCAAAGTTCATAGAGAACATCAGGGCATTGCTCCTCGTTGCCTCGCCCGTCCGTGAACTCGATGGCGCGGAAGCCGTGGCGTTCATAGAACCTGCGCGCCCCCGCATTGGCCTGGAATGTGTATAGGCGAATAGGCAGGGGCAAGGTGCGCAGCGCGTGGGCCAAGAGCAAGGAACCAATGCCCTTGCCTACGAGCTCCGGATGAACGGCCATTTGAGTGAGCCAGGAAGAACCATCCGCCTCTTCCGAGTGCATAGCCGCAACGACGGAGCCATCGATCTCTGCGACGACGACGCCACCGGACGGGAGCAGTTGGCTCACCACCCACTCGCGCAGTTCTTCGTCCGAGTGAGCTGACGGCGCATAAGGCATGAACTCAGCGCGCGTCCTGATCAAGATGCTCGCGACCCGCGGTGCATCGGCGAGGGTGGCGGGGCGCAGTGTTGCGGTCACTGAGGCCTAACGTTCGCGTTGAGCGGCGACGTTGGGCTGGTCGCGCAACGCATGATCTACCACTGCGCTTCGCGGCCAGCTTAAAGACGACCGCTTCAACGATGGGTTAATTGTTGGACTCATGGCCCTGAATTTCAGACCAGGACGGCAGGCTGTGCTTCCGAGCACCGCGGCGATAGTAGTACGCCATAAGTAAGCCAAAGATAGTGCCCGCTGCGATTGCTGTCGAGATTGCAGTGCCAACAGACATGCCACGCCTCGCCCACGCTGCGAACCACATGATCGCGCCCCACACTACTGCGAACCAAGTACCTGTTGCCAGGAAGTTGGAAACGAAGCCAGCGAAATGAGGTGGCCGGATATTGAAGCCCAAACGCCAAAGCAGACGGTGCAGTGGCGGGGCATAACTACTCGGCCTCATGCTGGTTTCAGCAAGGACAGAAAGCGCTGATTGGATTTTCAGGGGGGGCGGCATGAGACACCTAACGTTGAACTTCAGCGGGCTGCGAAGCCGTCCGCCTGCAATGACCAGTTATGTTGCACAACGGCTGACAAAGCTCCATGGACCTTTGCCAAGCGGCGCTGGGCATGGAAAGCTCCACTGACCGGTGCGCACGCGCTCGATGAGTTGATCAGGCGCCATGACTGCACCGAATTCTGCGTAACCCAGACGAGGGTCGCTGCTTATCACAGTCTCTGGCGGCATGTTCGTATCCCAAACGCGCCATTCGTCGCACTCCTTGTCACGTATCCGCTTCGGCGGCGGTGTAAACCACGTCAGGCACGGCAGCGGCTCAACATCGACGCGACCAACTCTTCGCCACAGACCAAGAGTCTTTCCTGCAGCGGGCAATATATGCGAGTGGAACTTCGTGGCTTCCTGGACAACTTGTTCCAACGCAGGGGGCGCAGTCTGATCATGTATTCCGGCGAACACTCGTACGACGGCCGACCCCATCTGCTCGTTGTCCGTCAGGATGTGCTGCATAAAGGCCACTTGCTGGTCGCCACACAGGAGTTCGTATACGTCGCCGATGCCGCTTGTGACCTCGCTTTGCTGACGATGGTTGGACGACGGGCCGTTGCTCGACCTTCCCGAAGAGGTCAACGTTCGACCGACAAGACTAAGGAGGCATCGCATTGAAGCTTTCAAGGACAGATGCGCAACAGGCCTGCAACATAACGATTGACATGAGCGGCAACTTGCAGACGACGAAGCCGGCCGCAACAAGTCCGCTCGATGGAAGGGTTAGTCGTTGATTTGCAGCAGCTCACACCATTGCCTTGCGTTTGCACATGTTGGGTTGATCGGGCCCGGTGAGGGCATTGGTGAACGGCAACCACTGCCAGTTTTCCGCGCCGGGACATCCCAGGGGCGCCCATCGTTCAAGCAGGTCGGCGAATGACGCCACAAGAATATGGCCATGGCCTTGCCCATCATCGTGGCTCAGGTAGACAACGCTGCCTGGCGAACCCAGGCCGAGGTCGATTGCGAGGTAGTCCCCGTTTCCCACTTCGTGGTACGCGAGCTTGTTGTGCCACACCCGGTCGTACGGGTCATCGGGATTCTTGAATACGGTCTCGATCCACTGCTGTTTGTCTTGGGCGTACTGGACCAACAGAGGTAGAGACCAATGCATGTCACCTGAGAAGTTCTGATGGAACGGCTCCGGGAAGCGCGTGTCTTTCGGCGCGAACCAACGAAACTCGACGTGCGCGCTGACAAAGGCCAAGACATCGCGAAGGCTGGAAGGGAGAGCAATGCCCAGCTGCCGCTCGACCTCGACAAGTTCCGCCTCAGATGCTGGAGGTCGGAAAACAAGAGGACGCGAATCGAAGCCTTGGTTCGACAGAGCTTCGAGGACGAAATGAAGGCGGCGCTGAAGATGCATGGCGGTGTTCTTGACGCCTAACGTTGCTGCTAACCGGCAGACCACGGCCGGCGCAGCCGGCTGTGGTCTGCCCGGTTTAGCAGCGGGTTAGACGGCATCTTCAGGCCTGGCCCAAGCGTATTTCACGTCTTCAAGCTGCAACGTCGGCTCGAAGCCGCGCTGAACCACTATGAATCCTTGGCTCTCGTAGAACGCGCAAGCACCAGTGTTGCGGATGAAGGTAAACAGCCAGAGCGTCCCCGCGGAGTTCGCCTTCGCGAGGTCGAGCAGGTGTGTTCCGATGCCGCGCCGATGATGCCCGACTCGAACGTGTAGCTGCGCCACCGACTCGGTGTTTGAAGCCAGGAAGCCAACGATGCGTCCAGCCTCTCTCGCGAGACGGACACGATTGTTCGGGAGTACCTCTCTTTCGAAGTAGGTGACCTGGTCTTCCAGCGAGTGGGGGGTCGTGATGCCGACCCCGTACTCGAAGCTATCGCGCCACATTCGAACGAGCGCGTCGAGGTCCGAGGTTCGAAAGTCTTCGATGGCGGCGGTTGACATCGCGCGGTTGGGTTTGACGCCGTCTAACGTCGAAGCTCAGCGGACGGCGGAGCCGGCCGCTGCAGCGATGGGTTGGGCGTCAGCTTCGCAGCCGAGAAGATCCAGGACGGTGAACTTCGCAATGCGCTCTGCCCCCGCCATGAAGAAACCTTCCTGGCCTACGCGCAACCACTGCCTGAGATTCTGGCGGTACTCCGGCTGGTCGAACAACACCCACATGGTGGCCGTTCCCTCCTCTGGCGGTTCTTCACTCTCTGGAAGTGGTTCTCGCTCTGATGACTCGAACTCGGGCCAGATAGACCACCGTCGGGTTGGGTCATGGTCAGCAGCCCAATGCACGTTGCTGCGCATGTGTTGGAAGAGGCGTTGCCGCGCAGGCAGCTGCTTGTACGCAAGTCGAAAGTCAGGTGCCCTTCCCGTTTTATCGGTGTAGCCGCTCATGACGATCAACGTGTTCTCGGGAGACAGTCAACGCCACCTAGGCAGACCCGCTGCGCCCCAGATCGGCACACCCGTGCACCGGCAAGCCTGTGATAGGCCATAGAAATCTCCCGTTTTACTGTATTTCCATGCAGCATTAAATTTCCGGCAAAAGCGGCGCGTGCTTACAAGTCCTCGACGAGGATTCGCTGCCGCCAGGGAGCGCCCATGATGCCAGCCCTGCCGTCCGATCAAGGCCCTCGCAAATACCTGCGACCGCGGCCCACCGTCGACCTGCCACCACTGCGTGCGATACGGGTACTTGACCAGTTGCGCGAACGGCTGCGCCTGATGCACTACAGCCTGCGCACCGAGGAGACCTACGTCTACTTGGTGAAGGCCTTCATCCGCTTTCATGGGCTGCGGCATCCCGCCGAGATGAGCGGGCCGGAGGTGGAGGCCTTTCTGACGCACTTGGCCGACGACCGCTCGGTGGCACCATCAACTCATAGCCACGCCTTGTCGGCGCTGCTGTTCTTCTACATCAAGGTGCTCCGCCATGACCTGCCCTGGCTGCAGCAGATCGGCCACCCGCGCCGCCACCGGCGTCTGCCCGTCGTGCTCAGCGTTGAAGAGGTGCGTGGCGTGCTGACCGGGCTTCAGGGCGAGCATCTGCTGCTGGCCCGTTTGCTATACGGCACGGGGCTTCGAATCACCGAGGCCTTGCAGTTGCGGGTCAAGGACGTGGACTTCGCACAGCGGGCGGTGATTGTGCGCGAAGGCAAGGGCGCTAAGGATCGGGAGGTCATGCTGCCGCAGTCATTGGCACCTGAACTGCGACATCAACTGGGCCGCGCACGGCTGGTCTGGGCGGCCGATATCGAGGCCGGGACAGCCGGCGTCGAAGTGCCCCACGCCCTGGAGCGCAAGTACCCGCGCGCAGGCGCGTCCTGGCCCTGGTTTTGGGTGTTCCCGCAAGACCATCATTCCACCGACCCGCGCAGCGGCGTCGTCCGGCGCCACCACCTGTACGACCAGACCTTCCAGCGCGCCTTCAAGCGCGCGGTGCAGGCCGCCGGCATCACCAAACACGCGACGCCGCACACGCTGCGTCACTGCTTCGCCACACACTTGCTGCAGTCAGGCAGCGACATCCGCACGGTGCAGGAGCTGCTGGGGCACGCAGACGTGGCGACGACCTTGATCTACACCCACGTTCTGAAGGTGGGCGGTGGCGGCGTACGAAGTCCCCTGGATTCCCTGCTGACCCTGACCGATTTGCCGCAAAACGGATGCTGGTGAACTTCCGCAATCAGCCTGGACCCGCCGGTCGGCAGCCGCTCCGCAGCGATCTCGGTCCGTCGCTGCCATGCCTCGGCCGACCGGTGATGCCGACACTCCGGTCGCAGTGACGCGGAACTGGTTCAAGTGGCGAGCGACCGGTCTGCGGCCTGGAACAGCAGTACGTGCTGAGCATGCATCGGGGCCGATCTTGACCGCACCGATGGTTGTGACCACGGTGAGCGCGCAACATTCTCTGAAGAGGTACAGCAGAGTTCACGCCGCTGCAGGCGACCCGACGTCGTTCATGTCCACTGTAGCGCGATGATCTAAGCTATCAAGAATTTTTGTCCGGTTGCGCTACCTCCATCGCGAAAATGGCTCCCCGATTCGTGCTCGCCAAGCTTGCCGTGCCGACGCGCACACAGCTCGTCTATGCCGACGGCAGTTGCCAAGTGAGAGAACTCGTCGAGATCGCAACCTGCCGCGAACGCGGGCCGGACGCGCCAAGTCATGCTGAGGGTCTGGCTCTCGGGTCAGGGTTGGGCACGGAAGCTCCCGCTACTGCGGGCCAAAGGCGCCGGTCCAACACCGTGAGACCCCGGGGAGACATAGCTCCGGTCTGGTCCCGATATTCGACGGCAGCCAACCACGGAAACGGATTTTTCGAACAGCGCAACTTCGGCATTCCTGGACTCAGGACATGACCTCTTGGCTTCGAGTATTGCTCCCCAGACTGCTCAATCGAGCAAAGGGAACCAGGCTCGACCTGCGCCTGCTTGTCGGCGCAAACGATCCGTTGACCAGGCTTCCCGGTCCCAACGCTTTTGACAACACGCTGGAACAGGCGGCGCGCCAAGCTGATGCGAAGCGCGAGAAGTTAGCCGTCTTGTTGGTGAACATCGACAACTTCAAGTCAATCAACAGCAAGTTTGGAGGGCGTGCGGGTGACCACGTCTTGCGCCTGGTTGCAAAACGATTGCGCCCGCTCGTACAGCCGTTCATGGCAGCGCGGCTTGAAGGGGACGGGTTCGCGCTGTTGATAACGGGGAATGCGCAGTCGGATGATGCTGCGGCGCTCGCGGCCCAGGTGTTGAGTGAGATCCGGCTGCCCATCGGCGTCGTGCGTGGCCAGACCGTGAAGTTGACCTGTGCGGTCGGAGTCGCGATGTATCCGGATTGCGGCCCGGTCGAGTCCATGATCCCGCGTGCCAGGGTCGCGATGGCCAACGCCAAAGCTGCTGGCGGGGACAGGTATTCCTTCTTCGATCCGAGCATGACCCAAGGCTCGGCCGATCAGATCGAGCTGTTGAGGGATTTGCGCCGCGCGGTAGAACTGAAGCAGCTCGAACTGCACTACCAACCGAAGATTCATGCGCCGACAGGCGAAATCACCGGCGCCGAAGCGCTGTTGCGATGGAAGCATCCCACGCGCGGCCTGATTGGCCCTGGCTCCTTCATCCCTCTCGCCGAACGCAGCGGATTGATCATCCCGATCGGCCACTGGATCATCGACGAAGCCAGCCGACAGCTGCGTGCCTGGCGTGATCAAGGTATTCGGATGCGCGTTGCCATCAATCTGTCGGCGCAGCAACTCAGACAATCGGACTTGCCGGAATACATTGCCGCTGCGCTCCGGGCGGGCCAGGTCAATCCGGAATTGCTTACCTGCGAGGTGACCGAGACCTCCGCAATGGCCGATGTGGACGCGGCGGCCCGCATCCTTCGCAAGCTGCATGCAATGGGCATCCAGATTTCAATTGACGACTTTGGAACCGGACACTCCAGTCTGGCGTACTTGCGTTCTCTGCCGGTAGACGAGTTGAAGATTGATCGTAGTTTTGTTCTCGACTTGGAGACCAACGAGGACGCACGAAAAGTGGCAAGAGCGGTCGTCAATCTCGCAAAAGCGCTGGACCGCAAGGTCGTTGCTGAGGGGGTCGAGACTGAAGGGCAAAACCGCATATTGCGTGAGTTCGGCTGTGACCAGCTTCAAGGGTATTTGTTCGCCAAGCCTATGTCAGCCAACGCGCTCGCACTCTGGGCCACGGAAGATGTGGGACCACGGACCATGAACTTTCGGGACTCCATATTCAAAGATACCTCTCCGCTTAGCGTTGTCCCGAGACCAGCCGGAAATTAGACTTAGGAACATTGGCGCTGGTGGGGCGGTCTCATCGATGGCATCGTCGTGAATGTTGACGCCGCCGCCATGTCAGCACAGCCGCTTGGGGGTGTTGCGTCGGATCCTCGGCTCCTGTTTCCAAACGCATTGCTGGCCGGTCTTGTCCCAGCGCAATGGGCCGCCTGCGGTTCTCAACCCAGTGATCTTCAGAGGTGGGCCGTCCTCTTTTGCTATTGCGCTGGCCGTCCTATGTTGGCGCCAACGCTTCGTCCTGCGCGCAGGGGCTAGCGATGTGGGCTAGCGGGTCGGTGAACTTGGACGCGCTGCGGCAAGCCGCCGCGCGGCCTTATTGGCAATCGCACATCGTACGGTCGCGCGCCGTAGCGCGCCGGTCACCTCTACGTTGAACGCCTGCTTTCCGGTTAGCTAGCCAAGATGTGGATTGCCGGCTCAGGGTCGCTTTGAGCCGGCCTCAGTCCGCGAGCGAGGTCGTTGGAGCCCGCTCGCTCGGCCGGCCGTTATCGTGCGGCTGGAGTCGGCGGTGAAACTGTCGGTCGAGGCCGCCAGTGATCGATGACCGGTTTTTGTCATTGACGCCATTCAGTCGTCCGGCGTTGAATGTCTCGGAGCAGCCTGCAGTCGACCGCTGCTCCGGCGCGAGAGATGCTATGTAGGACGGCTCAGGTTTCCCCTTGAGCTACAAACGAATTTCCAGTCCTCTGTTCTCAAGGAGTATGGAAATGACCAAGTCCTCAGCAGTCCTACGGATCAAGGATACGACTC
>Ga0194137_10000174_pt1 | contig 44328 bp, 33 predicted proteins | sample TARM_MetaG_T3_14_FD_134025 | JGI IMG/M metagenome (GOLD analysis project Ga0194137, IMG submission 134025) | Freshwater microbial communities from Pennsylvania, USA, analyzing microbe dynamics in response to fracking - TARM_MetaG_T3_14 (version 2) | ecosystem: Environmental > Aquatic >...
AGTACCAGCGATGACACCGATAACCGGATTGCCCCGTTCCATGAGCAAGGACAAGTCCCTGAGCCCCTCGACACCCGCCTCCCAGGAGCACCGCCAGCGCCTGCTGGACGGCCTGGCGCTGGCCCTGGCCTCCCAGGCCTTCGCCGACATCACCATCGCCGACATCGTGGCGCAGGCGCGGGTATCCAAGCGCACCTTCTACGAGCAGTTCGCCAGCAAGGAGGCCTGCCTGCTGGCCCTGGGCGAGCGCCTCAGCGAACAGACGCTGGCGCTGATCGTGGCGCACTACCGCATGGAGGAGGACTGGGTCACCCAGTTGCGCAACGTGACGCACGCTTACCTCAGCAGCCTGGAGCGCCAGCCCGCCGTGATGCGCGCTGTCTACCTCGACCTGCTGACCATCGGCCCGGCCGGGCTCGCCTTGCGCCGCCGCATGGGCCAGCGCTTTGCCGATTTCCTCATCATGCAGGTCGAGGCCTTCCGCGTCATGGAGCCCGACAAGCGCCCCTTGACACCGGCCATGGCCACGGCTGTCGTGGGCGGTGTCAACGAGTTGATCTTGCAGGCCATCGAGCGTGACGAGGCCGGGCAGTTGAGCCAGCTCACGCCCACCGTCACCGACTTCATCCAGGCCGTGATCAGCTCGCTGGAGACCGAACTCATGCCGCCCTCAAGCGGCCAGTGACGCCACTCAGGCCGCAGCGTCCTCGTCCACGCACCGCGCCACGATGGCGCCCAGCGAAGCGATCTCCACACGCACCGTGTCGCCCGCCTTGAGGAACTTGGGCGGACTGAAAGCAGCGCCCACGCCGCTGCATGTACCAGTGTAGATGACATCGCCGGGCTCCAGCGTCATCACCTGCGTGAGCTGCGCGATCTGATCCCACACGTTGTGGATCATCAAGCGCGTGTTGCTGTGCTGGCGCACCTCGCCATTGACCAGGCATTGGATGTCGAGCTGATGCGGGTCGCCCACTTCATCGGCCGTGGTGATCCAGGGCCCGAAGGGCGCATGCGTGTCGAAGGACTTGCCCAGCGTCCACTGCGAGGTGCGCTTCTGGAAATCGCGAACCGACACATCGTTGCCCACGCAGTAACCGAACACCACCTCGCTGGCCTGCTCACGCGACACATGCCGGCAGCGCTGGCCGATGATGGCCACCATCTCGGCCTCATAGTCGGTCATCGTCGACACGCGTGGCAGCACGATGGGGTCGAACGGCCCGTTGATGGCATTGCCCAGCTTGGTGAACCAGACCTGGTGCTCGGGCACCGTGCGCGTCTCGCCAATGATGGCCTCGTTGACATGCTCGACATAGTTCAGTCCGATGGCCAGCACCTTGCCCGGACGCGGCACCGGCGCCAGCAGATGCACCTGATCCAGGGCGACGTCGGCAGGCGCATCCGACAGGGCCGTCACGCGCTCTTTGAGTTCGTCCCATCGGGCGATCAGATCAATCATGGGTTGGTGCGCAGACAGCTCTCCCGCCAAGGCCTGGCTCAGGTTGACGATGCCCGGGCCGCGAACCAGCCCCAGTTGGATCTGGCCTTCGAACTCATAGGTGCACAGGTGCATGGGGTGTCTCCTTGTCGATCAAGCTTCACGCAGGCAATCGATGATCTTCATGCGCGCCGCGCGCCAGGCCGGCACGAAGCCGCCCACCAGGCCCATGGCCAGCGCAAAGCCGATGGCCTGCATGGCGATGCGCGGTGTAAGTGTGAACTGGAACGCCAGTTCGGAAAAGGTCTGGAAGTTGACGGTGGAGATGTTGACCGTTTGCATCAGCGCGGCCGCCGCCAGCCCCATGAGGCCGCCCACCAAGGACAGCAGCAAGGACTCACTGAGAAAGCCCCACAGCACGGCCGAGCGCCGAAAACCCAGCGCGCGCAAGGTGCCGATTTCGCCGATGCGCGAGGCCACCGCCGCGAACATCGTGATCATCGCCCCTACCACCGCGCCGATCGAGAAGATGATGGACAGCGCCAGGCCCAGCAGCCGGATGAAGGTGGCCAGGGCCTCGGACTGCTCGGCGTAGAACACGGTTTCGCGCTTGGCCTCCAGGGTCAGGCGCGGGTCGTCCTCCAGGCGCTGCCTGGCCCCATCGAAGGCGCTGCTGTCGGCCAGCTTGAACACGACGCTGGAATAAGCCTGACGCCGGAAGGCCTGCATCATCTGCTCGCTGTCGCCCCAGACCTCGGAGTCAAAGCCGCTGCGGCCTGCATCGAACACGCCCACCACGCGCCAGTCGCGCCCGGCGAAGTGCATGGTCTCGCCCAGGCCTGCGCCGGCAAAACCCCGTGCCACGGCCTTGCCGGTGATGATCTCGCTGGTGCCGGGCCGGAACATGCGGCCGGCGAAGAGGCGCACCTGCGGCCGCAGCGCGACACCTGTGGCCGAGGTGCCGCGCACGGTCACGTTGCTGGGCTTGCCGCTGCTGCGTTTGGGCAGGGTGTTGAGCACCACCGGCTCTTTGCTGACCAAGCGGTTGCCCTGGGCGTCGGTGGCAATCTGCGAGAGGCTTTCGATCACCGAGGCCTGGCCGCGCGCGATGCCCGAATTGATCTCGGCCCCCGCGCCCTTGCGCAGGACCATCACGTTGTCGGGTTGGCCGGTGGCCACCAACGTGGCCCGGATGCCTTCGCTCATCATCAGCACGGTGGCGAACACATAGACGACCAGGCCCATGCCGGCTGCGGTGAGCACGGTGGTCACCCGCCTCACCCAGAGATTGCGGGCGATGTAGCTGAATGGGACAACACGCGGGGCGGCCATGGCTTGATTGTGCCCGGTGCTTGGCGCCACTTTGGCGTGGTCGTCTTTCTGCTTTTTCCTTCTATTTCTATGCTTGAGCGCTTTGTCGGTGCAGCGCGGGGCGCGGACCGAGTCGGTATTGGTCGGGGCTTCGATGTTGGTGGTCCCGCCTTGCGGGACTGCCCTGCGGGGCTCGCAAGGAAGTGGCGTCGGAGAACTCCCTGCGCGGCCTGAAGGCCGCTCCGGTCAAACAGCTCCGACGAGTCAGATGACGAAGCACGCTGCGCGTGCCCACTTCCTTGCTCCGCTCCTCAGCACCAACAAGGCGCCCCGCCCAATACCGACTCAGTCCTTTTTGCACCCCGCTTGAGGTGTGCGACGAATGGAAGAGGCCTGCGATGTTGCGGGCGCTTGGCTACATAGAGCTTGACGGCTTGGCGATGCGAGTCGAACACGCAAACCTATGCACACCCTCCGCCTAAGAGCCTGTGCATGCCACGAGCAGGTCGGACAAGGGTCTGAGGGGACATCCGGCGGGGCGCCTTGTTGGTGCCGAGCAGCGCAGGGCAGTCCCGCTTGAAAAGCGGGACCACCAACATCGAAGCCCGGCCGGATGCCCCCTCAGCCACCCGACCTGCGGCTGCCCCAACACAGCACTCAACCGCAGAAGGCCACCAATCTTGCTGTTGACGAAGCCATAGCTCACCAGCAGCAGGCCCGATAAGTGTGTCGAGTAGCTGATATGTCAGTGCAAACACCCAAGCTGGAACCAGGGAGATGTAGTCGCATCCAGCGTCATGGCCTTAAGCCACATGACGCAGCCCGCGCACGATGTCGATGTGCGACATCTTCCAGGCCGGCCAGGCCGCCGCCACCACCCCCACGGCCAGGCTGGCCAGCACCTGCAAGCTCAGCGTCAGCATGGACACATTGAAGATGGGGAACAAGGTCCCTGCTGCGTTCACGAAGGCACGCGCCAAGGGGAAGGTCACCGCCATGCCGATGCCGCCACCGATCAGCGCAATCAACAGGCTCTCGCCGAACAGCAGCTTCACCACGAAGCCCGGTGGAAAGCCCAGGGCCTTGAGCGTGGCGTACTCGCCCAGGCGCTCGCGCGCGGTCATCGTCATGGTGTTGGCCATCACCGCCATGATGATCAGGATGATGATGAAGCTCACCGCCTGCACCGCCATCAAGATGGCCTCGCTCATGGACACGAAGCTCAGCTGAAAGGCCTTCTCGGTCTCGGTCAGCGTCTCGGCCAGCGAGTTCTTGAACTGCGCATCGATGCGTTGCGACACCAGCGGCGCGTCGTCGGGGTTCTTGATGCCCACCACATACACGCCCACATGGTCCGACATCGACGAGTTGCCCAGGCGCGCGCGCATGGTCTCGGTCAACAGCTTCCAGTGGATGAACATCTGCTGCTCATCGGTCTTGCTGTCCTTGCCCTGGTAGATGCCGCGAACGGTGAAGGACCACGTACCCGGGTAGATCGTGCCGCGCAAGGCCACCGTGTCGCCCAGCTTCCAGCCGAACTTACGCGCCAGCTTGCGCCCGACCACGCAGCCCTGGCGGTCCCGGAAGAAATCCGTCTTCTCCTGCTCACTGAGGATGAACTCGGGGTACAGCGCCAGATAGCTTGGCGGGTCGATGGCAAACTGTGCAAAGAAGTTGCGCTCGGTGATGTAGATGCCACCGAACCAGTTGGCCCACGACAGGCCGCTCACCCCATCCACCGAGCGGATGCGCTCGGCGTAGTTCAAGGGCAAGGGGAAAGTCAGGGAGATGGCACTGCGCGTGACCAGCCGCGTGCTGGACGTGGCGTCCACGCCCGCATACCAGGCATCCACGATGGTGCGCAGCAAGCCGAATGCCGCGATCGCCACGACCAGACCGATCATGGTCAGCAAGGCACGCAGGCGGTACCTGAACGCGTTCTTGAGCAGCAGCCGCAGGAGGAACATGTGCCCTAGTCTGACATGGCCCAAGGGCCTTCGCTTGACTCAGGTCGCGAACAGGTTCTTGGCCCGGCAGATCAGCGTGCAGCGTTCAGCGCCTGGCGCGTATCAAGCGCAGCCTTGCGAGCCGCGCTGGCAAAGTCATCGCCGCTGCTCGCATACAGCACGGCGCGCGAACTGTTGACGATGATGGTACCGGTCACGACACCGCTGGCATCGGTCTTGAGGCCAGCCTTGACGGTGGCCATGGCATCACCGCCTTGCGCCCCCACACCGGGGATCAGCAAAGGCAGGGTCGGGGCCAGTTCGCGCACACGGGCGATCTCTTCGGGGAAGGTCGCCCCCACGACCAGACCCATCTGACCATGGGTGTTCCAGGGCCCTTGCGCCTGCGCCGCGATGTGCTCGTACACGCGGGGCTGGCCGGGGATGTCGGCCAGACGCAGGTTCTGCAAGTCAGAGCCGCCCGGGTTGGAGGTGCGGCACAGCAGGATCACACCCTTGCCCGGGTACTTGAGGAAGGGCTCCATGGTGTCGAAACCCATGAAGGGCGACAGCGTCACCGCATCGGCCTGATAGCGCTCGAAAGCCTCGCGCGCATACTGCTCGGCCGTGCTGCCAATGTCTCCACGCTTGGCGTCCAAAATCACAGGGACATGCGGCGCCACACGGCGCATGTGGGCCATCAGGCGTTCGAGCTGGTCTTCCGCGCGGTGGGCTGCGAAGTAGGCGATCTGCGGCTTGAAGGCGCAGACCAAGTCCTTCGTGGCATCCACGATGGCCGAGCAGAAGTCAAAGATGCGATCAGCCTGCCCCTTCCAGGCACCGGGAAACCGGGCTGGTTCAGGGTCCAGGCCCACGCAGAGCAGGGAGTCGTTCTGGCGCTGGGCTTGCGCGAGCTGGTCGGTGAAGTTCATCCCTGAATTTTACCGGCTCGCGCCTGCATCCTCACTGACCGCGACGGCGGCCGCGCAGCAAGGCGCCCATCATCAGCATGCCTGCGCCCATCAAGGCATAGGTCGAGGGCTCGGGCACGGCAGGCGCAAAGGTCTGGAAGGAGCCCGACAGCTTTTGCGCCCCCGTGGTCAGCAGGTCATAGCTGGCGATCTTGTCGTACGACGTGGCCGTGGTGTGCAGGAAGAAAAACCGCGACTCGCTGCCTGGTGCCACACCGCCCGTACCGTTGAACAAGAAGTTGATGTCGCCCGCCGGGTAGTTGGCCACATTGAACAAACGCGCTGTGTCAGGGCCGGTGGTACCCAGGCCATCGGTGCGGAAGTCGGCGTCCTTCAAGTTGTTGTAGCCAAAATCAGCCAGACGGAAGGCGCTCACGCCCGTGCCGTTGGTGGACGCATCGACGTTGACCTTCCAGTAGAAGTCCAACGTGCCCGTGCCCGTTTCCCGCACCACGCGGTTTTGCACCGACCCGCTCACCCCGCTGAAGCTGAAGGGGCTGATGACGTCTTGCAAAACTGTGCCGGCCAACTCGGGCCTTGCAGCAGCGGTGGTACCGCCCAGAGCGGTATCGGCAAAGGGATTGGGCGACACAGGCGCGGTCAACGAGACAGCCTGTGCAGATTGCGCCAACAGGCCAATGCTCAGCGTGATGACGGACAAGGCAAAGCGCGAAATGAAACGCATGATGTGACTCCTTTTGTGACATGCATAAATCAGGAGTCTCCACTTTAGGAATCGCGGACATTTTGCGCATCCCTAGCGGTAGGGATAAGGCCGTCCTAGCCTTAGGGGTGTGGATCATGGCGGAACCACAGGCTCTATCCCGTGTGCGGTCCCGCTTTTGATCTGGCTCAGATCCGCTTGGCCAGCTCGATCGCCTTGCCGATGTAGTTGCCCGGCGTCATGGCCAGCAGACGGCCCTTCTCCTCCTCAGGCAGTTCCAGTGTCTCGATGAAGGCCTGGATGGATTCGCGCGTGATGGCCTTGCCGCGGGTCAGCTCCTTGAGGCGCTCATACGGGTTGGGCAAGGCATAGCGGCGCATCACGGTCTGGATGGGCTCGGCCAGCACTTCCCACGAACTGTCGAGGTCGTCGGCCAGGGCCTTAGGGTTGACTTCGAGCTTGCCCAGGCCGCGCGCCAGGCTGTCATAAGCCAGCACGGCATAACCCAGGGCCACGCCCATGTTGCGCAGCACGGTGGAGTCGGTCAGGTCACGCTGCCAGCGGCTGATGGGCAGCTTCTGGCTCAGGTGCGTCAACACGGCATTGGCCAGGCCCAGATTGCCTTCTGCGTTCTCGAAGTCGATGGGATTGACCTTGTGCGGCATCGTGGACGAACCGATCTCGCCGGCCTTGGTCTTTTGCTTGAAATAGCCCAGGCTGATGTAGCCCCACACATCGCGCGACCAGTCGATCAGGATGGTGTTGGCGCGCGTGACGGCGTCGAACAGCTCGGCCATGTAGTCATGCGGCTCAATCTGGATGGTGTAGGGGTTGAAGGTCAGACCAAGCTGGTTCTCGATCACCTGGCGGCTGAAGGCCTCCCAGTCCTGCTCGGGGTAGGCCGACAGGTGGGCGTTGTAGTTGCCCACGGCGCCGTTCATCTTGGCCAGGAGCTTGACCTCGGCGATGCGGGCGCGGGCATGGACCAGACGCGCCACGACATTGGCCACCTCCTTGCCGACCGTGGTGGGTGAAGCCGTCTGGCCGTGGGTTCGGCTGAGCATGGGGATCTCGGCCAGCGAATGGGCCAGGCCGCTCAGGGTGCCGATCAGGCCATCGATGGCAGGCAGCAGCACCTGCTCGCGCGCCGCCTTGAGCATCAGGCCATGGCTGGTGTTGTTGATGTCTTCCGAGGTGCAGGCGAAGTGCACGAACTCGCCGGTGCTTTCCAGCTCGGGGTGATTGGCAAAGCGCTGCTTGATCCAGTACTCCACGGCTTTCACATCGTGGTTGGTCGTGCGCTCGATGTCCTTGATGGACTGGGCATCGGCCTCGTTGAAACGGGCGACCAGGCCACGCAGGTAGCCGCGCGAGGCTTCAGTCAGGGAGGGAAACTCGGGCAGACCGGCATCCGACAAGGCGATGAACCACTCGACCTCGACCTGCACGCGGCGGTGCATCAGACCAAACTCGGACAGCAGCGGGCGCAACGCGGCGACTTTGGCGGCATAGCGGCCGTCCAGCGGCGACAGGGCGGAAAGGGCAGACAGGTTCATGGGCAGGGATCCGAAAGCGGTTACGGCAGATTCGCGGGCGAACCCGCCATTTTACCGGTCGGCGGCAGGCCGTGGGGTGGCCAATGCGCCTTGAGGACGTCTGCGTCAACCCGCGACCAGACGGTGAGCGCCTGCGTGCGCATGCGGCGCGTGGCCACGACAGCCCAAGGCCAGTACAGCCCCAGTGTCAGGACCAGCAAGAGCGCATGGCGGCACTGCATCACCACGAAGCCCGAAATGGACAGCTTGCTGCGAAACCGCAGATAACGGTTGCCCGACTTGTTCCACACCAGGTTCTGCAAACGGGCCTGGGCATAGGGCTGCACCATGGCGCAGATGCTCAGCGCCGCAGCCACCAGCATGCAGGACTGCACCGTCAAGGGCAGCCGCCCCTTGAACACCAGCACGCCGGCCAACGCCACCGCCGCCACGCCCAGGCTGAACACGGTCGCCAGCATGGCCCACACCAGCATGCGCAGGAACATCATGGACACGGCCGCACGCGACGCCTTCCACAGCAGGTGCATGGGCCCCAGGCGCAGATGCCGCTGCCGAAACAGATACCAGGTCCAGACAAAGGCCGGCATGGCCAGCAGCCACAGCGACGCCGCCACGCTCCAGGCCACCCAACTGCCAGGCCGCCTCACGATGGCCGCCGCCATCAGCAGCCAGGCCACCGAGCCACCTGTGACCAGAGGCGCCCACATGGCCCGGTAGACCGACTGGCAATCGGCATCGAAAGCCAGCCGCCGGTGTGCCCAGCTGATGTGAGCCAGGCGATGGCTCAGGCTCATGAACACCAACAGCGGCCACACCGCCAAAGCCAGCGACAAAGCCAGCATGCCCGCAGTCGGCGAGCCCCCTGCCCAGGCACCGCAGACGCCAAGCAACAGACTCAGGCCCAAGACGTACCTTGGTAACAACCTTGCCGGCGGTTCGTGGTAGTCCAGCGCATGTCCGGCCACCCGGGTGTGGCGCATCAGGTAGCGCTGGCTTCTCACACGGGCCCAGGGCCAGTAAAGCCCCGCCGTGAGCAGCACCAGCATGGCATTGGCGGCCCACAGGCGCGCATAGGTCGCTGCGTCGCCCTTGAAGCGCAGCGGCCAGGACGTCACGACGCCATACGGCAGACGCGGCATCTGCTGCCGAGGCGCTGCTGTTTTCGTTGTCGCTCTGCCTCCGTCCTCTGCTGGCACCCCGCTCGGGACGGGCGCCTCGACACCATCCCCCTCCTCTTCGTCCTCATCCTCCAGGGCAGAGACAGGCGTGGGCAACCCCGCCGATCCAATCGGATCAGGCCAGGCAACGGAGGGCAAGCTCGACCATTCGGGTTCGAGCTCGTCCTTGGTATGGGCCACAGGCGCAAGGGGTGCCGGCCTGGGTTCGAACTCGTCCAACCGGATGACTCGTACTGCTGAGCGGGCACCGGATTTGTTCATTTCAGCATCAAATGTAACGATAACGATTCCGCGTGCGCCCCCCTGCTCCCCCTGATTGGGTGGGTACCAGGTGGTTATGCGACAGCTCCCCGCTGACGGCTCCGGGGTCGCTAAAATCGGTCTCAAACACACATCACGACACAGAATGAAACTGATCGGATCCCTGACCAGCCCTTTCGTCCGCAAGGTACGCGTCGTGCTGGCCGAGAAAAAGCTCGACTACAAATTCGACATCGAGGACGTCTGGTCGGCCGATACCGCGATCCAGGACTCCAACCCGCTGGGCAAGGTACCCTGCCTGGTGATGGAGGGGGGCGAGGCCATCTTTGATTCGCGCGTCATCGTCGAATACGTGGACACGCTCTCGCCCGTGGGCAAGCTCATCCCCTTGAGCGGCCGCGAGCGCGTGGAGGTGCGCACCTGGGAAGCCCTGGCCGACGGCCTGCTGGACGCCGCTATCCTGGCGCGTCTGGAACAAACCTGGGCCGGCCGCAGTGAAGCCCAGCGCAGCCAGGCGTGGGTCGACCGGCAGCTCGACAAGGTTCACGCCAGCCTCAAGGCCATGAGCCAGGGCCTGGGTGATCGCCCCTGGTGCAACGGCAACCACCACAGCCTGGCCGACATCGCCGTGGGCTGCGCCCTGGGTTACCTGGATTTCCGCTTCCCCCAGATCGACTGGCGGGACGACTACCCCAATCTGGGCAAGCTGCTCGAAAAGCTGATGCAGCGCCAGAGCTTCATCGACACGGCGCCACCCACTGCCTGATCCTCCTCACCAGCTGATCAGTGCACGCCGTCGGCCGGCTCAAAAGAGTCGGCACGCGCACGGCGCCAGTACTGCTCGAAACCCGGGGTGCGCCAAGGCACCTCGCCGCGCTCGGCCTCCAGCAACTCGCCTGGCTTCAGGTAGACCAGCAGGTTGGACAAGCGCCCCACCTCGAAGCCCGACACCCGCCGCAGGATGTGCTCGGCCGTGATGTCATTGGGATGCTGCAAGCCAGCGGCCTGCACCAGCTCCTGCAAGGCATGCAGGGTGTTGTGGTGGAAACGGTAGACCCGTTCGGCCTTGTCCGGCACGACCAGGGCACGTTGCCGCCAGGGGTCTTGCGAGGTCACGCCGGTCGGGCAATGCCCCGTGTGGCAGCTTTGCGCCTGGATGCAGCCCAGCGCGAACATGAAGCCACGCGCCGCGTTGCACCAATCGGCGCCCAAGGCCATCATGCGCGCGATGTCAAAGGCGCTGATCACCTTGCCCGCGCAACCGATCTTGACACGGTGGCGCTCGCCCAGCCCAACTAGGGTGTTGTGAACCAAGAGCAAGCCTTCTTGCAAAGGCGCGCCGACGTGGTCGGTGAACTCCAGCGGCGCGGCGCCGGTACCGCCCTCGGCCCCGTCCACGACGATGAAATCGGGCCAGATGCCAGTCTGGCGCATGGCCTTGGCAATCGCGAACCATTCCCACACGTGGCCCACGCAGAACTTGAAGCCCACTGGCTTGCCGCCTGACAGCTGCCGCAGGCGCTCGATGAACTGCATCATCTCGATGGGCGTGGAGAAGGCCGAATGCCGGGAGGGCGACACGCAGTCCTTGCCAATGGGCACCCCCCGCGTGATGGCGATTTCCGGCGTCACCTTCGGCCCGGGCAGCACACCGCCATGGCCGGGCTTGGCACCCTGGCTGAGCTTGAGCTCGATCATCTTGACCTGGGGCTCGCGCGCGGCAAAGGCGAATTTGGCCTCGTCGAAATGGCCATCGTCGCTGCGGCAGCCGAAGTAACCTGAGCCGATCTCCCAGATCAGATCGCCACCCGGCTCGCGGTGGTAGGGGCTGATCGAGCCCTCGCCCGTGTCATGCGCGAAGCCGCCCTTCTTGGCGCCCTTGTTGAGCGCCAGGATGGCGTTGGCACTCAGCGCACCGAAGCTCATCGCCGAGATGTTGAAGATGCTGGCGCTGTAAGGCTGCGTGCACGACGAGCCTCCCGCGCCGATGAGCACGCGGAAATCGGGCGACTTCACCTCGCTGGGCGTCATCGAATGGCTGATCCATTCATAGCCCGTGGCGCCCACGTCTTTTTGCGTGCCGAAGGGGCGCTTGTCGGACTCACCCTTGGCCCGTTGGTACACCAGCGAGCGCTGCTGGCGCGAAAAGGGCGCCGCCTCGTTGTCGCTCTCGATGAAGTACTGGCGCATCTCCGGGCGGATGAATTCGAGCAGGTAGCGCAAGTGCCCGATAACGGGGTAGTTGCGCAGCACCGAGCGGCTGATCTGCCGCATGTCGTTGATGCCCAGCACGGTCAGCGCCCCGCCAACAGCGACCATCCACAGGCCGACGTCCTTGTGTGCGGTCACTCCCCATTCAAGGCCCCCGGCCAGCAAGGTCAGCAAGGACAAGACCCACGCCGTGTACCGAATGGGTACGTGCTCGTTGAGCCGGATCAACCACCTGGGCATGCCTGTCTCCTCAGAAATGCGGGGCCACGCTCGGGCACCTTGACACCATCCTAAGCCGCGTCGCCCTGGCGTGGTCCCTCGCACAAGATGGCAAATCGCCCCCAGATTGTGAAATATGCCCGCACTCCGTGGAGTCGAAATGACGCTACACTGACGCCCACAGCGCCGATTTGTCCGGATTGCGGGCGCTCAAGAAATTCCGCTAAAGAGGGCGCTGCACGCCGGCCCCTGCTTTCATGCGAGGCCGGTTTTTTGTTGTTCTTCACACCGCACGCGTCATGTCATCTCTTGGGGTCGTCACCCCTGCCTCATTGCACTTCGGCACGCCCTTGTCGCTGCAAAGCGGCGCCGTGCTGCGCGACTACACACTGGTCTACGAAACCTATGGGCGCCTCAACGCCGACCGCAGCAATGCGGTGCTGGTCTGCCATGCACTGAATGCCTCGCACCACGTGGCCGGCCTGCATGCCGACGAAAACGGCAAGGCCATCCCCAAGAGCCACGGCTGGTGGGACAACATGATCGGCCCCGGCAAGCCGTTGGACACCGACAAGTTCTTCGTCATCGGCATCAACAACCCGGGCTCCTGCTTTGGCTCGACCGGCCCCATGCACACCAACCCGGACACCGGCCGCATCTACGGCGCCGACTTCCCCGTGGTGACGGTGGAAGACTGGGTGAACGCCCAGGCTCGTGTGCTGGATCGGCTGGGCATCGACCAGTTGGCCGCCGTGCTGGGTGGCAGCCTGGGTGGCATGCAGGCGCTGAGCTGGACACTGCAATACCCCGATCGCGTGCGCCACTGCGTGGCCGTGGCCACCGCCCCCAATCTCTCGGCCCAGAACATCGCCTTCAACGAAGTAGCCCGCCGCGCCATCGTCACCGACCCCGACTTCCACCATGGCCACTTCTACGAACATGGCGTGGTACCTCGGCGCGGCCTGCGCGTGGCACGCATGATCGGCCACATCACCTACCTCTCCGACGACGTGATGGAAGAGAAGTTCGGCCGCGAGATGGTGGGCCGCGAAGCCGGTGAAGAGCCCGCTTACAGCACGCAGAACATCGAGTTCCAGGTCGAGAGCTACCTGCGCTACCAGGGTGACAAGTTCAGCGACTACTTCGACGCCAACACCTACCTGCTCATCACCCGCGCACTGGACTACTTCGACCCGGCCCGCGCACATGGTGGCAAGCTCTCGGCGGCGATGGCCAAGGCGCTGGCCAAGTTCCTCGTCATCAGCTTCACGACCGACTGGCGTTTCTCGCCCGCGCGTTCGCGCGAGATCGTCAAGGCCCTGGTCGACAACCGCCACGACGTGAGCTATGCCGAAATCGATGCGCCCCATGGCCACGATGCCTTCCTGCTGGACGACCCGCGCTACCACGCGCTCGTGCGGGCCTACTTTGAGCGCATCGCCCAGGATCTGCACAAGCGGCAGGCCGGCTTGAGTACCCACCAGGGTCAGGCCATGAAGGTGGCGGTGTGACGGGGGCACTCATGGCGAACATCAACAAGAACGACCGCGCGATCTACCAGGTGGTGGCCGACCTCATCCCCGTCGGCTCACGCGTGCTGGACCTGGGCTGTGGTGACGGTACCTTGCTGGCCTATCTGCGCGACCACCGTCAGTGCACGGGCTATGGCGTCGAGCTGGACGACAGCAAGGTGATCGAGTGCGTGCGCCGCGGCGTGAACGTCATCCAGCGCAACCTGGAAGAAGGCCTGAGCCTGTTCGATGACAACAGCTTCGACGTGGTGCTGCAGCTCGATACCTTGCAGCATCTGCGCAATACCGAAGCCATGTTGCGAGAGACAGCGCGTATTGGCCGCATCGGCCTGGTGAGCTTTCCCAACTTCGCGCACTGGCAGCATCACCTGAGCGTGCTGCGCGGCCGCATGCCGGTGACCAAGGCCCTGCCCTACCAGTGGTACGACACGCCCAATATCCGCGTGGCCACCTTTGCAGACTTCGAGGTGCTGGCACGCAAGAACGGGCTGCGCATCTTGGACTCGTTCGGGCTCAATGGTGGTGGTGGCGAGCGCGTGGACCGATGGCCGAACCTGCTGGCGAGCACGGCGGTGTTCAAGTTCGAGCGGCATTGAACCCGCACGCCGCCCGAAAAAGAAAAACGCCCCGCGAGGGGCGTTTTTCATGCTCGGTCGGATCGAGGGTGTCGATCAGAAGTTGTGGCGGATGCCCACAGCGTAGGTTTGGCCCGAGCTGAGGCTGGTTTGACGCTCGTTGGAGAACACAGCGTAAACGTCGGTGCGCTTGGACAGCGTGTAGTCGTAGCCCAGCGAGAACACGTCGTTCTTGACCGAACCGTCCACACCAGCTTCGGTGTGCTTCAGGTTGCCGAACGAGGCCAGCACAGCGCCCTTGTCGGTCACAGGCACGGACACACCCAGTTGGTAGATCTTGTCCTTGGCATCGACCGCAGGGCAAGATGTGGGAGTGCTGCCAGAACCAGAAGCATCACACGTCTTCTTGATGTAGGTGGCTTGACCAAAGGCCTTCAGCACGCCGAAATCATAGCTCACACCAAAGTCGGTCACCTTGTCGTTGGCGTTGTAGCTAACAGGGGCATTGCCGCTGGCGTTGCCAGCGGGCGTGAAGCCGCCCTTCTCATACGTCAACGTTGCAGCCAAAGGACCGGCAGCATAAGTGCCAGACAGGGCGTAGCTGTTCTTCGCATCGGAAATAGCGGACGTGGTTTCCTTCGCTGCGTATTGACCGACAAAGCTGAAGCCAGAGAAAGTGGGCGACTGATAGGCCACCGAATTGATCCAGCCCGTGTCAAAGCCAGCACCAGGTGTTACAGAGAAACCAGCAGGCAGACCTGCAACGGCATTATTGATGTAGTTCAGATGGCGCATCGTGGGCGAGAAGGCCATCGAACTGCCGAACGGGTTGTAGGTGTAGCCCGAGGTGAACAGAGGGTTGTCGGATTGACCAATGGTAACGGTACCGAAATTGCCGCTCAAAAAAACATTCGAGGTACGGCCCCAGAATTGACCAGCATTGTTTGGCACAACCTTACCTGTATCAGCGCCCAAGAAGGATTCCAGCGCGAAACCAGCCTTCAAGCCACCGCCAAGGTCTTCGTCACCCGACAGGCCGAAGTAGCTGGTCATCATCTTGCCGCTTTCAACTGCGGTCACGCGTGTGGAGGGCAGGGTCTTGTCATGGGCCCCTTCAAACGAACCGACGGACATGTCCAGCATGCCGTACAGCTTGACATCGGCGTGAGCAACACCAGCAACAGCCAGCAAGGCGGCGGCTGCCACCAGGTTCTTCTTTGCAAACATTGAGTTCTCCTAGCAATGAAATGAACAGAAATTTTGAACAGGGAGAGGTCCCGCAAGAGGCCCCAACCTCAAAGTTCATTGTGGGACGGAAAGTCCGCAGGAGGCTCGATAAGCAAGAATCGTGACAGCCTTACCCCCCGGCTTTTCGCTTTTTCCGTTGTCAAGTGACAACAAAAGTCGAATTTTGTATAAGATTTCAGGACATTTGCCCGTCAAAACAGGCGGTTTTGCCCGAAATTTAGTTGCCCAGGCAATTGATCAGCAGACCGCACCAACTTGGTTCGGGCGGCCTCAACCCGATCGGATATTCCAGACAGAATGCCCTATCGAGGTGCAAAAAGAGGTGCAAAAATCGCCCTTGGTGCCCGGTTCAGGGATTGAGCAAAGCCAGGATCTGGTTGCCGTAAGCCTGGAGCTTTTTCGCCCCCACGCCGCTGATGCCGGCGAGTTCGCCCAGGGTCTGCGGAGCGATGCGGGCCATGTCGGCCAGGGTGGCATCGTGGAACACCACGTAGGCCGGCAGGTTGTGGGCCTTGGCCACGCCAGCGCGCCACGCCTTGAGTTCAGTGAAGCGGGCGAGGGCCGCACCGTTCAAATCGGCTGGCGCCGCCGCTGAAGCGCCACCACTGCCTTCGGCCTTGCCTGCCCTCCCTCGGCGGGGCAGCTCGACCGCTTCGCGCAAGGTCAGTTGCACCTCGCCCTTGAGCACCGCGCGGGCGCTGTCGGTCAGGCTCAGGGTGTTGTATTCGCCTTCGGCCACCACATGACCCAGGGCCACCAATTGGCGCAACACAGCGCGCCACTGGTTTTCCGACAGCGCGGCGCCCACGCCAAAAGTGCTCAGGCTCTGGTGGCCGTACTGCGCCACCTTGTCGGTCTGTTTGCCGCGCAGCACGTCGATGAGGTGGCCGCCGCCAAAGCGCTGGCGGCCGTGCTGCCAGAAGCGGTAGATGCAGCTGAGCATCTTGCGGGCGGCCTCGGTGCCGTCCCAGGTGGCGGGGGGCGTGAGGCAGTTGTCGCAGTTGCCACAGGGCTGGCTGGCTTCGCCGAAGTAGGCCAGCAGGCGCACGCGTCGGCAGTCGTGGGCTTCGGCCAGGGCCAGCAAGGCATCGAGCTTGCCGCGCTGGATGCGCTTGAAATCGTCATTGGCCGGGCTCTCGTCGATCATGCGCCGCTGGTTGACCACATCGGCCAGCCCGTAGGTCAGCCAGGCATCGGCTTGGCCACCGTCGCGGCCGGCACGGCCCGTCTCCTGATAGTAGGCCTCGATGTTCTTGGGCAGATCCAGGTGGGCCACGAAGCGCACGTCTGGCTTGTCGATGCCCATGCCGAAGGCGATGGTGGCGACCATGACCAGGCCGTCTTCTCGCAGGAAGCGGTCCTGGTGCTTCTGGCGCACGGAAGCATCCAGGCCGGCGTGGTAGGGCAAGGCGGTGATGCCCTGCTCATTGAGCCAGTCGGCGGTTTCCTCGACCTTCTTGCGGCTTTGGCAATAGACGATGCCGGCGTCGCCATCGTGTTCGTCGCGGATGAAGCGCAGGAGCTGTTTGCGTGGTTCGTCTTTTTCGACCAGGGCGTAGCGGATGTTGGGCCGGTCGAAGCTGCTGATGAAGACGCGGGCGTCCTGCAACTGCAGGCGCTCGATCATGTCGGCGCGGGTCTGGTCGTCGGCGGTGGCCGTCAGAGCCAGGCGCGGCACATCGGGAAAACGCTCATGCAGCAGGCTGAGCTGGAGGTAGTCCTCGCGGAAATCGTGTCCCCACTGGCTGACGCAATGCGCTTCGTCGATGGCAAAGAGGCTGAGCAGGCCACGCTCATGCAAGCTGGCCAGCTGGGCCTGGAAGCGCAGGTTGGTGACGCGCTCGGGCGCCGCGTACAGCAGCACGAGCCGCCCGGACATCATCTCACGCTCGATGCGCTGGGTGTCTTCCAGGCTCAGCGTGCTGTTGAGGAAGGCCGCGTGCACGCCCACTTCTTCGAGTGCCCCGACCTGGTCGTGCATCAGGGCGATCAGCGGCGAGACCACCACCGTCACGCCGTAGCCCGCGCGGTGGCGTGCAATGGCAGGGATCTGGTAGCACAGGCTCTTGCCACCGCCGGTGGGCATCAGCACCAGTGCGTCGTGGCCGGTGGAGACATGGTCGACGATGGCCTGCTGCTGGCCGCGAAAGGCCGTGTAGCCGAAGACTTCCTGCAGGATGGCCGTCAGCGGCGCACCTTGAGATCGCCTGGCCTCCACGGGCAGGTGGGGCAGTTGGGCATCAGAGTCGAAATCGGCAAGCGGCAGGGCTGACACGTTGGCGGCGTTGGGGCGGGTCCGCGCGTAGCAAAGTGGAAAGTACGCGCACAGACGCTATTGTCGCCGCAGCCACGGCCGCTTTGCCCGCGATCTGCCCCAGGCCCCCATCGAGGGGTCTCTCAGGCCTGGAAGAAACTCACCGAGCCCTGCAGGGCCTGGGCTTGCTGGCGCAGGGAGGCCGCAGCAGCGGCGGCTTGCTCGACCAGGGCCCCGTTTTGCTGCATGGTGTTGTCGATGGCAGCCACGGCCTGCGTGACCTGCTCGATGCTGGAGGCCTGTTCGCGCGTGGCCGCCGAGATTTCGTAGACCACATCGCGCACCTGCTTGACGGCGTGCACCGCCGAAGCAATGGTTTCGCCGGCCTCGCCCACCAGGACGCTGCCGCGGTCCACACAGGCCACGCTGGCGTTGATCAGGGCCTTGATCTCGCGGGCCGCGTTGGCGCTGCGCTGGGCCAGTGCCCGCACTTCGGAGGCCACGACGGCAAAGCCTCTGCCCTGCTCACCTGCCCGCGCGGCTTCCACCGCCGCATTCAGCGCCAGGATATTGGTCTGGAAGGCGATGCCATCGATCACGCCGATGATCTCGGAGATCTTGCGCGAACTGTCGTTGATCTCGGTCATGGTCTGCACGACGTCGCCCACCACGGCACCACCGCGCTCGGCCACCTCGCTGGCGGTGACCGCCAGTTGCTGGGCTTGCGCAGCGTGATCGGCGCTGTGCTGCACACCATGCGAGAGGATGTTGATGGAGGCCGCTGTCTGCTGCAGGTTGGATGCCTGGGCCTCGGTGCGCGCCGACAGGTCCATGTTGCCGGATGCGATCTCGCCGGCGGCGTGCGAGACGGTGTCCGCCGCTTCACGCACCTGACCGACCACGCGCAGCAGGCTGTCGTTCATCTTGCCCATGGCCGCGCGCAACTGGCTGACCTCGTCATGCCCGTCGGCATGGATGCTCACACGCAGGTTGCCACTGGCCACTTCCTGGGCCGCCGACACGGCGTCATCCAAGGGCCTGGTGATGCTGCGCAGGATCAGGATGCACACGATGGCGCCGCAGCCCAAGGCCAGCGTCACCAAAGCTGCCATGGCCCAGAGGACCGACTGCATGCGGGTCTTGGCGGCTTCCAGGGACTGGCTCTGGATATGCTTGGCTGTGTCCATCACCTTGGCCACGATGGCATCGATCTTCTGAGTGGGCGGACGGTCCATGCCCTTGACAAGGCTGTCCACCTTGTGGGCGCTCTTGTCGGCCTCGGCGCGGTCGTAGTGGCTCAAAGCATCGAGGTACTTGGTCTTGAGCTCGCCCAGGGCGGCCTGTGCCTCATCGATGTCACCCGTGGGTTGACCGAGTTCGGTGAGCACCTTCTTCAACTCACCCAGACGGACCTGCGTGGCCTCGCCTTCCTTGTCGAAAGCCTTGCTGTATTTCTCGAATGCAGCCTCGTCACCACCGCGCAGCAGGGTGTTCTTCCATTCCTGGATCTGGATCTTGAAGGTGACCTGGGCGTGCCGCGCCAAATCGACCGCCGCCTCGAATTGCTGGGCCTTGAGCGCGCTGGCTTCGAACTGACTTTCGTCCGCCTTGAGCGCCCACCAGGCGGTCCCGCCGACAAACAGCAGGGCCACCCCCATGGCTCCAGCCATGACAGCCAGGCGCGTGCCGATCTTCAAACTACCGATCATGATGACGACTCCGATGTCGTTTAGGGCGTTCAATTCGCCAGCCCTGTGGCGATGCCCGGATGAACGTGCCTCGTCGCCTTGACAGGAGGTTTTTGCGGGGACCGCTCCGGTGAAGCACCCCATTTATCGGACACGCGGGATCGGACTTTACGTTCACAAATTGAGGACTTCGACCCGATAAGAGGCTGATCAACATGGCAAATCGCTCGGCGCACCCTTCTGGGGCGCCCTTTTGACGCAAGCGGTCAAACCAGCCGCCAGTCAGCCCTCGGCCACCTCGATGACGGCAGCCGAGTAGGCCTGCTGGAAGGCCGCCGGCATGCGCCGCACACGGCCTTCGGCGATGTCGACGCACACGAACTGCGTGCGCCCCCGAAAGACCGTCGCCCCGTCTTCCAGGCGGATGAACTGGTAGTGGCGGCGCAGAGTCAGCTTGTCTGCATGCGTGAGCCAGGTGCCCAGGACCAGGCTTTCACCCAGCCGCGTGGCCTGCAGGTAGTTGAGCTCATGCTGGCGCACGACCATGCCATGCCCCAGCGCCTCGTATTCGGCCGGCCCCAGGCCCAGCGCTGAGGAGTGTGCCCAGGCCACGTCCTCCAGCCATTGCAGGTAGACCACGTTGTTCGTGTGGCGCATCAGGTCGATGTGCTGGTCCTGCACGGTGACATGCAGCACATAGGGATGCGTGTGATCCCACTGGAGTTCAGTCACGGAAGGCATCGTCATGCATGGCTTGCGCTGGATTCGGATTGGCGCAATGATGCCATCTCGACCCTCAAGGGAGCCTGCCATGAAACTCTCGGCATGCGTGTTCCTGATCACTGGCGGCTGCTCAGGCCTGGGCGCCGCCGCCGCCCGGATGGCGTGGGAGGCCGGCGCCCGCGTGCTGCTGGTCGACCGCTGCGCCCCATCGCCCGAGCACCCCTTGCGCCAGCTCGACCCGTACGAGGAGCGATGGTACTGGCAGGACACCGATGTCAGCGACGACACGCAGGGCTCGGCCGCCGTCTACATGGCGCAAGACCGCTTTGGCCGACTGGACGTGCTGCTCAACGCGGCCGGCGTGGCCTTTGAGGAATGCCTGCACGGGCGAGAGGGACCGCATCAGCTGTCCACCTTCCAGCGGGTGATGCAGGTCAATCTGCTGGGCAGCTTCAACATGATGCGGCTGGCCGTGTCGGTGATGATGGCTTCGCCGCCCCGCGCGGGCGAGCCGGCCGATGCCTGCCGTGGCGTGATCATCAATACCGCGTCGATCGCGGCCTTCGAGGGGCAGATGGGGCAGGTGGCGTATGCGGCGTCCAAAGGCGGCATCGCGGCCATGACCTTGCCCGCAGCGCGTGATCTGGCCAAGGACCGCATCCGGGTCATGGCGGTGGCCCCGGGCGTCTTCAGCACGCCCTTGACCGCCGGGCTGGCACTGGAGCGCCGGGAAACCCTGGTGGCCAGCGTGCCCTGCCCGCCTCGCCTGGGGCAGCCCGAGGAGTACGCCGCGCTGGTGCGCCACATCGTGGAAAACGACTACCTCAATGGTGAGGTGATACGGCTGGACGGCGGCTTGCGCCTCGGGCTTGTCTGAGCTTGACTCAAATAATCTGGCTTACAGGTGATATGTAATTGCTGCACAAATTAGGTGAATCGTGGCATGATCGCGCCATTCTTGAGTGACACTCAATTTTCACCGTGCCCACCAGCCTGCAACGCACCACGCCTCGCCGAGCCAAGTCCCAGGAGCGCATCCAGACGCTGCTGGGTGCCGCCAGGCAGGTGTTCTCGCAGCAGGGCTACCAGCGCGCCACCACGGCCCAGATCGCCGAAGCGGCGGGCGTGTCCGAGGCCACGGTGTTCACCTACTTCCCCGGCAAGCGCGAGCTGTGCATCCAGGTCATCAAGGACTGGTACGACGAGATCAGCAGCGAGCTGGAGCGCGATGTGCCCCGTCTCCACGGTGTGCACGCCAAGCTCAGCCATGTGGTGCGCGCCCACCTGGTCACGCTATTGGCCGATGGCTCGGGCATGTGTGCCCTGGTGCTCAGTGAAGGCCGCGCCGCCGAGCCCGAACTTGCCCAGGTCATCACCGACTGCAAGCGCCGCTATACCGCGCCGCTGATGGACTGCCTGGCCGAAGCCCAGACGCAAGGCCAGATCCGCCAGGACATGCCTTTGCGCCTGCTGCGCGATGTGGTTTATGGCTCGATGGAGCACGTGCTGTGGGATGCCATCACCACGATGAAGCGCCCCCGCATCGACACCACGGCCGAGCAATTGACCGAACTGATCTGGAGCGCGCTGATGCCACGTGACACCTCGCTGGCAGCACTGAGCCGCTTCAAGGATGAGGTCAGCGAAGCGCTGCGCCACATCCACCCCAAGACCTGACACAGACCGAAGACACCATGGCCGTCATCGAGACCCAACTCAATCCGCGCTCGGAAGGCTTCAAGGCCAGTGCCCAGGCCATGCAGGCCCTGGTCGCAGACCTGGAACAGCAACTGGCACGCATCGCGCAAGGCGGTGGCGAAGGGCCGCGTGCCAAGCACCTTGCGCGGGGCAAGCTGCTGCCGCGCGACCGCGTCGAGCAATTGCTGGACGTGGGCTCGCCTTTTTTGGAAGTGGCGCCGCTGGCCGCGCTCAATGTGTATGAGAACGCAGCGCCTTCCGCCGGTGTGATCGCCGGGATCGGCCGCGTGTCGGGCGTGGAGTGCATGATCGTGTGCAACGACGCCACCGTCAAAGGCGGCACCTACTTCCCGCTGTCGGTCAAGAAGCACCTGCGCGCGCAGGAGATCGCCTGGCAGAACCGACTACCCTGCATCTATCTGGTGGACTCGGGCGGCGCCAACCTGCCCAATCAGGACGAGGTCTTCCCCGACCGCGACCACTTCGGCCGCATCTTCTACAACCAGGCCAATATGAGCGCGGCCGGCATCCCGCAGATCGCGGTGGTGATGGGCTCGTGCACGGCCGGTGGGGCCTATGTGCCCGCCATGAGCGACGAGACCATCATCGTGCAGAACCAGGGCACGATCTTCCTCGGTGGCCCGCCGCTGGTCAAAGCCGCCACCGGCGAAGAGGTGACGGCCGAAGACCTGGGCGGCGGCGACGTGCACACGCGCCTGTCGGGCGTGGCCGACCACCTCGCTCGTGACGACGACCATGCACTGGCCCTGGCCCGTCAATGCGTGGCGCGGCTGAACTGGCGCAAGTCTCCGGAGCTGTCGCTGCTGACGCCTCGCCCGCCACAGTACGACACCAACGAGCTCAACGGCATCATCCCCACCGATACCCGCAAGCCCTTCGATGTGCGCGAGGTGATCGCCCGCATCGTGGATGGTTCGGAGTTCGACGAGTTCAAGCCGCGCTACGGCAACACCCTGGTCACCGGCTTCGCCCACATCGAGGGCATGCCCGTGGGCATCATCGCCAACAACGGCATCCTGTTCTCGGAGAGCGCCAACAAGGGCGCGCACTTCATCGAGCTGTGCTGCCAGCGCAAGATCCCGCTGGTCTTTCTGCAGAACATCACCGGCTTCATGGTGGGCCGCAAGTACGAGAACGAGGGCATTGCGCGTGCTGGTGCCAAGATGGTGACCGCCGTGTCGTGCGCCCAGATTCCCAAGTTCACGGTGATCATCGGCGGCTCGTTCGGGGCCGGCAACTATGGCATGTGCGGCCGCGCCTACAACCCACGCTTCTTGTGGATGTGGCCGAACGCGCGCATCAGCGTGATGGGTGGCGAGCAGGCGGCCAGCGTGCTGGCCACGGTCAAGCGCGATGGCATCGAGGCCAGGGGCGGCACCTGGAGCTTTGACGAAGAAGCCGCTTTCAAGGCCCCGATCCGCGAGCAATACGAGGCACAAGGCCATCCTTATTACGCCTCGGCACGCCTGTGGGACGACGGCGTGATCCGCCCCACCGACACCCGCCGCGTGCTGGCCCTGGCTTTGAGCGCCAGCTTGAACGCGCCGATGGCCGACACACGCTACGGCGTCTTCCGGATGTAAGGCGTTGCCCCAAGGAGAACAAGCCATGTCGCGACTCGATATCCAGCACGAAGGCCATGTCTGTCACGTCTACTTGAACCGGCCGGAGCTGCGCAATGCGTTTGATGCGGAGACCATCGCCGAGCTCACGCACACCTTCAAGGACCTGGCGCAGGACCAGGCCTTGCGCGCCGTGGTGCTGGGTGCCCATGGCAAGGTCTTCAGCGCCGGCGCCGACCTGAACTGGATGCGCGCGATGGCCGACTACGCCTGGGCCGAGAACCACACGGATGCGGCCAGGCTGGCCGACATGCTGTGGTCCATCGCCAGCATGCCGGTGCCCGTGATCGCCAAGGTGCAGGGCGACTGCTATGGCGGCGGCGTAGGCCTGGTGGCCTGTTGCGATGTGGTGGTGGCGTCCGAGCAGGCGGGCTTTTGCCTGTCTGAGGCACGGCTGGGTTTGATCCCGGCCACCATCAGCCCCTATGTGATCCATGCGATCGGCGAGCGCGCCGCGCGACGCTACTTCGTGACGGCCGAGCGCTTCAGTGCCCAGCAGGCGCTGATCGCTGGTCTGGTGCACGAGGTCTGCGCGGCCGATGCCCTGCATGAGACCACACACCAGATCGTGCACAGCATCGTGCACAACGGGCCTTTGGCGGTACGGGCCAGCAAGCAGTTGGTCAAGGACATCGGCAAGCTGCCCTTGAACCCCGACCTGCGTGACCTGACCGCGCGCCGCATCGCCGACATCCGCGCCAGCGAAGAAGGCCGCGAAGGCGTACAGGCCTTTTTGAACAAACGCAAACCGCAATGGCAATCGGACGTCAAGCCCTTTGCCATGAAGCCAGGTGTGCGTGACCTCGAAGAACCCAACGATTGACAACACAGGATCGCCATCCATATGTTCAACAAGATCCTGATCGCCAACCGGGGTGACAAGGTCGAAGACCTTGCGGCGAAGCCAAATCGCATGGGCACGCAAAGCGTGTCGCAGGCGAGTTCAACCCGGGAGCGCTGATGTTTCAAAAGATCCTGATCGCCAACCGGGGTGAAATCGCCTGCCGCGTGGCCGCGACCGCGCGTCGCATGGGCATCCGCACCGTGGCCGTGTATTCCGACGCCGACGCGCAAGCCTTGCATGTGCAGGCCTGCGATGAAGCCGTGCACATCGGCCCGGCCAGCCCGCGTGAGAGCTACCTGCGCGCCGACCGCATCCTCGAAGCGGCCAAGGCCACCGGCGCCCAGGCCGTGCACCCCGGCTACGGCTTTCTCAGCGAGAACGAAGACTTCGCCCAGGCCTGCGAGGAAGCGGGCATGGCCTTCATCGGCCCACCCGCATCGGCCATCGCGGCCATGGGCAGCAAATCCGCTGCCAAGGCCTTGATGGAGAAGGCCGGCGTGTCCTTGGTACCCGGCTACCACGGTGACCGGCAAGACCCTGCCTTCCTGCAAGTCCAAGCCAATGCCATGGGCTATCCCGTGCTGATCAAGGCCAGCGCCGGTGGCGGCGGCAAGGGCATGCGGGCTGTGCACAGTGCAGCCGAGTTCGAAGCCGCCCTGGCCTCCTGCCAGCGCGAAGCCCAGGCCAGCTTTGGCAGCGCCCATGTGCTGGTGGAGCGCTACCTCACGCAGCCCCGCCACATCGAGATCCAGGTGTTTGGCGATCGGCACGGCAACTACGTCTACCTCTTCGAGCGCGACTGCTCGGTGCAGCGCCGCCATCAGAAGGTGCTGGAGGAAGCCCCCGCCCCCGGCATGACGCCCGAACGCCGCAAGCAGATGGGCGAAGCGGCCATCGCCGCCGCGCGCAGCGTGGGCTATGTGGGTGCGGGCACCGTCGAGTTCATCTGCGAGCAAGACTGGGCGAGTGACGCCGCAGGGCCGCCCCAAGGTGTCACAGCCCCTCTGGGGGGCAGCGCAGCCTGCGAGGCAGCAAGCGTGGGGGCTCAAGGTTTCTATTTCATGGAGATGAACACGCGCCTGCAGGTCGAGCACCCCGTCACCGAGGCCATCACCGGGCTCGATCTGGTCGAGTGGCAATTGCGCGTGGCGGCCGGCGAGCCCCTGCCCCTACAGCAAGACCAGTTGCAGATCAGGGGCCACGCCATCGAAGCCCGCATCTGCGCCGAAAACCCGGCCCAGCAGTTCCTGCCGGCCACGGGTACCTTGCAGGTCCTGCGCACGCCATCTGCCGTATCGTTTGAAGTGGCCCCGGTGCGCATCGACAGCGGCGTACGCGAAGGCGATGCCATCTCGCCCTATTACGACTCGATGATCGCCAAGCTCATCGTCTGGGGAGAGGACCGCGCTTCCGCCTTGAGCCGGCTGGATGCGGCGCTGCGTGATCTGCACATCACCGGTCTGCACACCAATGTGGCTTTCGTGCGCCGCGTGATCAACACAAGCTCTTTCTCGCGCGCCCAGCTGGACACGGCTTTGATCGAGCGCGAGCACGCGGCCTTGTTCCAAGCCCCCGGCCTGCCGCTGAACGTGGCCATCGGTGCCGCCATGGCCGGCATGCTGCCCGCCGTGGGTCAAGCCTCGTCGTCGTCAAGCCAGGACCCGTGGTCGCTTCAAGACGGCTGGCGCCTGCACGGCCAGCCGCGCCACCGCGAGGTGCTCGAACTCGATGACCAGGCCATCACGGTGACCTCCACGCAGCTGGGGCCACAGGCTTACGAACTCCAGTTCGGCGACCAGCGCTGCGTGCTGAACGTGCATGGCAGGCCAGGCCCAACTGGCGGTGATCAACTGGACATCAGCGTTGACGGCCAACGGCTGCGCGTGAGCGTCTACCGACATGCTGACGACATCCATGTCTTCACGGACCAAGGCAGCGCCCATCTGCTGCGCATCAACCCGCTCAGCCAGGTCGACCATGGCCACCATGGCTCGGGCCGATTGACCGCACTGATGCCGGGCAAGGTCGTCGCCCTGCTGGTCAAGGAAGGCCAGGTCGTCAAGCAGGGCGACCCACTGGCCGTGACCGAAGCCATGAAGATGGAGCACACGCTCACCTCGCCGCAAGACGGTACCGTGGCGGCCATCCTGTGCAGCGTGGGCGACCAGGTGGCCGAGGGCGTCGAGCTCTTGCGTATCGATTAAAGGCCATGCTGAACAAGGCACATGAGGAACGCACCATGATCCCCTCGCACTTTCCCAAGCAGGTCCAGCTGGTCGATGTCGGCCCGCGCGATGGCCTGCAAAACGAAGGCCGCCCGGTCGATGCCGCTGACAAGATCGAGCTCGTGCACCGCTTGCAAGCCGCGGGCCTCCAGCAGATCGAGGTCACCAGCTTCGTGAGCCCCAAGTGGGTGCCGCAGATGGGCGACAACGCCGAGGTGATGGCGGGCCTTCAACGTCGGGAGGGCGTGCGCTACTCGGTGCTCACGCCGAACATGAAGGGCTTCGAGGGCGCCCTGGCCGCCAAGGCCGATGAGGTGGTGATCTTTGCGGCGGCCAGCGAGGCCTTCAGCCAGCGCAACATCAACTGCTCGATTGCCGATTCCATCGAGCGCTTCCGACCTGTGGTCGAGGCCGCACGTGCAGCCGGCATGCGTGTGCGCGCAGCGGTGTCCTGCGCGCTGGGCTGCCCCTATCAGGGCGAGGTGTCCATTGATGCCGTGGACGACGTGGCGCAGCGCCTGCTGGACATCGGCAGCCACCACATCGGGATTGCCGACACCATCGGCGTGGGCACGGCCGGCCGCGTCAAGCTGGTGATGGAGCGCGTGCTGCGGCATGTGCCCATCTATGAGCTCAGCGGGCACTTCCATGACACCTACGGTCAGGCTCTGACCAATATCTACGGCTGCCTGGAACTGGGCATCCACACCTTCGATGCCAGCGTGGCCGGCCTGGGCGGCTGCCCCTATGCCAAGGGTGCCACGGGCAATGTGGCCACCGAAGACGTGGTCTACCTGCTGCATGGTCTGGGCATCACCACGGGCATCGACCTGGACAAGCTGGTGGATGCCGCCGACTACATCTCGGGCGTGCTGGGCCGCAAGCCCGTGTCCCGCGTCAGCAATGCCTTGCTGGCCAAACGCGCCCACCCCACGATCTGACCGCTGACACATTGATTGCGAGGAGACAAGACCATGAACCTGCCCGGCCTGAACCACCAGCTTGGTGATGACATCGACGCCCTGCGCGATGCCGTGCGCCACTTCGTCGACAAGGAGCTGACCCCCATCGCAGCCGACATCGAGCGCGAGAACAACTTCCCCGCGGCGATGTGGAAGAAGCTGGGTGACCTGGGCCTGCATGGCCTGACCGTGAGCGAAGAATACGGCGGCACCCATATGGGCTACCTGGCCCACATGGTCGCGATGGAAGAAGTCAGCCGGGGCAGCTCCGCCGTGGCCCTGAGCTATGGCGCGCACTCCAATCTGTGCGTCAACCAGATCTACCGAAACGGCAGCGAGGCCCAGCGACGCAAGTACCTGCCCAAGCTGATCAGCGGCGAGCACGTGGGCGCACTGGCGATGAGCGAGCCCAATGCCGGCTCCGATGTCGTCAGCATGAAGCTGCGCGCCGAGCTGCGTGGTGACCGCTATGTGCTCAATGGCAGCAAGATGTGGATCACGAACGGCGGTGACGCCGACACCCTCGTGGTCTATGCCAAGACCGAGCCCGAAATGGGCGCACGCGGCATGACCGCCTTCATCATCGAGAAGGGCTTCAAGGGCTTTGGCAAGGGCAACAAGCTCGACAAGCTGGGCATGCGCGGCTCCAACACCTACCCGCTGTTCTTCGAGGACTGCGAGGTGCCCGTTGAGAACGTGCTGGGCAGCGAAGGCAGCGGCGCCAAGGTGCTGATGAGCGGCCTGGACTACGAACGCGCCGTGCTGTCGGGCGGGCCGCTGGGCATCATGCAGGCCGTGATGGACAACATCGTGCCCTACATCCACGAGCGCAAGCAGTTCGGCCAGCCCATCGGCGAATTCCAGCTGCTGCAAGGCAAGGTGGCCGACATGTACACCATGCAGCAGGCCGTCAAGTCCTTTGCCTACACGGTGGCCAAGAACCTCGATGCGCTGGGCAGCCAGCATGCACGCCATGTGCGCAAGGACTGCGCTGCGCTGATCCTGATGGCCGCCGAGAAGGCCACCTGGATGGCGGGCGAAGGCATCCAGATCTTCGGCGGCAACGGCTACATCAACGACTACCCGCTGGGCCGCCTGTGGCGTGACGCCAAGCTCTATGAGATCGGCGCGGGCACCAGCGAGATCCGCCGCATGCTGATCGGCCGCGAGCTGTTTGCCGAGACGATGTGATTAAGAACTTGTCCGTCAATAGGCGAGAGGAGGGTGGCGAGGCATTTCGGGATGCAGAGCAAGGCGCAACACCGCAGCGATACCCGAAGGTATCGCGAGGATTTGCAACGCCGCTGTGCGCCCGAAAGGACCGTCAAACCGACCTCGACTGTTTACGGACAAGTTCTAAGGCGTGGCCGGCTCGCTCTCCACTTCGTGGAAGCGGGTCAGGTCTACCACCCTGCTGCCATCGGGCATCTCGCGCAGCACATCTGCAAAGCGCCCGTCGAAGACCAGGTCCTGCCACTCGTAGTCGTGCACGGCATGCACGGTGGCCGCCACGGTTTCATCATGCCCGGCAATCGAGACGGCAATACGTGCCTGGCTATTGGCCAGATCCTGCGACGTCAGCCCATGCAGAGGGCTGTGCTCGTTGATCTCGTGGATCAGGGTCCAGGTCAAGTTGAAGACCTGGGTCCGCTCGCGGCGCAGCTTCAGGTCATGGATGCGGAAATAAGGTTCGCCTTCCTTCAGACGCTCGATGCGCACGATGGACATCATGGCGCTGACATCCACGATGCGGTTGTAGCGCTCATTGGCCATGCGCAGCATCAGCACGCGCTGCCCGTCGAACTGGCGGATCACCGCCCGGCTGCTGAACATGATGCGCGCCTTGGGCTTGGCAAAGCGCGCGAAGATCAGGCCCGTGGTCACCGCCAGGATGGCCATGCCAAACATGATCTCCACCACCGCGATGATGTGCCCCGCCGTCGTTGCCGGCGACATCTCACCGTAGCCCACTGTGGCCAGGGTTTCGACGCTGAAGAAAAAGTGGTCCCAGAACATGCCCGGGCGGGCGTTGGCCACGCTGCCCGGCACCAGCCAGTAGGCCAGTGCGAAACACAGGTTCAGGCTGAAGAACAACAGCACCAGCAGACCGAAGAAGCGCGGCCAGCTGAGCGTGAGCACAAAGTGATACGGGTCGAACAGGCCACGCGTGGGGTGGCCTTTGGCCAGCACCTGAGTCCGCCCGACGTGGACCGATCGAATATGACCTTGTTTGTGGTGATTCATTGCATCCTGCTCGGTTGGCGGTCAAGTCTGTCGCATGCACGACCTGCGCCTGAACGGCACCATTTTCGCAGCACCAGCCCACACCCCGAACGAGGGCCTCCCCATATTGAAAAGGGTGCCAATGTGATAGAAATCGGTCACCAAATAACACCAAATGGGAGTGAACATGCAACGAGCCCCTGCGCGTCCGAAAATGCGTCTAATCTGGCTGGCACTGGCCATCACCATGGGCCTTCAGGCCTGTGGTGGGGGCGGAGGTGGTGGACCCGACGGTGACACCAACACGACCCCGACTACTAGTACCGTGTCAGGCTACGGTGCGACACGCCCGACTCAAACAACGTCATCCAGCAACAGCAGCGCCTCACCATCTGCCAACCTCGGCCCCGGTATGGCCAGCAGCTATGCAGAGACCACGCTGCAATTGGCCGTCGAAGAATTGAACATCGCTTTGGACAAGGCTGACAACGTGCTGGCTGCACCGCCCTTGACACTGGCTCACCTCAATGCCCTGTTGAGCGCCGGCCACGGTGCCACGGCCAGCCAGCTCAAGGCGGCCTTTCCTGACGCGGAAGCCTGGGCCACCCAGTTGAAGAACGACAACCCCATCTTGCGGCAGCTGTGGTCACCGCAAGGTCAGTCCTTTCTGCTGACCTTCCTTCATGCCACGGATTTGTCTGGCGCCAACTCGGCCACCAACGCCTGGCAAGGTCATGAAACCGGCTTCTTCAGCTCACCAGCCACACCAGATGCCTCATTCGATTCCGCCTTGCAAGCGGTCGATTCCGAGTGGAGCAGCTACTCGCTAGAGGCCACCGCGTTCAATCACCTGACCATCGTCGATGCCATGCAAGTACAGGCCTCCTGGTCAAATGCGACGACCTTTGATGGCCGCTTCCAGGTCGATGGTGGCGGTAACCGGTTGATGACGATGTTGAAGGTTTCCGATGGCGTTCGCCGCTACGCCGAAACCGACTTCACCACCAACGCGCTCACCAGCAATGGCCTGACGATCTTGAGCATCGTGCCCAGCACCGTCTCGGTTCGCGACTTCGCCAAATCCTTGCAGTTGAACACAGCAATCCAACACAGTCTGGCTGCCCTGAGCAGCAACAGCACTCAAGCGGGTGAGATGGTTCTGCCCGCCGGCACGCTCAAACTGGCGCAGCATGCCGACAGCGTGATCGTCCACAGGAACGTCAATCTGCCCTACGACGAAATTCAAGCCGACATGGGCGGTCTAGATGGCAACGGCGGCACATACGCCAAGGTGGTCTCACCTGCGTCGGTCTTGAATCTGATCGTCAATGCGTTGACCCTGCAGTCGGCCAATGCAACGGAATTCATCTTCAGCCCACTCAACCAGCATGGTCGCCAAAACGGCGGCGGTGGTGACTACGGGGTGATCGTTACAGAACGAGCACCTCCACCATACATCCCGCCCTGCGAACGCGCCCCAGACCTCAAGAGCTTCTTCCTCGTGATCCTGGACGCGCAGCAGGCCGTGCTGTCGATCTCAACCATCATCGACCCCAGTGGCAATGCAACGGGGTCTTGTACAGGCTGAGAATCAACGCATATTGCCCGTATGCCCCAGCGAATAGCGCCCGGGCTGCGGCCACAGTGTCAGGCCATGCGGCTCGGCACCCACCTTGATCTGCGAGACCTCCCCGGTGGTGGTGTCGAAGCGGTAGACCACATCGTCGAAACGACCTGAGAGCCACAGCCACTTGCCATCGGCGCTGATGTTGCCCATGTCGGGGCTACCGCCGCCCGGTACCGGCCAGCGAGCCACGATCTTGTCGGTGGCGAAATCAACCACGGTCACGCTGCCTGGGCCCCTGCGGGGGCCATGGATCCGGTGCGAGCCACGGTTGGCCACATAGAGATTCTTGCCATCTCGGCTGGGGTACAGGCCGTGCGCGGCCACGCCGGTGGTGATGAAGCCAATCTCCTTGAAGGCCTCGGCATCCAGGATGTGCACACCGTCGGCCTCCATGTCGGCCACGTAGAAGCGCTTGCCGTCGGGCGAGACGCGGATGTCCTGCGGCATGCCTTTCTTCGAGGTGCAGATCTCGGTGTCAGGCAGGCCCTGTGGCACGGGCTTGTCCTTCAGCCGTGTGGCAGGCATCTTGAGCGTGAGGTAGCCCATCACTTCGCGTTTGACCAGGTCGATCTTGGCCACGCTGCCTTCGAACTCGCAGGTGAAGATGGCGTAGCGCCCATCGATCGAGAAATCGGCATGGTTGATGCCACCGCACTTGGGCACATCGATCGAATACTGCATGGCCATGGTCTTCGGGTCACGGAAGTCCAGGCGATGGCGGGCTTCGGCCACCACGATGGCCGACTTGCCGTCCGGCGTGAAGTACATGTTGTAGGGGTCGTCCACCGGGATGTTCTTGCCAGGCTTGCCCGTGCGTGGGTCGACGGGCGTGAGGCTGCCGGTGAGCTTGCGCTCGGCATTGTTGGCCACCCACAGCGTGCGCAGGTCCCACGAAGGCACGACGTGCTGTGGTGCATCGCCCACCTTGAAGCGGTCGACCACCTTCATCTTGCCGGGGTCGATCACGTACACGTCCATCGAGCGCAGATTGGGCACGTAGACGCGCTCCAGGTCGTCCTTGACGACGGCTTGCAGCTTGGACGGGTCGCTGATCTCGCTGTACAGATTGCGCGGATCGAGCACGGGTGCCATGCCTGGCACGGTCGTGATGGGCGCAGATGCGGCCACAACAGGCGTAGCGGGCTGCTGGGCCGACACGCTCTCCACCTCCACCAGGGCCAGGGTGCTTGCCGCTGCGATCGCCAGTGTCACGGCACCGGCCACGATTTTCTTGTTCAACAAAATGCTATCTCCAGGAAACTGAGGCGATCAGGGCGCGGTTTGCGCGGCCCGAATCGCGGCGACCGATGATTCCACAATGCGCTGCACCCCCATCTGACCCAGGTCAGCGGTGGCCCGCCTGGGGTCGCCGGAAACGCCATTGTGCGCTCCCTGCTTGCCCGCCTGCCCCAACAGCTCGGTTCTGACCATCTCAGGTGCCAGGGCCATGGTCAGCGCGGTGTCCGCCAGACCGGCATGCATGCCAATCTCGGCCTCGCTGAAACCACGCTTCTTGAGATCGGCCACGTAGTCGGTCTGGGTGACGCGGTAGTAGGCACTCAGGGCCAGCACCCGGCAGGCCGGATCCTTGGCCCAGGCCTTGTTCAGCTTGGCCGCCACGCGCTCCTCGCTTTTTTGGTAGCCGCCGTGGTCCCCCAGAAAAACGACCTGTCGGAAACCATGCTGCTTGAAGCTGCGCGCCGTGGATTCCAACATCGACTCGAAGGTCGCCTCGGGGATGGAGATGGTGCCGGTGAAGCGCATGTGCGCCACCGGTGGGTCGATGCTGCCCTCGGGCACGTAGGCGATCACCGGCGCGACCACGGCATGGCCCAGGCGCTCGGCGATCTGTCCGGCCAGCACACGGGCTCGGGCATTGTGTTTGCCCAGGGCCAGGTGCGGGCCGCTTTGCTCCGTCCCGCCAATGGGTATCAGTACGGTGGTGCTGCCCGCGCGCAAACGGGCTTGGAGCTCGGGCGAGGTCATGTCTTCGATGTAAAGGCCAGGTAAAGAACCGGCTGCTGCCATCGCCGCTGTGCCCCAAAAACAGGCGCTGGCCACCAGGAAGTGTGACAACTTGCTCATCCCGCCATTCTGCCAGCCCCGATCCATCGAGCTGGCCCGCCTAAGCCTGCTTACTCGCACTTTAGAACGGCCAAGCGCTGCCTAGACTGGCGTCACCCCGCCGCGTCCCCATGGCCAGATAGGCTAGATAAGAAGGCAGTTGCTGATGGCCACGATAGACATCACCACCTTGTCGAGCGACCAGATCGCTCAGCTGACCGCAACGCAGCTTGCTGGCTTGAGCACGAACGACATCGCCTTGATGACGGCCGATCAGATCGGGGCGCTCACGGCCTCGCAAGTTGCGATTTTCTCTGTGCCTCAACTGGCCGCGTTCGCCCCTCAGGTGATGAATGCGCTCTCGGTCGCGGCCGTGGGTGGCTTCACGGCCACGCAGGTCAGCCACCTGAGCGTGCCGCAGCTGACGTCCTTGACGGATGACCAGCTGGGTGGCCTCAATGCGCGCCAGACTGTCGTCTTGAGCACCGCACAGATCACGTCTCTGAGCGTGGAGCAGATCCAGTCTCTGAGCACAGCCAGTGTCCAGGCCATCAGCACGAGTGCCATACAAGCGCTCAATGCAGATGCCGTCAATGGCCTGACCCAAAATGGCGCAACACCACTGACTGCTCGCCAGGTGGTGGCCTTGAGCAGCACGCAGATCAGCAGCCTGTCGTTGGACACCATCGATGCGCTGAGCACCACGCAGGTCGCTGCCGTGACATCCACACAGGCCACGGCGCTGAGCGCCACCCAGCTCAATGAACTGAGTCAGCAAAACGTGGCTGTCCTGAGCACGGCCGCCGTGCATGCCCTGTCGAGCGCGCAGCTCAGCGTTCTGGGCGATGCGCAATTGAATGCACTCAGCACCACTCAGGTGAGCGTGCTCGGCAGCACGCAGCTCAACGCGCTCAGCCTGGATCAGGTCAGCTCGCTGTCGACGGCGGGTGTCGCCCTGCTCAGTACCGCCGCCGTTCATGGCCTGGCCACAGACGCGCTCAACGCCCTGACCGTCAACGCCGCCACGCCCCTGAGCAGCACCCAGATTGCCTCGCTGGCTTCTGCCCAGGTTCAGTCCCTGTCGCTGGACACCATCGATGCGCTGAGCACGACCCAGGTTGTGGGGCTCACGTCCGCCCAGGTCATGGCCTTCAACACCATGCAGCTCGACGAGCTGGGGGCCGTGCGCGTGCCGTATCTCAGTACAGCCGTGATCCATGGCTTGAGTGCAGACCGCCTCAATGCACTCAATGCCGACGAGCTGGGGTCGCTGACGACACGCGAAGTCGCGGCCTTGACCACCAGCCAGATTGGGGCCTTGAGCGCAGACAGCCTGTCAGCGCTGGGCAGCACTCAGTTTGCGGCCTTGAGTTCAGCCCAGATCACGGCCCTGAGCGGCAGCCAATGGCAGGCCCTGGGTGACGACGATGTGGCGGCTCTCAACACCCAGGCCGTGCGCATGCTGAGCGCCGCGCAACTGGCCGCCATGTCACCCGAACAGATCGGCTCGCTGACCACCACTCAGATCGCCGCCATGAGCAGCGCCGAGATCGTGGCCCTGTCGCCCGATCAGTTGGGCGCGCTGTCGGCGCCGGCCATTGCGGCCATCAGCACCAATGCCATCCGCATGCTGGGCACCGACGCGCTCAATACCTTGACCGCCTACGACAGTCTGCCCCTGACCAGCCGCCAGATCGCGGTGCTGAGTACCGCGCAGGTGGCCGGCCTGACGCTGGACACGATCGACGCGCTCAGCACCACCCAGGTGTCGGGCTTCACCTCGGCACAGGTCCTGGCGCTCAATACACAACAACTTGTTGAGCTGGGCGCCGACAACATCGCAGCCCTGAGCACCTCGGCCATCCACAGCCTGACCACGGACAGGCTCAATGCCTTGAGCGTCGACGAACTGGGGGCATTGAGCACCCATGAGCTGGCGGCCATGACGCCGTCGCAACTGGCTTCATTGAACCCGAATGCCGTAGCGGCCTTCAACACCACCCAGCTACACAGCCTGGGTGCCCTGCAGGTAGCCGCCTTCAACTCGCAGCAGATCCAGGCCCTCAGCGATGACGCCATCTCGGCCTTGAACACCGCCGCTGTACGGGCCTTGACGCTGACCCAGCTGAGCTCACTGAGTGACGAGCAGTTCGGCGCCTTGACCTCCATCCAGACCGCAGCATTGACCTCGGTGCAGGCTGTAGCCTTGACCGTGGAACATGCCGATGCCTTGAGTGCACCCGCCATCGCCTCGCTCAACACCGCGGTCATCCGTTCTTTGAGCGTGGACGCGCTCAACAGCCTGACCGTGGAGGGCAGCACACCGCTGACCAGCCGTCAACTTGGCATGTTGAGCACGGCGCAGGTCGCTGGCCTGTCCATGGACACGATTGACGCGCTCACCAGCACACAATTGGCCGGCCTGAATTCCAGCCAGGTCGCCGCATTGTCTGCAGACCAGGTCACCGAACTGGGCGTACAGCACCTCTCGTCACTGAGCACCAGCGTCATCCACGCCATGTCGCCAGCCAGACTGGCCGCCTTGGGTGCCGATGCCATCGCCAGCATGACCTCGGTCCAGATCGCCAGCATGACCACCAATCAGATGGGGCAGCTCGCGCTGGATGAAGTGGCTGCCCTCACCACCGCGCAGATCAACGGCGTGAGCGCCGTGCAGGTGGCCGCTTTGAGCCCGACACAGTTGCAGGCCATGTCCGCCAGCAACGTCGGCTTGCTGAACACCGTTGCCGTGCACACGCTGAGCTCAACCCAGCTTGGTGCCTTGACAGATGAGCAGATGGGCGCCCTCACGGCACGGCAGGTGTCTGTGATCAGCAGTGCGCAGGCCGGTGCATTGACCGTGGAGCAGTTGCAGGCCATGAGCACCACCTCGGTGGCTGCACTCAACACCGCTGCCATCCGGGCCCTGAGCGGTGAGGCCATCAACGCCCTCGTGGTGAACTGGACCGACCCTTTCACCAGCCGCCAGATCGCGGTGCTCAGCACGGCGCAAATCGCATCACTCACGCAAGAGACCCTGGAGTCGTTCACCTCCCAGCAGGCCAGCGGCCTGACCTCTGCGCAAATTCAAGCACTCAACACCCAGCAGGTTCTGGAGCTCGGCGCCGCCAACATGCCGGCACTCAGCACGGCCGCCGTGCACGCGTTCACCACCACCCAGCTGCATGCCATGACAGGCGATGAACTGGGCGCCTTCAGCAGCCATCAGATGGGGGCCTTCAGCACGGTCCAGCTGGCCTCACTGAACGAAACGGCACTGGGCAATCTGAGCACCGCAGAAGCGGGCGCCTTGAGCGTGCAGCAAGCCGAATCGCTGTCCAACAGCCAGCTGCAGGCCCTGGGCGCAGCCAATCTGGCCATGCTCAGCACAGCGGTCGTCCACGATCTGTCGACCAGCCGTCTGGCCGCCCTCACCACCGCTTCGCTGGAAGCCCTCGCCGGTACGCAGCTCTCGGCCTTCAGCGCCACCCAACTGGCCAGCCTCAGCACCACCGACATGGCCACCCTGAACACGCAGCAGGCCCTGGCCTTGAATGCGGTGCAGATCGTAGCCCTGTCCAGCTCCCAGCTCGATGCCATGGCCACCAGCAGCCTGGCCAGCCTCAACACCGCTGCCGTCCATGCCTTGCTGCCGACGCAGGTCAATGGCCTGACAGCCGACGGGCTTTCGGCGTTGACGTCCAGCCAGATGGCGGTGCTGGGTACCCGTGCCATCCAGAGATTGTCTGATGAAGCCCTTAACACCTTCAACAGCAATCAGATCCAGGCGCTCACCTCCGCCCAGACACTGGTGCTCAACACGCAGCAACTGGCAGGGCTTGACACCCAAGGTGTGGCGGCCTTGTCCACGTCGGTGGTCCATGCGCTCAACACGGCCCAACTGGCTGCCATCGCGGACGGAGCCCTGTCGACGATGTGCACCTCGCAGATGGGTGCCCTGACATCGACCCAGGTTCAATCGCTGGACACGAATGCACTGGCGTCCTTGCGCACGGATGAGATCGCGGCCCTCAACAGCATCGCCGTTCAGGCCATCACGTCGGTTCAGTTCGCCGCCTTGACATCCAGCGAACTGAGCGCCTTGTCATCGTCCGAACTGGCCTCTCTGACGACCACACAGATCGTCGCCCTCAACCCGCAGGAGCTGCTGGGGCTCACGACCAGCCAGGTGGCCTCCCTGACGCCCACTCAGGCAGCCGCACTCGGCACCAGCCAGTTGATCTCGCTGGGTTCCGAGCTGATCAGCGCCTTGAGCTCGCAAGCCATCAATGCGCTCAGCAGCAGCCAGTTCAACAGCTTGTCGGCCGACGAGCTGAGCGCGCTGACCACCACCCAGCTCTATGGCTTGAGCTCGGTCGACTTGGCTGCGCTGAGCTCCAACACGCTCAATGCATTGGGTACCGCCGGCCTGTCCGCACTGGACCCGGCCAGGTTGATGGGCCTGACCACCACCCAGATCGAAGGACTGAGCACCGCGCAGATCGGTGTGTTCAGCACGGCCGAGATCGCCGCGCTCAACACGGCTCAACTTGCGATCTTCGGGCTCGATGACATGGCGGCGCTCAATACCGCCCAGGCCGCCGCCCTGACAGCCGTCCAGACCACCGCGCTCGGCACCGGCCAGATTCAGGCCATGGGCGCCGACAACATCGCGGCGCTTCGCGCGTCTTCCGTCGCCGCACTGACCACCAGCCAGTGGCAGGCCTTGCAAACGGATGAGATCAACGCCCTGACCTCCGTCCAGCTTGCCGCGATGAACTCGGCGCAGTTCAATGTGCTGAGCCTGGACCAGATCACCGCGTTCAACACCAGCGCATTGGGCACCTTGAGCACGGCCGTGATGCAGGCCATGAGCACAAGCGATCTCGCGGCCTTGGGCAGCACCGACATCGGTGCGTTGACGGGACATCAGTTCGCCAGCCTCACCACGGCGCAGTTGGCCGTGCTTTCGGCATCGCAGTGGATGGCGCTCAATACCGACGAGCTCTCATCCCTGAGCACCAGCACCCTCTCCTTGCTCAACAGCCTGCAGCTCAACACGCTGACCAGCACCGAGATCGGTGCCCTGACCCCCGGCCAAATCGCTGCCCTGACCACCACCCAGATCATCACATTGGGTACAACAGACCTGTCGGCCCTGAACGCCAACCAGGCTGCGGCCTTGACCGTGGCCCAGGTCGATGTGATGACAAGCACGCAACTGGCCTCGCTCAACAGCACCGAGGTGTCAGCCTTGTCACCCAGTGCCCTGCACTCGCTGAGCACCGCACAGCTGGACGCCCTCACGCTGGACAGCCTGGGGCACCTGACACCCGCGCAAATCCAGTCGCTCAGCACCACTCAGTTGGCTGCTTTCACCCCCGACATGGTGGGTGCCCTGGGCTCAACCCAACTGGCTGCCCTGACCTACGCCGAGTTGACGGCGCTGTCCACGACGCAGTTGGACCACCTGGCGCTCAACGCCCTGCCCACCCTCAATGCTTCTGCCCTGGCTCTGCTGCCAGACACCACGCTCGCGTCATTGACACCCAATGAACTGGCCGCCTTGTCGACCACGCAGATGGCCGCCCTGTCGGCCACCCAGCTCGAAGCACTGAGCGTCAGCGAGATGGCTGCGCTGACACCCGCCCAGATCGGCGCCGTGTCGTCGGGCACCTTGAGCAAGCTCAACGCCGGCACCATCGGCGAGATCAACCACCTGCAAGCCACCGCCATCACCACCACGCAGATGGCCGTGCTGGAGACCAGCCAGATCGCCGCGCTGAGCCTGGATGCCTTGAGCGGCCTGTCCACCGCCGCGATGGCGGCCATGAGCGCGGCCCAGGCCACGGCGCTGACCACCGACCAGTTCGCCAGCCTGTCTCAATCCCAGATCGCCTCGCTGCGCCCTGACGTCATCAGCGCCTTGACCACCGCAGAGATGGCCGCCATGACCTACTACCAGGCTGCGGCACTGAGCACAGGCGCACCCGGTACCCTGACCACCGAATCCATCGGCGGCATGACCTACTACCAGACCTCGGCCATGACCACGGGCCAGATCGGCGCGCTGCAACTGAGCGAGATTGCGGCCATGAACACCAGCGCATTCAGTGGCCTGAGCCCTGCGCAGCTGGCCGAGCTGGATTACAACCAGATCACCGCCGTGACCACGTCCCAGCTTGCCGTGCTGTCGCCCACGCAGGTGGGTGCACTCAGCCCCGATGCGGTCCATGCCCTGAGTGCCGCGCAAGTGGGCGAGCTGACGCACTTCCAGTTCGCCGCGATGACCTCGGTCCAGATCCAGCCCCTGACCGTCAGCAACATCGCCGCCATCCAGCCCGACTCGCTGTCCGGCCTGAGCGTCGATGCCATCTCGGCGATGACCTACAACCAGGTCGCGGCCATGAGCACCAGCCACATCCAGGCCCTGACCGATGCCCAGGTGGCGGCGCTCAGCCCGGTGGACGTCAGCGTGATGAGCGCAGCCGATCTGGCCGCACTCCATCCTCATCAACTGGCGGCCATGACGGCCAGCCAGGTCGCCGCAATCTCTTTGCCTGACATGGCCAGCCTGAGCACCACGGCCATCAGCAGCTTCAGCGACGCAGCCATTGGCGGCCTGAGCTACAGCCAGATGGAAAGCATGAGCCCCGCCCAGATGGCCGCCTTGTTGCCCGGGCAGATGGGCGCGTTGAGCCTGGACGCCTTGCATGCCATGACCACGGCGCAAGCGGCTGTGCTCTCTGGCTTCCAGCTCAATGCCATGTCGGGCGATCAGATTGGCGCACTCAGCGCCGACGACATCAATGCGATACAGCCCAACGCCATCAGCGGCCTCAGCGCACAGGCGCTCTCCTCGCTGCACTACAACGAAGTGGCCGCGATGACGACCACGCAACTGGCCAGCCTGAGCATGACGCAGATCGCGGCCATCAGCCCCGAAGGCGTCGGCGCCCTGACCACCACGCAGATCGCCTTCCTGAGCACCAGCGACATCGCCGCCCTCACGCCCGAGCAGGTGGCCGCCCTCACCCCCGCAGACCTGTCGGTGATGACGCCCGCCCAGCAAATGGCCTTTAGCACCGCCGACATGGCCGTGATGTCGGAGGCTCAACTGAACGCCTTCAGCCAGGTCACCCCGCTCGTGCTGGACTTCTCGGGCACCGGCATCCACACCGTATCGGCATCCAACGGCGTCGACTTCGACCTCGTCGGCACTGGACTCCACTCGCAAGTGGGCTGGATCGGCGCCGGCAGTGGCCTGCTCGTGATGGACCGCAATGGCGATGGCCAGATCAACAACGGCACCGAACTGTTCGGCTCAGCCACCGTGCTGCCTGATGGCTCCCATGCCAGCAACGGCTTTGCCGCCCTGGCTGCGCTCGACACCAACCATGACCATCACATCACCGCGGCTGACGCCCAGTTCAACCAGCTCAAAGTCTGGTTCGACACCAATATGGACGGCAAGGTCGAGGCCGGCGAGATGAAGTCCTTGTCCGACCTGGGCATCGTCGAGCTGGACCTGAGCTACACCAACAGCAAGCAGGTCGACCATGGCAATACCATTGGCCTGGTCTCCAGCTACAAGACCGCCGATGGCCAGACCCATGAGATGGGCGATGTGTGGTTCGCCAAGTCCAGCGAACCCAGCACCAGCACGACCACCACGACCAGCCACGTGACCTTGTCGGATCTGCTGGCCTCGCCAGGCCAGGATCTGATCCCGGGCAGTACAACAGCGCTCACCACCGTGGCGACCAACAGCCAGGCCCATGAGCTGCACCAACTCACCATGCCCAGCACCTTGGGCACCCCCGACGAACGCAAGCACGACTGGCTGATCTGACGGCGCCGGGCTGCCTCACAATGCGAGGCATGACCACAACCAAGAACTACCACCACGGCAATTTGCGCGCGGCCCTGATCGAAGCTGGCCTGGCCGAACTCGAAAAGAGTGATCAGGCCGAACTCAGCCTGCGGGCCGTCGCGCGGGAGGTCGGGGTATCGGCCAACGCGGCCTACCGGCATTTCGCCAACAAGGATGATTTGCTGGGCGCATTGGCGGCAGAAGGCTTTCGGCGCTTTGCGGCCATGCAGGCGCAGGCCACGCAAGATGGCGCCGCCTCACGGCAGGCTCGCTCAGCATCGGCCAAGGCCTATGTTTCTTTTGCCCAGGCACACCCCGCTTTGTTTCGCCTGATGTTCAGCCGCTTCCTGTATGCCAGCAGCAGCGAGGCCCTGAAAACCGCAGCTGCGGCCGCATTTCAGGGTTTGCTGCAGGCCTCGGCCCAGCATGCCGGCGTGCCGGTGGACAGCGATCAGGCACTGCTGATGGCCCTGGCCAACTGGAGCATGGTCCATGGCCTGAGCCACCTGATGCTGGATGGCCAACTGGCACTGTTCAACATGGACGTGGGCAAGCTGATCGACGGCATCCTCGATCTGCCTGCCCCACGGCTCAACGCAAGCTGAACTCAGTTCGCACTGGCATGCACAAAGTCCACCCTGCGGTTCTGTGACCAGCAGGACTCTTCGTGGCAAGTGGCGCGGGGCTTTTCTTCACCGAAGCTGATGGTCTCGATGCGATCAAGCGGCGCCCCCAGCAGGCCCAGGGCTTTGCGCACGGCATCGGCACGCTTTTGGCCCAGGGCCAGGTTGTACTCGATGCCACCGCGCTCGTCGGAGTTGCCCTGCAGCGTCAGCTTCTCCTTGCCTTGTGCCTTCAGGAAATCGGCCTGCTGTTGCAGCATCGAGGTGTAGTCCGGCTTGACGGTGTAGTCGTCAAAGTCGAAGAACACGCTCTTGGCGTTCAATTCGGCCATCTGCTGGCGCAAGGCCGCCAGACGCTGGGCCTCCAGTTGCGCCGGGTCCATGGCCTTGGCCTGGGCGGGCTGTGTGGTTTGCGCAGTCTGCACAGGTTTGGCCGGCTCAACGGGCGCCTTGGCCTGCATGGGAGGGGTGCTGCTGCATGCGGCCAGCAAGGTGGCCACGACAGCCAGGCTGATGAGTGAGAGACGCATGGTGATCCTTCTTCTTCAACAATGCAGTCGATTGTGAAGACGGATCCTTAGAGGGGCCTTAAGCCTCAGGCAGACAAGGGCTTGAGCCGCACCTGCACGCGCAGGCCGCCCAGCCTGTCAGAGCGATCCAGCACCACCGTGGCACCGTGCATATCGGCAATGGCCTTGACGATGGCCAGCCCCAGGCCGCTGCCATCCTGCCCGGAGCCGCTCACGCGGTAGAAGCGGTCCAGCACGCGCGCACGGTCGGCCTCCGAAATGCCCGGGCCGCTGTCTTCCACACAGATCAGCGCGCCTGCCGGGGTCATGTGCACATCCAGGTCCACCGTGCCGCCACCGGGTGTGTACTTGACAGCGTTGTCCAGCAGATTGCGGATGAGGATGCGCAGCGCATCAGCATGTACAGGCGCCATGGCCGCTTCGCTGCGGTGCACGCCCAGGTCGATCTGCCGGCTCTGCGCCTGCAAGAGCATGTCGGTCAGGCACAGCAAGGCAATCTGCGAGACATCGCAGGTATCCATCTCGACGCCCGAAGCCAGGCTCGCCTCATGCCGGGCCAGCACCAGCAACTGGTCCACGAGGTGACCCGCACGTTCGATGCCCGCGGCCAGGCGCTTGACGGCCACGTCGCGCGAGGCCTCGTCACTGGCACGTTGCAAGCCTTGCACCTGGATCTTCAGCGCCGTCAAGGGCGAGCGCAGTTCGTGCGCCGCATCGGCGACGAAGCTCTTTTGCGCGTCGAATGCATGCCTCAGGCGATCGAACAGCAGGTTCAACTCCTGGATCAAGGGCCGGATCTCGTCGGGTAAGCCTGTGACATCCACATGCGACAGGTCATCGGCCTTGCGCGCCGCCATCTGCGCGCGCACACGGGCCACGGGCGCCAGCGACCCCGAGATCACCCACCACACCACCAGCACCAACAAGGAGGCCATGAGCACCATGGGGCCCACGGTGTGCAGCGCCAATGTGCGGGCCATGTCCTGCCGCGCGGCCATGTCTTGCGCCACCTGCACGAACTGGCTAGGCGTCTTCAAGGCATAGACCCGGTAGATTCGGCCATCGCGCGCCCGCAGTTGCGAGAAACCCGGCGCCGACTGCTTGCGCAAGGACTGGTGCGCGGCCGACTCGAACACGGGCACGCCCTTGTCGGTCCACATCTGGACGAAGAAGTCCTCGCTGGCCAGGTCATCGCGCACCTTGTTGTTGCCTTGCACATCGCTGAGGTGCACGCCGGAGCGCAGTGACTCGGCCATGCGCTCCATGTGCCGATCAAAGATCGCATCGGCCTCCGACAATGCCGTGACATAGGCCGTCACCGCCTGCAACAGGGCCACCAGCACGATGGCCCCCAGCAGCGAGCCCAGCAAGCGGGCTCGCAGGGAATGCTCTGCCGCGCGCCTCATGCCTTGGGCACCATATAGCCCACGCCACGCACGTTCTGGATCAGCGATGCGCCCAGCTTCTTGCGCAGGCCATGCACATACACCTCCACGGCATTGCTGGAGACCTCATCATCCCAGCCAAAAACCTTTTCTTCCAGCTGGGCCCGCGACAAAACCACGCCAGGCCGCGCGATAAGTGGCTCCAGCACGGACCATTCGCGCGAGGACAGCACGACCGGCTGCCCCGCGACCGATGCCTCGCGCGTGGCCGGATTGATCATCACACCCATGTGTTCATACACGGGCTCGGCACGCCCCGCCGCACGCCGGATCAAGGCACGCACACGGGCCAGCAGCTCGCCGAGGTCATAAGGCTTGAGCACATAGTCGTCCGCACCGGCATCCAGCCCCGCAATGCGCTGCTCGACCGCATCGCGCGCGGTGGCGATCAGCACAGGTGTGCGCTGGCGGGCGGCACGCATGGTCTTGAGCACCGCCAGGCCATCCTTGCCGGGCAGGCCCAGGTCCAGCAACACGAGGTCATAGGCCTGCGAGGCCAGGGCCCCATCGGCCATCAGGCCATCCTTGACCCAGTCCACGGCATAGTGCTCCGCGCGCAGCACATCCAGCACGGTCTCGCCGATCATCCGGTCGTCTTCAACCAACAGCAGTCTCATGTCCGTTTCCGTCTGTGCCTGCTACAACTATGCGGCCATCGGCTTAGGCGAGTCTTAGGGATGCACTGAAAAAGGTCCGCTGACTGGCGTACGACTTGCATGCCTGTGCTTCAGCACAGGAGGCCATATGAAGCAGCAAACCCTCGCAATGGCAGCAGATCAGGAAGCGGGCTTCC
>Ga0194137_10000175_pt1 | contig 43793 bp, 37 predicted proteins | sample TARM_MetaG_T3_14_FD_134025 | JGI IMG/M metagenome (GOLD analysis project Ga0194137, IMG submission 134025) | Freshwater microbial communities from Pennsylvania, USA, analyzing microbe dynamics in response to fracking - TARM_MetaG_T3_14 (version 2) | ecosystem: Environmental > Aquatic >...
CACATGCACCGTCGTCAGCGTCGGACTCGAGAGGGCGGCATCCTGAATGTCGTCGAATCCGGTGACCGACACGTCTCCCGGCACGGAAATCCCCATCCGGGCCAGCAGCGTCATGACGCACATGGCGATGGAGTCGTTGGCGCACGAAAACGCGGTCGGCATCCTGCCTTCCCTCGCCAGCTCCTGCAGCATCGGCTCCAGCGCTTCCGTCATTTCCGAACGGTTATGTCCCCGCACGGTCAGCAGCCCGTCATGCTGGTCCGACGCGTCCAGCCCATGCTCCTCCAGCATGGAGCGGAAGCCGAACCAGCGGTCGTAGAAGCTGCGCGAATAAGACAGATTGCCGACGAACTGCAGGTTCCGGTGTCCGAGGCCGATCACATAATGGACGATGCGCCTCATCCATTCGAAGTTGTTCATCGACAGCACATCCGTCGGGATGAGCGGCTCCTCGTGGTCGATCAGCACCATCGGAATGCCGAGATTGCGGATCTCCAGCAGGCTTGGATAGGAGATGAGACCGACCCCGATCAGCCCCATCACCCCTCTGGGATTGATCATCGTGGAGAACTGGCTCGTAATCTGCTCCGTCACCAGCATCGAGCCGATTCCCCGCTCGTCCAGCTCCTCCTGGGCGCCTTCGATGATGCGTCCCCAGTAGTACGACTGACGGGTCTGGAAGCGGACGTTCGGGACGAGGATGATCACTTGCTTGTTGATGTTGACGGACTTGCCCTCATAGACCGGCGCCTGGATGACGTCCGCGGCAGCCGCGTCCCGCGCGGGGAACTTGTACCCGAGCTGGATGGCCGCCTGTACGATCCGGTCCCTCGTCTCGGGCTTGACGCCCCCCTTGCCGGACAGGGCTTTGGATACGGCGAACTTCGACATCCCGACATGGTCGGCAATATCCTGCATCGTCACTTTGGCATTCATATTGTTGAACCCGCCCATCTGTTAGGTTGTTAGGTTGATTTCTATTCCACAAGCTAACAGCTATGATACCATGAAACGCTCTCCTGATTTCTACCTTTAGATTTTCAATCGCTGCCGAACTCATACGGAACGATGTCTTTTATTTCTCCCGCCCCCATGAACGAGCTGATCCTGTCGGTAAAATCCATATCACGAAAAAACCGATCCTGCATTTCCCCGCCGGGAAATCAGAATCGGCATCTTTCCTTATTTGCGCTGTCAAAACAGCTCCAATTGCTCCACATCCGGATCCGCTTCCCTGGCAGCATCGGCGGGAAGGGCTGGGAGCGGCTGCCCCAGCAGGGTCATGAGCTCCCTGGCATTGTCCGCCGCGTCGCCGCCGGAGTTGTTGTTGAAGATGACCGCAACCCGCTCCGACAGCCTCTCCAGCCTCGTCAGCCGTTCGGCCCATTCCTCCAGCTCCTCCGTGCTGTACCGGTACAAATAGCGGACCTCCCGCCAGTTCGGGCGGCCGGAGGAATGCCAGCCGGAGACATTGCGCCCGTGCAGACGGACCAGCGTGAAGCCGCTGTCCGTCGCTTCCTCGACGATCGGCACCGAGCCTTCCCCCGCCTGCGGCTCGTCGCAGACGGAATGATACCAGCCTTGATCCCGCATGAATGCAAGCGTCTTCTCCCTCATCCCCGGAACGAACCAGCTCTGATGCCGGAATTCCAGCGCGCAAGGCACTCCTTCCATGCGGGCTTTGGCTTCGCGAAGCACAGCGACGTTCTCCCTCGTGCAGTCGAACCAGGGCGGATATTGGAACAGAACGCAGTCAAGCTTGCCGCTCTCTAGCATCGGCGTCAGCGCAAGCTTGAAATCGGCGAACATCGCGTCCTCGTCCGGATACGGAATCTTGCCGCGGGAATGGCCGGTCATGCCCTGGTATGCCTTGACGACGAAGCGGAACGCATCCGGAGTGTCCGCCGTCCATTTCTCCATATTCCGCTTGGGCTGCACCGCATAAAAGCTGCTGTCCACCTCCACGGTTCCAAACAGCTCTCCGTAGGTGTGGAGCTTGTTCCGTGCGCTTTCCCTGGTCGGATAGAGCTTGTCGTGATCCCCCCAGCCCGCGAGTCCTATCGTGATCATCGCTTCCCTTCTCCTTTCCGCAAAACGTACATTTCCTGTCATGCCCGACAGCCGCACAGGAATAGAATAACCACGAAAGCATCCTAACTTAACGAGGGTGGTGTCGGGATGGCGTTCGTATGGGCCGCAATTGTCGTGCTGGTTGTGGGAGCCATTGTTTTTGCCAGCATCAAGGCAGGCAAAGGATGGGTTCTCGCCAAGTCGGAGAGCAGCATCAGAGCCGACAGGCTGTACCGCTTGCAAGCCTATCTCAAGGATCATGGAGTGAAGACCAAGCTGAGCGAGGAAGCCGGCAGCCTGCGCCTGCTTGTCCGCCGCGGCGAAGCGGAGCGGGCCCGCCGGCTGGCGGAGGACTTCGGCGACGAAGGCCATTGATGCCGGCTCAGGCCGGTATCCGCCGCGGTCCGCAAGGTCATGCCGCCCCTATTCGGGCGGCGGCCCCTGGGGGGACCGTCTGGACGGAGCTCCCTTCGGGCGGCGGCCCGATTGCCCCCTGACCAGGCGATAGCCGAGGCGGATTCCGTTCATCATCCAGGGCGGGATGCGCAGCGAGCGATCCGGCTTGGCGAATAAAGGCCGGTAAAGAGCATAGTAGGCTTTTTTCAAATCCGTCCACATGCTGCAGGGCTCCGGCTTCAAGAAATCGGATACGTCGACGACGATCCCCCTTCCGTCGCTGACCATCACATTTTTCCCATGGACATCATGAGGGTTCAGTCCTCTCGAGGCTGCGTAGGCGAGCGCTTCGTCCACGTCGGCAATCGCCTGCTCCGGTATGACAAGCCCCTCCAGCAGGCTTCGGTAGAGCGTCACTCCGCGCAATCGCTTCAGCAGCAAGTACCGGGTGCCTTCATGCTGGCCGGATGCATAACATCGGCCATAGGCAGGATGCTCCCCCAGCTTGCGGTATACCTCGACCTCATCCCCCCAGCCTTCCCGGTCCGGGGCATAAACCTTGACCGCCAGCCCTTCGAGCTCCGGATGAGCCAGCACCGCGGCATAGTTGCCGCAGCCGAGCAGCTCCCAGCCCGGAGGAATATCCAGCGCCTGCACCGGATGGCGCAAGCTCCCGCTTTCGAGCTTCAGCCCAGGCAGCAGCTCCGTGCGTATTCTTTCTTCGGCATGCCTTACTGCCCGCTGTTCCATTCGATGTCCCTCCAAAATAAGAGAAGGCCCGCAAGCGGACCGAAGTCCGGCTACGGGCGATACATGCTGAACTTGCGCTGAAGCCTGAGCGGCAGCCGCTTGTGGTGGATGCCCAGCTTATAGCCGATCAGCTTGGCCGCATTTTCCGCCGCAAGGCGGGGAATCCGCAGCCACTGGCCGTCTCCCGCCAGCGACTTGAGCTGGGCCTTGACCAGTCCGGCCCCCTCCTTGCCGACGGATGCGTAAGGGAGTATCCAAGACTGCTCCGCCATGGAGACGCCATTGTCGTAAAACCGCTTGAACTGCTGCAGCGGCGTGTAGTCATGGGAATGCACGACGCGGGCTTCGGCATTGTAAGCGATCCGGTAGCCCTTAAGGACGAGCTTTGCTGCCATGAATAGATCTTCGTTGAAGTGTGTCGGCTCCTGGAAGCCGCCCATCTCCGTGAACATGCCTCGGCGGATCGCCGAGCAGACGTTGGAGCAGAAGAAGGTTTTGATGCCGAGCACGCCCAGATCCTCCCTCCCCTTCTGCCGGGATTCCGGAGGATAGTTGTATTCCCTCGACATGCGCTCCAGCTGATCCGCTTCGGGCCTGGCCAGCTGGCGGGCGTAAGCATATCCGACGCCATCCTCGTGAAGCGACACCGCCAGCTGCTCCAGCAGCCGGTCGTCGCATGGCATGGCGTCCTGGGTCATGAACAGCAGGATGCAGCCCATCGCTTCCGCGGCAGCGCGATTCCTGGCGCCTCCGTGATCGAATTCCGAACGCCGGATGGCAAGGACTCGGGCTCCTGCACGATGAGCCGTCTCGGGAGTTCCGTCCGACGACTCCGTATCGATGACAATGATTTCGTAAGGGGGAAGAGTCTGCCGTTTAAGCCGCTCCAGCAGCTCGCCGAATCCCGGACCCGCATTGCGCGTCGGAATGATGACCGAGATCCTGTCACTCGGTCCCCGCGAATAAGGCAGACCGGCAGCCGGGGATTCGGCCCTGCTGTTAATAGGCATTTTTATGGATAAGTCCTTTCACGACGGTTTTGAAAATGATGCGGATATCGAAGAAGAAGCTCCAGTTCTCGATGTAGAACAGGTCATGCCGGATCCGCTCGTCGATGGACGTATCTCCTCGCAGGCCGTTCGTCTGAGCCCAGCCGGTAATTCCCGGCCGGATATGATGCTTGACCATGTAGCGCGGCACTTCTTCCTTGAACTGCTCCACGAAGAAGGGGCGTTCCGGACGAGGACCGACTACGCTCATCTCTCCCCTCAGCACATTGAAGAACTGAGGAAGCTCGTCAAGGCTCGTGCTGCGCAGGAACGTGCCGAAGCGGGTGCGCCGCGGGTCGTTCTTGACCGTCCAGGTGACGTCGGAAGCGACTCCTGCGCTGACCTTCATGGACCTGAACTTCAGCATATGGAAGCTGCGGCGGTTAAGACCCACCCTCTCCTGCCGGAACAATACCGGGCCCGGGGAAGTCAGCTTGATGCCGACGGCGATTCCGAGCAGCACCGGGGACAGCAGGATGATGGCCGTCAAGGAGAACAGGATGTCGAAGGTTCGCTTGGCGATCCGGTTGCCCATCTCGTCCAGCGGCACGTCGCGGATGTTGATCAGCGGCACTCCCGCGAAATTGTCGAAGAACGGCTTGGCCGGCAGCAGATCGAAGTAATCGGGAATGATGAGCGTTTTGACGCCGGCCTTCTCGCAGATCTTGATGATGGAGCCGTACTTGGAGTGGGCATCCAGCGGAAGCGCCATGATGACCTCGTCGATCGTCGGATTGTCCGCCAGCATCTGCTCCAGATCCTGCAGCTTGCCGACGATCGGGCTGATCGGCTCCGAGCCGTAACTCGCCGTCACCTCGGCATCGTGCCGCACATGGAAGTCATCCAGAAAGCCGTACACTTCATAACCGAGATCCGGGTAAAGGCGCAGCTGGTCGTGGAAGCTCCGGCCGACGCTGCCCGCCCCCAGGATCAGCACGTAGCGCTTGTTGAATCCGCGCCGGCGGAACACGGTAAGCAGACGCTTGACCGCGAACCGGTATACGATCATCGCGAACAGGTTGAAGGCGAAGAAGATGGCCAGGAATTCCCTGGAAATATGTACTTCCTTGCTGATGAACAAGAGGCTCAAAAGAAGCAGCAGGCTCAGGCACTGCACCTGGAAGATCTTCAGCACGTCGCGCGAGAAGTTCATCCGGCGCTTGGGCTGGTAGAAGCTCGTATAGAATCCGATCAGCACGGCGGCGAACGCATAGACCGTGCTCCAGACCAGATAGGTCTTGAACGGGATCGTCTCGTAGGACGGCAGCAGTCCGCTATGGAACTTGATCCAGTAGGCGATCAGAAAGACGCCCAGCATGCAGACCAGATCCGCCAAAATGTATATTTGCGTCAAAAAACGCTGGTTTCTTCTCAACATATTTCATCACCGCAAATCTATAAGTCTAGCTATCTCACTAATTGTACCAAAAAAGGAGAAAGCCAGCTATCTATTCGACGCGTCATGCGGCAAAAGGTTGCTGGCAATGAGAGAAGCGCCTGTCTCAGGCCAGGGGATCAACGGCGCCTCGGCTTCAATCGAAGCTCGCGCCGCTTGCGCCGCATTTCCGGAATCCGGTTCCAGATGGATTTCCAGCAAGGAATCAAATCTCTCTCTTTCACTATGATATACCCCGCTTTGAGGGTTTCTATCGCGATCACCGCGGGCAGGTTCAATAGACTTCGCTCGTTTTTAATCAAGGTATAGAACCGGTTCTCGTACGAATGCCTCCGCACGAACAGAGAGATTGCCGAGCGCCCGCCTTCCTTCCATCCTCGCGCATGCAAAGCTCTCGCCTCCGGCGCGTAGAGGGACTTCCAGCCGAGAAGCTCCGCCCTCCATGCCGCATCGACATCCTCCTTGTAGGCGAAAAAGGTTTCGTCGAAAAATTCGCCCTCGATGGAAACATGCTCCATCATGCTGCGGCGGTACATCGCGGCGGCGCCGGATACGCCGAACGCCTCGCCGCCGTGCAGCCAGCGGGAGGCCGGCTCCCCGGCTCCGCGGTCGCGGGCCTGCCGCGCGGCATCCATCGACAGGCCTGTGCTGTCGATGACCGCCTCCGGCGGCAGGCGGTCCAGCCAGGCGCGGACCGCCTGCGGCAGCGCGCGGGGCGGCGATGCCGGGCCGGCGTCCGGTGCTCCGGCATCGGGCGCATGGCCCGCCCTGAGAACTTCCACGGCGTCCACGCCTGCGGCCTCAGCCGCTCCGGCAGCAGGCATGCCGACGCCTCCCTCCGGCTGGCGGACCAGCATGCCGGCGGCGCTGCCGGCGGCGGGCATGCGGTCCAGCCGCTCCGCCAGCCCGCGCACATAGTCCGGATGCAACCTGACATCCGGATTGAGGACGAGCGCGTAATCGCTGCCCGCCTCCGCGAGCGCGCGATTCTGGCCGCCGGCAAAGCCGGTATTGACCGCGCTCTCGATGATGACGAGCCGCGCGCGGTTGCCGCCTGACGGCAGCAAGGCTGTTCCGCTTCCGGATCGGCTGCCTTCATCCCCCTGCTCTTGGCTGTCGGCATGCCGCTCCCGGTCCGCTCGGAGGTCTCTTTCCCGCTCCCGCGCGAGCCCCGCCTCATAGCGGCGCAGCCGCTCCACCGTGCCGTCTCTGGACGCATTGTCCAGCACGATAATCTTCTCGAGGGGATACGACTGCGCCAGAACGCAGTCCAGGCAGCCCTCGATATCCTCTTCGCTGTTGTAAGTCACAATATGGACGCTCACCGTCCCCCGGACAGGAGCGGCAGCGAAGCCTGCCGCCCCGCTGCCGCCCTTGTCCGGAGACAGCGACGAATGCGCCGCTGAAACCTGGCTATTCATTTATACTTCGAACCCGCCTTCCGAAATGACCTTTTGAATAAAATAATAACTGTCTTTCGGCGTGCGTTCCAGTGTTTCATAGTTCGTGTATACAATTCCGAAGCGCTTGGCGTAGCCTTCAGCCCATTCGAAGTTGTCGAGCAGCGACCAGGCGAAGTAGCCCGCAAGCGGCACGCCGGAGTCGATGAGACGCTGGCACTGGATGAAATGCTTGCGGTAGTAGTTGACCCGGTCGGCGTCATGGACGCTGCCGTCGGCGTCCAGCTTGTCGTCGCAGCAAGCCCCGTTCTCCGTAATGTAGATCGGAGTATCGCCGTATTCCTCGTGGAGCCAGCTCAGCACCTTATAGAGCGCCTCCGGGTAGACGTTCCAGCCGATATGCGTCTGATCGAAGCCGACCTGGACATCCTCGCTGTCGAACAGCCCGTTGTTCTCCTTGTAGCGGGTGTAGCCGCCCGTGTAGAAGTTCACGCCGATGAAGTCGATCGGCTGTGCGATCGTCTCCATGTCTCCGGGAAGGATCGGCACTTCGACGCCTTTGCGACGGAACCAATCCACCATGAACTGCGGGTACGTCCCCTTGAACGTCGGCTCCAGGAACCACTCGTTGCCCCAGGCGCGCGAGCGGCGGGCCGCCTCCACATCCTCCGGCCTCGTCGTGTAAGGCTCCGACCAGCTCAGGTTATGCGTCGTTCCGATTTCGCCGGACAGTCCCAGACTGCGGTACAGCTGGACCGTCTTGCCGTGGGCGACCATGCAGTGATGAGCGACGTTCGTCGCCAGCTGCAGGTCCGTGTGGCCGGGAGCGTGCACGCCGATAAAGTTCGAGAGGAAGGAAATGCACCAGGTTTCGTTGAACGTGATCCACTGCTTTACTTTGCTGCCGAAAGCCTTGAACACCACCTCGGCGTACTTCACGAACGCGTCGATCGTCTCCCGTTTGTCCCAGCCGCCCTTGTCCTGGAGCGCTTGCGGCAGATCCCAGTGGTACAGCGTGACGGCCGGCTCGATGCCGGCTTCGATCAAGCCGTCGATGACGCGGCCGTAATAGTCCAGTCCCTTTTCATTGACCTCTCCCGTGCCCTGCGGGAAGATCCGCGGCCATGCGATGGAGAAGCGGTATGAAGTCACGCCCAGCTTCTTGAGCAGGGCAATGTCTTCCTCGTAGCGGTGGTAGCTGTCGCAGGCCACGTCTCCCGTGTCGCCGTTCACGACCTTCCCGGGCGTGCGGGCAAACGTATCCCAGATGGACATGCCGCGGCCGTCCTCGTTCCAGGCGCCTTCGATTTGATAGGAAGCTGTCGCGGTGCCCCAGACAAAGTCTTTGGGGAAAGTGATTTTAGCCATTATAAGTCCCTCCGATTAAGTCATTGAATAAAAAAAGTTGAGCTTGCCGCCCAAATCAGCGGAACAGCCGTCAGACATCGCGGCGAGCTGGCGGACAGCAGCATTCCGGCTCACGGCATCCAGACGCTGCAGATCTCGATGCCCTCCTGCTTGTAAGCCTAGACGTACTTCACGAACATGTCGGCCCATGCCTGGCGGTATTCCGGCTTGAGCCGGCCGCCGCGGTTCATCTCTCCGTTCGTCTTCATGAGGGCCGGAGGGCTCCACGGGGAGGAGAACAGCCGGAAGCCGCCCCCCGCTTTGCCGGCCGCGCGCTTGATCAGCGGCAGAATCGACACGCGGTCGCGGCCGACGTTGAAACTTTCCAGCCCCTCGTCACCGTCTGTTACATAGGCGTAATTGCCGAGCGAGGAATCGCAGCTCTGAATAGGGGAGCGGCACAGCGTACAGCCGATTCCATGCTCCGGATCGAAATACGCGTCCATGATCCCTGGCCGGACTGCTTGGCGATCGTAACGGCAGACGTCTCCGTCAGCGCGCCGCCGAAGCCCTCGATCGTCTGATAGGCCACATCGTCGTAGATATGATGGTTCCCGTGGCCGCTCTCGTCGGAACGGAACTTCAGCAGCGTCTTCTCCCGTAGCTTGTCTCCCGTGTCTCCAGCCGTCTGCAGCACCCTTGCCATGCCGGCTTTCAGGGCAGCGTATGCGCTTACATTGTTTCGGGTCAATTGGGCTCCTTCCCTCATGCCTCTCCTCCCTTCCTGTACAATTGACTCTATTATAAAAGGAAAGGCCTTTCCGGATGAAGAAACAATATGGCTATGAACCTCCACAATCTGGTCGTTCGGATCAATGCTCTCTCCATTTCCCATCCTTAAGGGCAAGCTGCTGCGAGTTTGCGAAGTTCAAGATTTGCTAACATCCCGTTCATTCAAGCTTCATGTTTTTAGATTATGCTAGATAAGAGAGGCAGTGATTGCATTGGATCGTCTTCCCCTTACGCTGACGCTGTGCGACTTTTCCAGGCACCTGCAGCCTTTTCGCCAATCGTTCCGGACCCTTGATACCTACCTCCTCCGCTTGCAGACGGAGGGGGAGGCCCGCGCGCTCATCGGCGGATCCATGACGGCCGTATTGCCAGGAGATTTGCTGATGTATCGTCCCGGAGATGCCTACGATCTGCAAATAGAGGCTCCCGGCCCCGACAGCCGCTATGGTCCGAGTGCGGATTACTACTTCATGGCCACCGGACCTTGGCTGGATGAATGGTGGCGGATGCGGGAACGTCCTCCCCGGATCCGCATCGCGGACGACGGGAAGATCGACAGCGTCTGGCAGCAGCTCATGCTGGAGCGGCGCAGGCTCGACGGAGGCAGTCCGGCCATCCTGGCCGCTCTGCTGCAGGCGCTCTGCCTGCTGCTGGACCGCGCCATCGCGGAGGCGCCGGCTGCGAAAAGCGGCGCGACCGCGCTGCAGGCGCTGAAAATCAAACATTTTGTCGAAGCCAATGCCACCGGCTCCTTCACTCTGGATGAAGCGGCCGCCCATGCCGGCATCAGCAAAACCCGCGCCGTGCATCTGTTCAAGCAGCAGATCGGCTGCTCCATCATGCAGTACGCCCAGCAGGTCCGTCTCGCTATGGCGCTCAGGCTCATGGACAACAGCCAGCTGACGCTGGAGCAGATCGCGGACGAATCGGGCTTCGGCACCTACACCTATTTCCACCGCGTATTCCGCGATCGCTATGGCCTATCGCCAGGCACCTACCGCAAGCGGGAATATTGACTTGCTGACAGAATGCATAAGAAGAGACCTCGGACATGCATGGTACAAGCAGGATAGACGGAGCAATAAAATAATAATGAAAGGAGAGCCGACAAATGAGGAACGACAGCCTGCCGAGGGACGGCGAGTTTAAAGACAGGAAAAACAATGCCCGGATTCCATCGGGGGGGTTGAGGCCCGGGCAATTCTATGCAGCGGTTGCCGCCCTCGTTGCCGGCGGGCTTGCCATACGCGTTCTGCTGGGCATCTATACCCAGGGGTATGTAGGAGACCAGATGTATTTCATCCGCTGGATGGAAGCCGCCATGCAGCATGGCGTGCGCGGCTCCTATCTCAGCTCCGACATGCAGAACTATCCCCCGGTATTCATCGCCATTCTGGAAGGATACGGGCATGTTCTTGACTTCCTCGGCATCGAGATCCGGACCGCCCATCTGAGCAGCAAGATGCTTCCGATTCTGTTCGATCTCGGCACCATGGCAGCGCTGCTGCTGCTGTTCCGCCGCTGGACCTGCAAGCGCCGGCTGACGCTGCTTGCCTGTCTGGCCTTCAATCCCGCCTTGCTCGCGGACGGAGCGGTATGGGGACAGATCGACGTGTTCCACAGCGCGCTGATGGCAATATCCGTGCTGCTCGTGTTGACCCAACCGCTAGCCGCCGGCATCCTCATTGCAGTCGCCTTGCTGAGCAAGTTCCAAGCCATCGTCGTCCTCCCCGTCCTGGGGGCGCTGCTGCTCCGGCAGCTGCTCCGGCGCGATTGGCGCCGTCCATTGCTCTTCATCGCCGGCTTTGCCATCCCGTCGGCTTTGACCGCAGGCTGGTTCGCGATGAAAGGCGCGCTGGACGACATGGTCCGCATGGCGTATCTCAGCGCAACGGATATGTATCCCCAGCTTTCGCTGAACGCTTTCAATCTTTGGTACCATCTCTTTACGAATCCGTCCGTCCACGACGATACGATTTTCTTTGGCGGCGTCAGTTATAAGACCTTCGGGTTCATCCTGCTTGGGGTTGTCTGCCTGTTCGTTGCGGCCTATATCCTGCTTTTGCGCGATCTTAAAACCGTTCATCTCCTGAAGGCGGCCGCTTTGGTCAATCTGGCCTTCTTCCTGCTCCCGACGGAAATCCACGAGCGCTACGGCGTTCCCGCCATGCTGTTCCTGCTGCTCATCCCGTTCCTGCTGGAGCCTGGGCGGGAACGTATCCGCTGGGGAGTTCCGGCCGGGCTGTTCACGATGTCGACGGCGCTCAACATTTGGCTGGTGCTGAATGGAGGGTTTGGGGGGAAGTGGCTGCGGGGGGGCATCGAGGTCTCTTCCCCCCGTTTCCGCAACGGCGACGCGGGGTTCGGAAGCTCGAGGCACAGCGGAATGAATGAAACTGCCCAGGGGCGGGTAGACATCAGCCGCAATCCTAATTTCGGTATGGATATCTCCGGACGAGGCGCAGGAGGGATGCGCGAAGGAGGCTTTGGCGGAGCCCGTCAAGGAGGCGGGTTCGGCAACGGATCGCTTAGCGGATGGGAACACTATTTTGCGGTTGGAATGGCTTATGCCAACTTGATGATCTTGGCCTGGATCATAGGAGCGATGATTGGGGATCTCTTCAGCCGATCCACCCGGAAAACTAGCTAGGAATAGGAATAAAGCCGGCCATCACTTGGATGAGCCGACTTTATTTCGCGTTTATTCCCTAATCTCATGAATAAATCGTGCCAAAGCGTCCCGCCACTCCGGAAGCTCCTCCAGTCCGATTTCCTTGATTCGGCTCTGATCAAGGACCGAATAACGCGGACGCGGAGCAGGGCGCGGAAACTCCTCGGAGGTGCAAGGCAATGCTTGGGCTGCCACACCGCTCTCTTCAAATATCGCTTGAGCGAATTCGAACCAGGTGCAGCTCCCGCTATTGGAAGCATGATACGTCCCGTACTCTTCCGTACCTGCCAGCTGGAGCAGGAAGCGAGCCAAGTCCTTCGTGTAGGTAGGAGATCCCGTCTGGTCATTGACGACCTTGACGCTTCCTCTTTCCTTTCCTAGCTTCAGCATGGTCTTGACGAAATTGTTCCCATGCTTGCCATACACCCAGGAAGTACGCACGATGAACGTCCGACTGTTCAACGTCTCCACAAGCATTTCTCCTGCGTGCTTGGACTTCCCATAGACGGTTTGCGGGTTGATAGGAGCGTCCGTACGGTAAGGCGACGTTCCGTTCCCGTCGAAAACATAATCCGTGCTGACATAGATCAGCTTGGCGCCGATCTCGTCAGCCGCCTCCGCCACGCATCCAGACCCGGTTGCATTTACGGCATATGCGCCCTCAAGATCGGATTCCGCCTGATCCACGGCCGTATAAGCCGCACAGTGAATGACGATGTCAGGCTGAAGATTCCCGATGACCTCGCGGCATTGCTCGCAGGAGGAGATGTCCAAGGCCCCCCGATCCAAGCCGATGATTTCAAATTCGTCCGATTTCGGCCACAAGGCGAGCTCTTTGCCGAGCTGCCCTCCTGCTCCCGTTACGAGAATCTTCATTTTCATCCCCGCATCCTCCAGCGGCTTCATTCCGTGGACTCCGCTTCATTTAAGCGATCTCCGTATTGGAGCTTGAAATAATTCTGGTAGCTTCCGCTCAGCACGTCTTTCATCCATTCCTCGTTGTCCAGGTACCATCGGATGGTTGTCCGAATTCCGGATTCATAATCATGCTGCGGGCTCCAGCCTAGCTCACTGCGGATTTTATCGGCGTCGATGGCATACCGTTTATCATGACCCGGACGATCCTTGACATAGTGGATCAGTGCTTCCGGTTTCCCAAGCTCCTCCAAGATCGTTTTGACGACATGAATATTCGTTCGCTCGTTGCGCCCTCCGATGTTGTACACTTCGCCGTTCACGCCATGATGGATGACGAGATCGATGGCGCTGCAATGGTCCTCCACGTAAAGCCAGTCCCTGACGTTAAGCCCGTCTCCGTACACCGGCAGCGGCTTATCCTGCAGGGCGTTCTGAATGATCAGCGGAATCAGCTTCTCGGGGAACTGGTACGGTCCGTAATTGTTGGAACAGCGCGTAATGTTCACGGGAAGTCCGAACGTCTCGTGATAGGCCCGTACAAGCAAATCCGCCCCTGCTTTGCTTGCCGAGTAAGGGCTGTTAGGAGCGAGCGGCGTTTCTTCCTTAAAGAGGCCTGTCTCCCCCAAAGTCCCGTAAACCTCGTCCGTGGACACCTGGACAAACTTTTTGACTCCGTATTGCTTGGATAGATTCAGCAGAGTCTGCGTACCAAGAACATTCGTTTTTACAAATACATCCGGTTCAAGAATGCTGCGGTCCACATGAGACTCCGCCGCGAAGTTGGCCACGACATCCACGCCAGCTTGGAAAATGGGCTCCAGCTCCGCGCGATTGGTAATGTCCGCTTTGACAAAATGATATCCGGGATGCTGTTCGACAGCTTTCAAATTCTCTAGGTTCCCGGCATAGGTCAGAGCGTCTACGTTAACAATTTCGTACCCGGGGTACTTTTGCGCCATATACAGCACAAAATTGCTTCCGATAAATCCGGCTCCGCCGGTAACGAGCAGCTTCACTTGGCAACGTCCCTTTCTTCCCGGTTGTTGGAATTAACCGTTGATGTCGTAAATGAAATCAATCTCTGCGTCCATCAATGCGGGATGCATGTCATCTTTCTTCGACAAGACGGGATTGCGGACAGGCCAATCAATGCCGAGAGCCGGGTCGTTCCAGGCGATTCCCCGGTCATGCTGGGCTGAGTAGAGCTCGTCGACTTTGTACTGAACCTCGGAATTCGGCACCAGCGTGCAGAACCCATGAGCGAAGCCTCGAGGAACCAGCAGCTGGCGATGATTGGCGGCGCTCAATATAAATCCCTGCCACTTCCCGAAGGTCGGCGAGCCTCGGCGGATATCTACAGCGACATCATAGATCGCTCCTGCCGTACAACGGACCAGCTTGGTTTGGGCTTTGGGATTAAGCTGATAATGGAGTCCTCGCAATACTCCTGCTTCCACGGAAAGAGAATGATTGTCTTGGACAAATCGATGGGTTATTCCGTGCTCCCGAAATCGCGCTTCGTTGTAGCTCTCCACAAAAAAACCTCGCTGGTCTCCATGGACAGCCGGCTCGATCCATTTCAATCCCGGCAGCATTGTTTCCTGGACGATCACGTTCCTTCAGCCCCTTCCTTGGTAGGATTGCACCCTTCCGGTTCACGCTTGCAAGACCCGATTCTTCCAGGCAATTGGCTAGATCTTAAGTTCCCCGAACTCGGTGCCGAGAGTGATTTCTTTTGCCAACTCGTTTGCGTAGGTCAGTGAAGCATGGGTTCCCGCATCGGTCCACCAGCCTTGTAATATATCATATGTTAGCGAATTGGTTTTGATATAGGCATTGTTCACATCCGTTATTTCCAGCTCGCCCCGGTTGGAAGGTTTCAAGGATCGAATGATATCGAATACCGCGGAATCATACATATAAATTCCTGTCACTGCGTAGCTGCTCTTCGGCTCCTTCGGCTTTTCGTCGATCGATACAATATGATCGCCCTTCAGCTCCGGAACGCCGTATCGCTGCGGATCATGCACTTCCTGAAGGAGTATTTTAGCTCCTGTCTCTTGCTTCTGGAAATGTTCCACATAAAGAGCAATGCTGTCCGAGAAAATATTGTCGCCTAAAATGACGACCATCTGATCTGCGCCGACAAATTGTTCGGCCAGTCCGAGCGCCTGCGCGATGCCTCCGGCCTGATCCTGTACCTTATAAGTCAAGGATACGCCGAATTCATAGCCGCTTCCGAGCAGATTCACCACGTCGCCCATGTGCTCTTTTCCGGTGACGATGAGAATGTCGTAAATGCCGGCTTCTTTTAGTTTAGCGATGGAGTAATAAATCATGGGATATTTGCCTACTGGAAGCAGATGTTTATTGGTTACTTTGGTTAAAGGAAACAGGCGGGAGCCTGTCCCGCCTGCAAGAATGATTCCTTTCATATGAGTTCACCTCATTTGAAATTAGTTGAAAGCTTTTATGAAAGCGATGGCTATGCAGAATATGAGAACAGTTCCAAGAATATGACGGTCGCTAACCAAAATATCCTCCGGCTTTCCACCTGCATTTTTCATATGGATTAGATAGTAGTATCTAAATATGCCGTACAAGACAATCGGAATGGTAAACATCATTCGCTGGCCCTCGGAAGCTGCATACATGGAATAAAACATAATAAGCACAGCCGTTACGACGGTCATGAGCTGATCGAGCATGGCAATAGAATAAAAATCCAGAACCTTCCTTCTACTGGAAGAATTCTCATTGAAAATCTTTAATTCGTGCCTTCTTTTTCCTAATGCCAAGAAAAGAGACAGTCCCATGGTGCACAAGATAAACCAAGAGGTCAGCAAGCCGTTAACTGCTAATGCGCCGGCAACTGCTCTAAGTACGAATCCTAGAGCAATCAGCATGACATCTATGATAACGACGTGTTTTAATTGAAGCGAGTATAACAGGTTGGTAACAAAGTAAATTAAAAGAATAACCGTCAAGGCAGTGTTAACCATCAGCCCCAGTGTCACCGAAAAGCAAAACGTCACAACTGCAAGTACGATTGCCATGGGGATGGATATCGCCTCTCTAGCAAGAGGGCGGTTGCATTTATCTGGATGGAGCTTGTCCTTTTCCACGTCGAAAATATCATTAATGACATAAATCGTGCTGGCCATGAGAGAGAAGGCTAGAAAAGCCAATAATGCATTTAGGAAAACAGATGGATTTAGCACCTGGCCTGCGAAAAGTGCAGAGGCAAATACAAGCAAGTTTTTTGTCCATTGTTTTATCCTTATCTCTTGGATAATATCTACTATTACTGAAGTACGGCCATGTTGAAGAATTTCTGCTCTAGGTTCCACGAAAACACTCCTAACTTAGAAAATCAGCTACGAATCCAATAATTACGCCTAAAAATATACCGCCAGCAACTTCAACTTTTGTATGCCCCATGCTTTCTCTATGTATTTTGTTATTTTGAAGCAGATTTAGGCTGGCAGCATGATAGCCAACATGCCTTCTTAATCCCGTCGCATCTATAACGACGATAAAAATTACAGCAACCCCGAGACCAAAAATAGGCGAGGTCAACCCTTCATGAAAACCAACTGCCATTGTCGTGGCCGTAACAATGGTTGTATGATTGCTCGGAAAACCACCGTTACCAATTCTTTTTTTGGCATCGGCACCAAATCTAACATAATTAATAATAAACTTTGTGATGCCAGCAACAAACCAAGCTATAAATGGAATCAAGAAATAATACATTCTAATCACCTGATTTCCTATTCAAGATACTCTCAAACAAATAAATATACTTCTTTGTTGATGGACCTGTGCCGTATAGGCTTTCAATGTATGCTCTATCCTTGATGTATTCCGATTTATTTAGAGCTACTTCGACAACAGCGGAAGCAAGTCCTTCCACATCTTTCGGCTCGACAACCAAGCCCATTCCCGTTCTTGTCGGTATTTCACGAACACCAGGCAGGTTCGAGGCCACAACAGGAACACCTGCCAGCATAGCCTCAACTTGGACCATTCCAAAAGCCTCCAGGGAATTTATGCTAGGAAGGACAAGAAGCGAGATGGAAGAATAAAAATCATAAAGTTCCTGTTGAGAGACTTTTCCAAGGAATTTGACATAAGACGGATCCCAGCCAATTTCCTCTTTTAATCGAGAAAAAATACTGCCGCCAGCAACATCATCGTAACTCCCAACGATTCGAAATTCCACATTGCCCAATTGTTGTCTAATGATCGGGACCGCTTTCAGTAGAATATTAATACCTTTTTCTTCTACGATCCTACCGCAAAATCCAACAATAATGCGAGAGTCAGTTTTTTTAGTCACAGGTTCAGGAATATTGCTGTACGCAGGTGACACAGGATGAATCTCTTTCCACTTTTTTTGAAATCTTGGGAGTACTCGCGAATGCTTAGCGTAATCTTCACTGGATACTACCACAGCTGATGATCTTGATAGGGCGATCCTGCAAGTAAGATCCATTGTCATTTCAATTACCTTGTTTAAGACGGATTTATTCAAGTTAACATCGCACTGATAGGTCGTAACTAATTTGTTCCTAGGAGTTAACAACCCGAATAATCCGGATTCAATCATGGGAAGATGCAGATTGACAATATCCGCGTCCTTGGACAGCTTTAGAAACAGACGAATAAATGCCGGACTTATATATCCTTTACTTACTCGCAATAAAACGGGGGCTCGTACAACCCGAACCCCGTTTACTGTTTCTTCATCTTTTAAGCTGCTTTGATGTTTGGCCGTCAAAACAGTCACTTCATGGTTTTCAGCCAATGCCTCAGCGACTGATCTTGCCGCTTCTGTTAGCCCGCTTATATATGGAACATAATAGTTTAGTACAATTAGGATCTTCATTCCATCCACCTTTACCCTTTGAGAGTAATCAATACGACACCGACTACAATGATGAAAACACCTGCAATCCGATAACTATTAATGACTTCATTAAATAGATAATAACCTATAATCATAGAAAATATATAATTAACAGCAAGAAGGGGATTGACATAACTCAAATCGTATTTAGAAAGAACTACGATCCAAAGGATTGCACTAATAAAATACATGAATAATCCAACTAAAATATATGGATTAAAAAGGACAAGCAGACCAGACATGACTTCTCCACTCATCAATTGTTGGATCCTTTTTGTCTCACGCATGGCTCCAAGCTTAATTAGAGGGGGACCACTAACCCCTGTAAAAATAATAAAAAACACAATAGCAGCTATTTTATACACAAATCATTCCTCCTAGGATGAAAGAAGCTGCACATTTTGGATTCCTATCCCAAACTCTCTGGAATCTCCATCGATCCTAACAGAATCCTGAATTATTTCAAACGAGATTTGATTCAAACCACTTTCCAGCTTCATAAACCCCGTCGTATATGATCCGTTCTTAGGAACCTCAATCTGCAAATTCTGATCATTGATTTTTATATTCAGTGTCCGGACTGGATTGCCAGGAGGAAGTATGAGATCAAAAGACAATTTCTTTTGGGACGGTTGTTTCGTGGAGACAGACATTGTAAAATTCTTTTCTGTCCAACGAGATGGGATGCCGCCCCAATCCTCCAAGTTATACCATCCTTGTTCCAGATGAATCTGGGCAGAAGACGGATTGAGTTCATTTAATTTGAATATTTCATTGGACCAAACTTCTTTGCTTGAGTTATCAGCAATAATGTCCCCTCCTTGAACTGGGGACAATACATACTTGAAGTCGTAGTTCTCATTCTTAGAAGTTTTGAAGTACGATGGATCACCTTCAAAAAATATAGGTTTATCTTTCAATAAAGTTGCAACTATATGCTGTTGATTCATATCGAGCTCCTTTACTAGAAGCGGCCTCCTATCCGAGATCAACGAAGCTATCTCTCCCAACTGTCTGTATTCTTTAGTGACCACTGTTCCCTCTTTGACAATAATGGAAGAGAGATTTTTCCACTGAATCAAATTAGAGCATACCAGGATGATTAGAACGGCTCCACCCCCATATCTCCAAATCTTTTTATCCAATACTTCACTAATTCCATTTGCAAACAATAGAATTACAAATGGGAAAGCAAACATCATTGTTTTGTAGTAGCCATAAGGAAATTGATTAAGAGTGCTTAAATAAACAAACAGCGCCATATAGAAAATAGTTAGGATTACCATAATCAGCTTTACGTTCTTCTTAAGTTTAAGCAATCCATATATGGTAATGATGATTAGCAAGATTGCAGATAAAGTATATTGAATTGAAGGATGAGAATAATCTAAAGTCTTAGCTCCAAACATCATCAATATTTGGTTTATGTATGGAATGTAATCAACAATTCCTGTTTGATTTTGAGTAGATGTAAAAGCAAAATAATTATATTTTAACGCTATATAAAACGATACTGGATTTATAATTATTGTCGAAAGCAAGAGGAGTGCAACCGTTTTAATATAAATCCAAATCTGTTTATAGATTATAGACTGAATAATAACAAACAAGCCCATTGGAAGCAGATAATAGAGCATATACTCACTATATACCGAAATCAAGCCCGAAAAAACTAAGCCAGCCATGACCGTAAAACCCGGTTTGCGTTTCGTTATTGCTTGGTAAGATATTCCTATACATAAAATAAAAAATGCGTTCCCTGCTATCTGTGGCATGTATTGTGTCGTAAACATCCAATATAACAAGCTATTGACCGATACGAGAATCGTAAAGATAACAGCAATTCTTTTGGTTAATTCAAAACAATAAAAAGCCGTATAATAGGCGCTAAGGGGGACTAGCAAAACAAAAAAGCAGGAAATAACATTAAATGTACTCAATGCATCTACTTGAAAAAAATTCATTCCTAAGGTATTGAAATAATCGGCACCTACTCTTGAGTTTCGACTGAAATGAAGCTCAGCTATGGAGTAAAAAGGGTGAAGGTTATCGGAAACTGCTTCGTGGAAATAGCTGTATCTTTGCAAAAATTCAGGTATGGATAAATAAAAAATTAAATCATTATTGATACTTGCAAAAGAAGTTGGAAATCCCGCATAAAGACTCGGATAGAGATACATATAAACAATGAAAATAACAAAGAAAAAACCAATAAACGTACGATAAGTAAGAGCATTTTCTCGCAACTCATCATATACCGAAAACAATTTACTTCTCAACATTCTAAATAGAAGAAGAAAGCCTATTAAAATAATTAAGTAGGAATACATTTGAACCCCGGTGAATGCTCCTATGCTTTGAGCAATAGAAATACACAAGACAACACCAAAAAATGGATATATAAGAATCCAGTTGCTCTTGCTGGTACTGCCATTCCTCGATGTGATTATATCGATCAGGCTACCGTAGCCGAAAGAAACCATTATATAAAAAACCAAAAGAGATAAAGTTAAAAGCATTGCTACTGTCCTTCCGTAAATTAATTAGAGAACGGACTGCATCCCCACATAATGATGCAGTCCATAAAAAGTGTTATTTTACTGCAGTGATTTCCCTGTGTATTAATTTTGAAGCCTTATCGTAGCTATAATTTTTTTCAACATAGTCGATTGCAATGTTGCCCATCCGGATGCGAAGCAATCTGTTGCTGCATAATTCGATTAAATACGATAAAAGTAGGTCTTCCTCATAGTAATCGACATCCACTTTCCACACAAAATCATCCGGATATTCTTGATAAGAACCTAAATTGGAAACAAGACAAGGAATTCCGTAACCAATCGCACGAATTAAGGTTCCAGAAGTTTCTCCCATCGTTGGGAACCTAAGATTAATACAGATATCTACGGCACTAATAAAATCGTTAAAGTCCTCTATTTCTGGCGATTCATGTAATAGTACGCTTTTTTTGATTCCATTTTCCTTAATCCAATTATTCAATTCAGAACGCATATCTGCAGTGCAGTGCCCAACCAGATAAAGCATCGTGTTTGGATGAGTTTTCTGCAACCGAGCAAATGCAGATAAAATAAGATGGATTCTTTTATTAGGAATTATATTACCGAAGATACCAATAGCTATAGTCCCGAGATTGATTCCTACTTTTTTCCTAACTTCTGTTTTATTGATTGCAGGCGGTTGAATAAAGCCATGAGGAATTACTTTCACGCTTCCATTATACCCCGGATACAATTCAATTTGATCTTTTAACCACTGACTGTGTACAAAAACTCCCGTGCTCAAATCAATGACTTTCCCAAATAAAGGAAATCGTTGGCTGTCGGGATAAATGCCTTGGTCTCTCAACTCATCCGCTGCCATTTTCCCATCTTCACGATGGGTATAGTTCAATTGATGGAAAAGTTCATCCTTATCCCCTTCAAGGAAATAGGAATGTATAAAGAACCCGGATAGGTTGAAATCATGGAGAAGCACATGTCCTGGATAGTCTTCTAGAGCTTTATAGATCCATTTGTGTAAGCTGTTATTTCCCATGTGATATAGGCGAAGAGGAAGTTCCTCTAATTTATGAGGTTCTGTGGAATAATCTAGAACCGCATACTTCTTTAGAGCCGGATGTGCAGGCTGAAACCCATTCGTTACAATCGTCAATTCAAAATATTGCGATAAAAAAGGAATGAGATCCTCGCTGTAATCCGAAATTCCCGATTGCTGCGGATTCAACGGACTAAAGAAAGCAAGAGCCGGCTTAATCGCCAAGCCGCTGCTAGTTATAGACCGGGGAAGCTCCTTTTCAAATGCGGAGAGACTTAATTCTGCTGTACGCTCCCAAGAAAACTTGGAAGCTTGTTCAATTCCCCGTAATTTCAACTTTTCTCTCTCTTCTTCCGAGTCAAGCAGAATCCTCAATTGGTCTGAAAGTGCTTGGGAATCAAAGGGATCAACAAGGACAGCTCCTTGCCCAGCTACTTCTGGCAATGAAGAGGAGGTTGTTGTAATGACTGGAACTCCACAGCGCATTGCCTCGAGCACAGGAAGCCCGAATCCTTCGTATAAAGAAGGGAATACGAATACTTCACATTTCTTATAAAGGGCAAGAAGCAGGTCCTCTGAAACATGGCCAAGAAAAAGCAGTTGGTTCTGTTCCAGATTTAATTTTGAAGCCACTTTTAAAAGCTCGTCGCGTTCGTTTTGCTGCTTGATTCCGCTTATGACAAGAGTTAAATTAGGATCTGACAGGGCAGCAAATGCCTCCATCATTCCCTCGTTATTTTTTCGAGCATCATATCCGGTTAATGCATATACGTAAGGAGAGTCTATTGAAAGCTCACTACGCAGCAAATCTTCTTCATCCCCCGTATAATCGGAAGTATACAACTCTTCATTTGTGGACGCGTAAACAACTTCTATTTTTCCAGAATCAATGGAAAGAAACTTTACAGCATCTTCTTTTGATGCTTCTGATATTGTTAGAATCTGATCTGCTTGCTGAAGCTTTTTACAGCGCATATCGTAGTCTTTCTGTAATTTACTTGGCCATTTCGAGTAAAACTGATCTTTCATCGCCAATGGAATGAGATCAAACAGTAAATATGACTTTTTAACTTTGGTATTGCTGACTTCAGGAAGTTCGATATCAAACATAAAGGGACTGGTGAAATGAATATGCGTAATGTTCTTATTTTCAATAAATCGATCCATATTAAATTCTTGCCATTTAAAAGCATCATGTAATCTGCTGTCGAAATCCATTTGAGATGTGCAGAAAGTAAATTCCCATCCTGAATCTGATTTTCTATAGAGATAAATCCTATGCATTGGAGACTGCTTCAAAAGATTTCTTATCCAGTGATAGGTATATATACCGATGCCGCGGTTCTTTTCATTTGTATATAAAGTCTGAACATCAATTAATATTCTCACGAATAAACAACCTCCTTTCAAACCCGCTTTTCTCAATGAAATCAATTATTCTATTTGCAGTTTGAGTCCAAGTATAATTTTCTTTTACATATTTCATTCCATTCTGTGCACGCTTCAACGTTTCTTCCGGCCGGTTTAAAACCTCTGTCAAGGTTTCACCAAATGATTTGCTATCTTTATAATGCCATCCGCCTTGGCTTCGCACACAATGCCCTTTCGTTACAACACCGGAGCTATGAACGATAACAGGCGTATTGCATAACCAGCTTTCCATAATGACAATAGAGAAACTCTCCATTAAAGAGGGTTGAATTAACGCCTTCGCACCCGCAATTGCATCATACTTTTCTTGATCTGAAATCTCCCCGAGTCGAACGATATTGGGGGAATTTTTCATAATCTCAATGAGATTTTCTTCACCATTTCCAACAAATAATAGCTTTGTTGATTGGGGATGATTATGAATAAATTCGTTGAAATACTCTATGAGTTGAGGCACGTTTTTGCCGCTGACCTGTCTGCCTACATAAATAAAATAATCATCAGACAATTTGTATTTCTCTCTAAATGTTTCCGAATTAGGCTGATAGTCGACCTCAACTCCACCACCCGAAACCACAGAATTTTCAGTCCCTATGCCATGAAAAGCTACCGCAAGTTCTTGCTCTTCAATTGTATTAAACAGCAGGCCTCTACTCCGGGCCAACATGTCCCCAACTGAATGAAAACGAGCCATTTCTTCATCATGCAAGCAAGGAATAATAAAGCTTCTTTCAGGTCTTATTTTGCTTCCCCAGAAAGTAGTTCCGTATAGGTAGGGAATGAAAAGGAAGATATAATCATCACCTAAATCTTCTATGTATTGAATTAAGGAGTCGCTGTTGACCGTCTCATGAAATAATTGCAATTCCTCCACATAGGATATGCTTTCCTTAGAGAGCAATTTTCCAAGTAATTCCTCATAGAGAGATTTATTTCTTTTTCTAAGGGCGAATCTCCGAACCTCAACCCCATCTACAGTGCTGATTCCTTCCGGATAAAAGTTGGAACCCCAATCATAAAAAGAATCCTTTCCGCAGGATGTGAAAATTTCCACCTCACATCCTGCATCCTGAAGGCATTTTGCAATTCCCCCGGCGAAACGTTCAGCCCCACCACCAATACTATCTGTGAACCAGGGTGTCACAATAGCTATCTTCATGAATTGCCCCCAACTACTTTTTTTAGAATTAAGGTATAGTTGTAATAGTCATTTTTTTGATTGCTGGCATCAATTGTTCCACTCAAATAGGAGTTTATGATTTCGAAACCAACAATCTCTGCCAAATGCTTCAATGCTTCTGGAAACAGAGGCTTTTCGTGGGTTGGATCCAAATAGTATAGATTATGCATGACATAAACAGAAGTTGTGTTTGGTGTTTCCAGCAACAAAACCCCATTGTCATTAAGTTTATCGTAACACTGCTCTAAGAACCCTATTTTTGCAGATAGATTTAAATGTTCAATAATATGTCCAGCAAAAATACCATCTAAATTTCCGTTATCAAGTTGAGATAAAAAATGATTGCCATCATCGACATATGCTTCATGACCGTTTTTCTTACAAATGGCTATTAATTCAGGATCAGAATCAATACCAACTCCATGAATATCCTTGCTTTGCAGCAAATCCAGGAAATACCCCCTGCCGCAACCTATATCAAGGACTCTTTTGCATCCGCTAAATACAGGTAGATATGGAGAGTAGTTTTCCTTAATAGCCTCTTCGGATGCACTAAACCTTTTTGCAAACTCAGAGTATTTAAATTTGTCCGTAAATCCTGAATGAGAAGAGATAAATTTCGCTTGTTCATTTAGAATTTGCAGAGACTCTTTGTGTCTTTCTTTAAGCCAAGCAATTTCCTCATTATTCGTATTTATTTGTTTTTTCTGCTCTTCCTGGTTGTAAAGCAAATCATTAATCAACGCCAGTTGATTTTCTGATTGTTCTATCAGAGCATTTAGACCGTACCATAAGTCATGATTAAGATGTTTTTGTTGTTGGGTGTATGCATCTACATACCATTTCGTGAAAAGTCTTGCACCTATCTTCCTCCAAGGTACAATTAACTGCCCCAACCTATATCTCGAAACAAGCCTTCCAGGCAAGAATGCAACGGGCAAGTTGGTTGTAATTCTTTGCCTTACTTTTTGAAGGTTTGTTTTAGTTTTCCTAAACAGTTCACTGCTGTTTACAGGTACTGAACTAACCTCAATTATGTCTTCCCTAATTGGAGCAACCGAAGAATTCCGGACACTTTGTCTGATTTGATTCATAATATAACCAGGATCTCTTTCCATAATTATCACCCCTTAAATGATGAAAGCTCCCACTCCGGAGTTAATTTCACGATTCCTGTCTCGTTGCTTAGACTGGATACTTTGAAAGAATACTTTTTATCATGGTAATCATATTGATTTCCATGTTCATCATGAACAGCTACTGACAGCAAATACGTACCTGATCCTAAATGCAAGGCAGGTATGGTAATAATCATATCGCCGGTATTGTTCTCAGATAGCAGATCAATTTCATATTGATCGATATATGTGTTAGTACCGTAACAATTAATATGATCCATTGTAAAAATGCCAATCCCAAAGATAGGCTTCTTCACCGTACGATTCACTTTATACTTGATATTAATTTTCAATACTTCATTGGAGATAAAACTTTTCTTCAACTGTCTATCTTTATCCATAATTACAACATCCATAATCTCGACGGATCTGTCGCCCCAGCGGCTTTCGTCCCTTACATCCGGAACGATTGGGCTCACATCTTCCTCGTTACTGGATACGTCTTGGGGCAAGATCATTTCTTCGGGAACTGATTCTTGCTCATAGATAAGTCTCTTATTTTCTTCATTTGCTAAAAAGGCGAGATATTGATCAATCGTCTTCTTCGGTTTACCATCCGCTAGAACTTTTCCTTGATTTAGCCAGATAACCCGATCGCATAGCTTCTCCATAGCACCGAGATCATGGGATACAAAAACAATTGTCGTCCCGTTTGTTTTTAATTTAATCAGTTGATCCATGCACTTTTGCTGAAAAGCAGCATCCCCTACTGCAAGAACCTCATCAATCAACAAAATGTCGGGTTCGACCATAATTGCAATTGAAAAAGCAAGCCTCATATACATACCCGAAGAGTAATTTTTCACCGGGTTCTCGATGTATTTTCCTAATTCGGAAAAAAGGATAATATCATTTAATTTTCTTTTAATTTCTCTTTTACTTAGGCCGAGTATCGAGGCATTCATATATATATTTTCTCTGCCTGTAAAATCAGGGTGGAAGCCGGCTCCTAATTCAAGCAAACTGGAGACTTTCCCTTTCATTTCAACTTTTCCTTTATCCGGATACAGAATGCCGGTAAGGAGCTTAAGCAGAGTACTCTTGCCAGAGCCGTTTCTACCCATTAATCCAACCGTACTGCCTTTATTGATTGTCAGAGATACATCATCCAAGGCAAGAAATAAATCGAACCGATTGCGATCCTTTCTTATAAGCCTCTCCTTAAGAGTGGATGCTCTTTCTTTATATATTCGAAAAGTCTTTGTGACCCCTTCTACGATTACTGCCTCCATCTCAACCACTCCTTAAATCTCTTCCGCAAAGTTGCGGCTTAGTTTGCGAAAGACGGCAAAGCTGATTATGAGCAAAGCAATGCTGAAAATATAAAAAATCCCCAAAGCAGAAAGATCGGGAAATTTGTTGTAGAAAAATATATCATGAAAGCTTTCGATAATGATTTTCATAGGGTTCAATTGAAAAACAAACTGAAGATCTTTAGGTATCATTTCGCTAGTAAAAACAATTGGAGTAAGATAAAACCAAGCCATGATGATAATGCCAACAATATGCTCTAGATCCCGCATGTACACATTAAAAGCTGAAACCAGCATCGTTAACGCTAGTACAAAAAGCGAATATCCAAGCAGAACAATGGGGAAAATCAACAACGGTAATCCCAGTTTTAAACCGCTCAAAAATATCATGGGGAACAAGATGATAAGACTGAATAAATAGTTTATGATTCCACCGAGTACGACGGAAAGGGGAAGAATCTCTTTGGGGAAGTAGATCTTTTTAACAAGGCCAGCATTTCTGATTATGCTTCCGGATCCGCTATTAAGAGATTGAGCAAGAAGTGTCCAGGTCATCAATCCAACAAAAAGAAAAGTCGTATAATGATCCATTTGGATACGTACAATATATTTAAACACTATAGAATATACCAGCAACATGAGCAGTGGATTTAATAATGTCCAAAAAAAGCCCAGATAAGAACCCTTGTACCGGGTTCTTAGATCTGTCAACACGAGGCTCTCAAGCATTTGCCTATACGTATATATTTCTTTGATTTTGCTCAACATTTATAGGCTCCTTATTGGCAATTTCTCCAATAGTTCAAAATATCATTCAGGGAATCGGAAAAGGATATTTCCGGATTCCACCCTGTCGCAGCTGTTATTTTTCGAGCGTCTCCATAATAAACAGGGAAGTCAGAAGGCCTCATTTTATTCGGATCCTGTCTAACCTCTATATGGGCACAGGTACTAATTTCAATATAGGTTTGAAGAATATCGCTAATCGCCACAGCTTTGCCAGAACATACATTGTAAACTTCGCCTGGCTTGCCTTTAGTTAAAAGAAGCTGATAAGCCACTACAATATCTCTCACATCCGTAAAATCCCGTTTTGATTCTAAATTCCCGACAGATAGAGTAGGTTGAAGCAACCCTTTTTCAATATCTGCTATTTGTTTAGCAAAATCCGAGGTGACAAAGCCGAGTTTTTGCCCGGGCCCGATATGGGTGAAGGGACGTGAGTGCACAATATGCATTCCATGATTTTGATAAAAATAACGAGCTAGCATGGAAACAGTTGTTTTTGAAAGTCCATACGGACTTATAGGATTGGTCGGAGTATATTCATTAATTGGCAGACTGGCACTTATAGTCTTTCCGTATTCCTCAGACGAGCCTATTGTCAGAATCTTCGCCGTTTGTCCTACGATGCTTTTTCGAATGGCTTCCAAGAAAGTCAATGTTGTATTTGCATTGCTCTCAAAAGTCTCCACTTTATTCAACCAAGATAAGTGAACCGAACTTTGACCAGCCAAATGATAGATTTCATTCGGCCGAACTTGATTAAGAAGGCGTATAACGCCTTCCTCATCGTTAAGATTGCACTGCAAAAGCTGGATAATGGATGAAGAGAGATCTGTACTTCTTGTCGTCCCGAAAACCTCATAATTAAGTGCCGACAATCGTGCTGCTAAATGCTGCCCTACGAATCCGGAATATCCGGTAATTAATGCCCTCATAGTCATTATCCCCGAATTAGCGTTTATATTTCTTATAGTCGCTGTCTACCATCATCGTTACCAATTGCTCAAATCCGACTTCCAGTTCCCAACCCAGCTGCTGCTTCGCTTTCGTACAATCCCCAAGGAGAAGATCAACCTCTGCAGGACGAACAAACTTCTCGTCAATAACGACATAATCGCGCCAGTTAAGATCAAGATGTCCAAAAGCAATTTCTACCAGTTCTTCGACGGTATGTGTCTCTCCCGTAGAAATAACATAATCCTCTGGAGCATCCTGTTGGAGCATAAGCCACATAGCTTTAACATAATCTCCTGCGAAGCCCCAATCGCGTTTGGCATCCAGATTGCCCATGCGAAGCTCTTTTTGAAGACCAAGTTTAATACGAGCGGCCGCATCCGTCACTTTGCGAGTAACGAACTCGACGCCGCGGCGAGGAGATTCATGATTGAAAAGAATCCCTGAGCAAGCGAACATATCAAAGCTCTCGCGGTAGTTGACTGTGATCCAATGACCGTATACTTTTGCCACGCCATATGGGCTGCGCGGATAGAAAGGCGTGGATTCCTTTTGTGGAGTTTCGACAACCTTGCCGAACATTTCACTGCTGGAAGCTTGATAGAAACGGGCATCAGGCTTGGTCAAACGGACTGCTTCCAGCATGTTCGTGACGCCGATGCCTGTCGATTGCCCGGTCAGGACAGGTTGAATCCAGGAGGTGCCAACGAAAGACTGGGCAGCCAAGTTATAAACTTCATCCGGGTTGGAAATACGCATCGCGTTAATAAGCGAGCCTTGATCGAGAAGGTCGCCATCGATGAACTCGATCTCGTTTTTGATATGCTCGATATTCTCCATGATCGGTGTGCTTGTACGGCGGCGAAGAGCATATACTTTATAGCCTTTCTCTAACAAAAGCTCTGCGAGGTAGGATCCGTCTTGTCCAGTTACACCTGTTACAAATGCGCGTTTTGTCATTTAAAAATCTCCTTTAAAGGTATTCAACTCGTTTTTGTTCTCTCAAAGCCTTCAGCAGGGATTTAATCTCCTGAGCCTTATCTTTAGTACAAATTAAAGTTACATCTTCCGTATCCACCACAATCAAGTCCTCGATGCCAAGCGTTGCAATCAGCTTGCCATCGCTTTCGATGATACAGTTTTTCGTTGCTATATTTAAGATGTTTCCTTTAATTACATTGCCGTCATTGTCCTTGTCATTAATACGATCCAATGCCGTCCATGATCCGACATCATCCCAACCCAGAGAAACCGGAATCACGTAAATATTCTCCGCCTTCTCCATGATTCCGTAATCGACCGATTGGTCGGGCATTTTAACGAACTCACTGCGAATGGCCTGATTTCGCTTCTCTGAATCCGTTACCGCCATGATCGTCTGAAGAATATCATCAACTTCAGGCATCAACGCTTTGATGTAGCTTTGAAGAGTGGAGTTTTTCCAGACGAACATTCCGCTGTTCCATAAGTAATTGCCTGATTCCACATAATTTTGCGCCGTGGCATAATCCGGTTTTTCGACAAACTGATTCACCTTATGTACCTCAAAGCTGTTTACGATTTGAGTGTTGCTTGTGCACTCGATATACCCGTAGCCTGTTTCCGGGTAAGAAGGTTTGATTCCCAGGGTAACAAGGTTGCTGTTCTCCTGAGCCACCTCGACGGCGGTTTGCAGAATTCGAATAAATCCATCCGCATCTTCGATAATGTGGTCGGAAGGCATTACGATCATGGTGCTGTCCGGGAACCGCTCTTCAATAAGAACGGAGGCAAGCCCTACGCATGGCGCCGTGTTGCGGCCCACAGGTTCGATGATGATATTCATTTTAGGCAGGTGCGGAATCTGCACATGGATAAGTTCTGCATGCAACTCATTGGTTACGACGAAAATTTGATCAATCGGGAGCCATTTCTCCAAACGTTCGATAGATTGCTGGATCATGGACTTATTCCCGGATATATTCAGAAACTGCTTCGGCAAATTCGTCCGGCTTTTGGGCCAGAAGCGCTCTCCCTTGCCGCCGGCCATTATTACGCATGTAATCGTCATTTCAAGCCTCCGGAATTCCATAGATTGATGTAGTCGAGCCGTCGTTTGATTTTCTTGCTTACGGCTTGAGGAGAAAACTCCTCCCGTATCGTTATCTGTCCATTTGACGCAATTAGTTCGCGAAACGTTGCGTCATGGAAGATCTTGCCCATATAAGATGCCGCCGTGCCGAGATTTGGCTCCGCCCACAGCTGCTCTTTTTTGTACGGCCCATGATCCTGCCCGACGGGGATAAGCTCGTAGTCAACGATGCAGGAATTATAGGCGTTCATGAAATCAATGTTCGAGGACCAGCCCGTGCCGATGACCGGCTTGCCCAAGTACATGGCTTCCGCCAGTCCCAATCCGAAGCCCTCGCTTCTATGCAAGGATACGAAACTGTCGACGGCTTGAAGGAGAGCGTTCGTATCGCTTCTTGACAGAGTTTGCTTGATGAAATGGATATTTCGGTATCCAGCGGCAATCTCGTTCAGGATATCGGTATCCTTGTCCCCATCGTGAAGACCGTTGACTTTGACAACCAGCCCGACCGAATCATCATTCCGATCAAAAGCCGATTGGAAAGCCTTGATCGCGCCCATCGGATTCTTTCTTTCCTGATAACTCTTAAGGTCATACATGCACAAAAATAAAAAAGGGTCTTGCGGAAGCCCGAAATACTCTCGTGATCGGGGCTCATCAATCTTCACTTCAATTGAATGCGGAATCTTGACGACGGGTACACGGCTTTTGGCCGAGATTGAATCGGCAACAAAGGTCGAAGGCACCCAGATTTCATCGACTAGATTCATATTTTCAAGCCATTCGTCCGGGAACTCAGGAAGCTCCCAATGCCAGAATCCGATATTGTACCTTCCATTGAAAATACGATCTCCATAGTGAGCGTAAGCTTCCATCATTTGTTCGGCATTAAGATGAAAGACGTTGAACATATAAGAAGGCTCGCCGATTTCTTTGTGCCCCCAGGAAAGATCGCCCATTCTCGCTTTATTGGTCCCGGTATAATTGAGAATTCCAAATGGAATGTTCCCTGCATCCAAAGACTTGGCAGCAATACGACAAGATTCCCCAATGCCCATCTCGGCTCTTGCATATCCAATCAGATTGACGCCGAAATTCCCAGCAAAATGCTTTTCACTCGAGGATTCGTTGTTTTTAAGAGGATAGGCTTTTTTCAGCAGCATTTTCTTGAACTTTTGCCGTTGTTCGGGAGAGAGAAGAGGCCTGACTACTGTCTTTAATCCGAGGGCTATTTTGTATATCCCTTTAAATAACAGTTTTTTTATAAAAAACACCGCCAAATATGTAAGTTGAATCCATTACTTCGCAGCCAAAGAAATCTTTGATCTTTATCTATCATCTAGATAGAATAAAAGTAGTTTTCAAGCCACTAAAAAGGAGTTTACCATGAATCGACAACCTTCACCACCCAAGTACGTCAAAAAGGAAGAATTTGACGTATCGCTTTTGAAGTGGGCAGCAATTCTAATGGCAGGAATATTCTTCTTTTTTTATTCCTTCCGAACAGGGCTATTTAACGGTTACGGGTTTTCATTTGAGAAAAAGCTTGTAGGAGCTGCTTTATTCTCGTTGATTTTCATTCTCGTCATGTCCCTTCAACTCTTCAAAACCTGGAAGGATAAGAGCTGGAAGTCCGTCCTTTCCATCGGCATTTGGCTTCTTCCGCTTTCTTTTGCCCTTTCCTCCATAAATGCCGTGTCTGATAACTACGCCAATATCATGACGATGATCAGCTGTTTGCTGGCCGGTTTTTTTGTGTTCGGCCTCTACTTTAACGATAGCAAGTATACCAGGGTTGCTCTGGAATTTATTCTTATGGGTTCCTCATACGTCTTGGCCTGGTTTGGCATCCTCAATCTATTCGGCCAGCATTGGTACCCGGATGCCCTTTGGTTCCAGATGGAGAACTACAGGATGACATCGGTCTTCCAATACCCCAACACTTACGCCGCTCTCCTAATCGCCGTCATGCTAGCCTCCGCTTTTTACGCCACTCATGCAAAAAACGCATGGTGGAAAGGCATCCATGCTTTCATGCTCGTCCCTGTATTCATCTCTTTCATGTTGACCTACTCGCGCGCTGCTCTAGTTATCATTCCTGTTGCCGTGTTGGCCACTCTTCCTTTCATGAGACTATCCAAGCAAATCGCCTATATCCTTCATCTTGTCGTGACCGTAATCGTATCCTTTTCTATTCTAAGTCTCATTGAAACGAAATCTGCAGCCATTCTTAAACAGGTTCTTCGTTTCAACGAATCAGGCAGCCAAGTTCCTCCGGAAAAGCTTGCTTCTATGGGCAGCGCAGAGGTTCTTACCTTATGGGGTGTATTGATAGGAAGTTCTATCGTCGCATCCGCTCTCTGCTTGACAGTGTCTAGATGGATCGAGCCATGGCTGGAAAGCAAGCTCCACAACTTCTCCGAACGCAAGCTCTCTTATATCATTGCTCCTGCAGCCATGATTATTCTTGCCGCAGGCGGTGCCGCTATCGTACTCTCGAGCAGCATGGTCCGCGGACTGCTGCCGCCGAACCTTGCCGATCGTCTTGAAAATATCAGCTTCAAGCAGCACAGCGTCTTGGAGCGCGGCACCTTCTACGAGAACGGATTCAAGATTGCAGCCGATTATCCGCTTCTTGGCGGCGGCGGAGGGGCATGGAATGCTCTCTACCAAAAGTATCAAAGCAATCCATACACTAGCAATCAAGCCCATAGCTACTTCATCCAAACCCTGGTGGAAACAGGGTACGTCGGCTTGGTTCTCCAATTCGGATTCTTCGCATTGGCGTTCATCTTATTTATCCGCACGTGGATACGCCATCCTGAAAAACGAGGCAACCAGCTCGTCTACTATATCTTTGCCGTATCGCTTCTGCTGCACAGTCTGTTTGACTTCGATATGAGCTACATCACCATAGCAGCCTTGTTCTTCTTTAGCTTAGGGAGCATGCTGGGAGGATACGACAAAGAACTCGCCCTTCCCGCTTTCCATTTCAAAAAGCCGTCCTTAAACCGTATCTATCCCATAGCTCTAATGGTTCTCACCGTTTCAATTGGTGTCATTACCTACCGCAGCTATGCATCTTATCTTCAATTTGACAAAGCACTAGCAATGGGCCAAGAGCAGCGATCCATCGAGGAGATTTTTCCTCCATTGGACCGCGCCATCGAGCTTTCTCCGTCCAACACCCAGTATCTTCTGGTCAAAGCGGACTGGCTGACGCAGGTGTATAATCAGACGAAAAATGCCGAATATTTAATGCAAGCTGAAAAATCTCTCCAGCAAGCGCAACTTCATGAGCCCTACTCGCGTCAAATAATACAAGCCCGCTACCAGAACTCTGCTATAAAAGGCGAAAGTGACCAGAGCCTGGCTGTTATCGAGGAAGGTCTGACTAAATTCCCATGGGATATCAGCTTCTATGAGATGGGCATCAAGCAGTATGCTGAGACCGGCTTGGCAGAAAAGAAAGCCGGCAACGGCGACTATGCCGCCAAGTGGAAGCGTACCGAAGATCTCTACCAGGACATTCTAGCAGGGATGGACAAGCTTAAGGATCTCCCGAAGGAACAGCTTCAAGGGAAGCGTTTTGATGTGGCTCCCATCAGCAGGCAGGGTTTAGGTATCGTTCTCTATCATACTCAGAGATATCAGGAAGCTGTAGATCTTTTGAAACCGATCACCAGCGACTCCCTTGTGCCAGATCCAGCCAACTCGACTTCCGAAGAAGCCGAAAGAGCATCCATTGCCCGCCAGGCAGTTCGTTTCTATCTGGCTTCTCTCCATCATTTGGGCCAAAATGACGAGCCATTGAAAGAAAAATTGATACAAGCTGATTCAAACGAAGAGAATCTGCTTAATCAATTAGTGGCAGAAGAGTGAATGTTATTTTCATAACCCATATCAAAATCCCAATAATTACTTAAATTCCATATATGCCCTTTACTTTACTTGGGATTTGTGATTAAATACCTTCTATCGTCACAATTAACAATATCTCAACAATTATAGACATTTTTCTCATTCTCGAAACTTTACGATTTAATAGGCGTATTACAAAACGTCTCTTGAAAGGAGGTGAAATACAAAAATGAAAAAGCTTGTTACAAAGAAAACGGCAGCTCTGCTCGTTTTCATGATGGTAGTATCGGCTCTGTCGCCGATTCTGGCCTTCGCAGCTTCTGGATTCCAATCCGCTTCCTCGTATTACAACCAAGTTACGGCTTCGGTATACGTAGATGCGGATACATATGCGGCTAAGAGCGTCTACATCGACGGTCAAAACCGTATCGCCATCCAGGTCTACGCTGCAGGCTCGACGGTACCTACAACGGTATATGCAACTTACAGTACATACACCGACGGTAAGTACTACTACAATCTGGACGAATCCGTGGCCTACTCCACTTACTACACTCTGCAGTACTCCGACAAGAGCGCTGATAATGGTGTCGTAAGCAAACTGGTCTACAACGGCTACACACCAGGCGGCGGCTTCCCGGGAGGATTCTTCCCTCCGGTAACCGGCGGTGACCTGGTAGGTGCTGACGGCAAAGTCAACCGTGAACAGCTGATCGCTCTTCTTGCGGCAAATGCCGATGCCAAGATCAAAACGACTCTTGACACCGTGTACCTGCCTGCTGACGCTCTGCTGAACGGCAAAACGCTGACCATCTACAACGATGCAGGCGTATCCATCACGCTTCCTCTTTCCGCTCTGAAACTGGCTGATCTCGCTAAATCCCTCGGGGTTGAGCTGAAGGATCTGGTTATCCGCGTGGAAATGAAGAAACTGACGGGCGAAGCAGCTGACGCTGTTTCGAATGCTGTGAAAGCTCTGGGCGCTACGCAACTGGCCGATTCTTACGACTTCCGTGTCGTAGCAATGGGCGGTGGCAAAGAAGTGGCTATCGAGAAGTTCGGACAACTCGTATCCCGTACGATTCCTCTGACTTCCGCAGCTACCGCAACGGCAGCGGGCGTTATGTTCAACCCGACTGCGAAAGAGCTGAGCTTCGTGCCTAGCACCTTCGCAACGGCTGACAACAAAACGATCGCTACGCTGAAGCGTGACGGTGCTTCCATCTACACCGTCGTTCAAGGCAAAACAGTTCGTTTCAACGACACGTTGAATCACTGGGCCAAGAACGACATCGCGACTCTGTCCGAGAAGCTGATCGTTGAAGGCACAGGCAAAAACCTGTTCGAGCCTAAACGCAGCATCACTCGTGCGGAATTCGCAGCGCTGGTCGTCCGTTCGCTGGGCGCAGTTCCTGTAACGTCTTCGACCTACACGTTCAAAGACGTTCAATCTTCCAAATGGTACGCTGGCACGGTAGCTACGGCTGCTGAGCTGGGTCTGGTCATCGGAGATGAAAAAGGAAACTTCAACCCGAACAGCCCGATCACGCGTAAAGAGATCGCTGCTATCGTCGTTCGCGCGGCGGAGTATGCCGGTAAATCCCTGAAGCTGTCCGATGCGGAAGCAAATGCAGCTCTGGCTGGATATACCGACGTTGCGAATCTCCAATGGGCTAAAGCTGAGGTTGCTGCAGCTGTCAAAGCCGGTCTGGTAAAAGGACAATCCGCGACGAAAATCGCCGGAAACTCCTTCGCCAACCGTGCCGAGGCAACGACACTGATCGCACGCTACCTGCCTATCTCTGGTCTGACGAACTAATCCTTCTTTATACCAGTAGAAAGAGCGGTCCTTCGGGGCCGCTCTTTTGGTTTTCTGACCGTTTTTCGGAGTGCTATCCGTGTGGACGGAGACTACCGATTCTCTTATGAGATTGATCCCCTTCTCTAGGAAAGAATCAGTAACGGCAGCACGCCTCCCCCCAGAGGTCTCTTTCATTCACATGCCCAATCATTCCAACGGCAAGCAAAAAGAGTCGTTTTGCAAGGTGTCCGAGGACGCCCACGCAAACGACTCTTTTAATAGAAGCAATAGATCTCTTATCAGCCCTTAGTCGGATCAAACGAGCTCTTCAGCGAAACGACCCGGTTGAATACCGGCTTGCCCGGATCGGACAGCTTGGGATCGACATTGTAGTAGCCATGGCGGAAAAATTGGAACTTGTCGCCCGCTGCGGCTTCCTTCATTCCCGGCTCGACGAAGCCGTTCAGAATGTCCAGCGAGTTCGGGTTCAAGCATTCCATGAACGGCTTGCCGGTCTCCTGGGCTTCGCTCGTAATCAGCGGCTCGAAGTGGCGGAACTCGGTCGCTACAGCATGAGTCGCTTCGACCCAATGCAGCGTGCCTTTGACCTTGCGTCCGGTAAAGCCGGTTCCGCTCTTGGTCTCCGGATCGTAAGTGCAGCGGAGCTCGACCACGTTGCCGGCTTCATCCTTGACGACCTCTTCGCACTTGATGAAGTAGGCATGCTTCAAGCGAACCTCGTTGCCAGGGAACAGCCGGAAATATTTGCTCGGCGGATTTTCCATGAAATCGTCCTGCTCGATATAAATTTCGCGCGAGAATGGAATCTGCCGGGTTCCCATTTCTTCGTTCTCGTTGTTGTTCTCGGCCTCGAGCCATTCCACTTGGCCTTCGGGATAGTTTGTGATCGTCACTTTGAGAGGCCGAACGACCGCCATCGTACGAGGAGCCTTCAGCTTGAGATCCTCACGAATGAAATGATCCAGCATTTGCTCGTCAACCATGCTGTTGGCTTTGGATACGCCAATTTCACGGCAGAACGTGCGGATCGCTTCAGGCGTGAAGCCTTTGCGGCGGAGCGCGCTGATCGTCGGCATTCGGGGATCGTCCCAGCCGTCAACGGCGCCTTCTTCTACAAGCTGCTTGAGCTTGCGCTTGCTCATAACCGTATTGGTCAGATTCAGGCGACCGAATTCGTACTGGCGAGGGCGGGCTTCCATTTCGCAGTTCTCGATGGTCCAATCATACAGCGGGCGATGATCCTCGAACTCAAGCGTACAGATCGAATGCGTAATGCCCTCGATCGCGTCACCGAGCGGATGAGCATAATCATACATCGGGTAAATGCACCAAGCATCCCCTGTCCGGTGATGATGGGAATGGGAGATCCGGTACAGGACAGGATCGCGAAGCGTAATATTCGGCGAGCTCATATCGATCTTGGCACGCAGCACGCGAGCTCCGTTAGGGAATTCTCCCGCACGCATCCTGGCGAACAAATCGAGGTTTTCCTCAACGCTTCGATCGCGGTAGGGACTGTTCTTGCCGGGCTCCGTCAGAGTTCCGCGAAGCTCGCGCATTTGCTCCGGAGTGGAGTCGTCCACATACGCCAGCCCTTTGCGGATCAAGAGGACGGCGCGTTCATAGAACTCCTCGAAATAATCGGATGCGAATCGCAGCTCTTCCCATTCAAAGCCGAGCCAGCGGACATCCTCCTGAATAGATTCCACGAATTCCGTATCTTCCTTGACCGGATTCGTATCGTCGAAACGAAGATTCGTGCGGCCCTTGAACTCATCCGCGAGCTCAAAGTTGAGACAAATCGATTTGGCATGTCCGATATGCAAATAGCCGTTCGGCTCGGGAGGAAACCGGGTTGCGACTTGCTGCGTGCGGCCGCTCTCCACGTCGTCGACGACAATAGCGCGAATGAAATTAGAAACCGGAGGATTCTTAGGATCCATGCGACCACAACCTCTCTGATAAATTGTATCCTACCATTCTACACAAAATACGGCTTGAATATAAGGGGGATCCTGCAAGAAAAGCCGACAGCCCGGCGCAGTCCTTCTGCATCGTTCTGTCGGCTTATGAGCAGGGCTCCGCTGCTGCATCGTTCTGTCGGGCTATGAGCGCGGTGCTCCCTGCTGCATCGTTCTGTCGGGCTATGAGCGGTGCTCCCTGCTGCAACGTTCTGTCGGCTAATGAGCGGGGCTCCCCTGCTGCATCGTTCTGTCGGCTAATGAGCGGGGCTCCCCTTCAACATCCGTTGAAAGAGTACGGCTCTCGCCCTTCACACCCTAATAGGATCCTTAGAGACCGAATTGGAGAAAAGGCATGTTAGAGTTGCAGCTATATCTGAACGAAAAGGCTGCCCGAGCCAGTCTCTAGAGAAGCTTCTCGATGTCCGCCGCGATATCTTGAGGAAGCACATTCGGCTCGAAGCGTTTCACGATCGATCCATCCCTGGCCACCAGGAACTTGGTGAAGTTCCACTTCACATCGTTGCTTTCGAGCTGTTCCGGCTGGAACATGCCCTGGAATTTCTGTCCGCTCGGAGAAGAGTCGAAGCCTTGGAATGGGGCGTCGGAGACCAGCTGCTTGAACAGCGGATGCGCAGCATCGCCATTGACGTCGGTCTTCGCGAACAGCGGGAAGCTGACGCCGTAGTTCAGCTGGCAGAAGCTATCGATTTCTTCGCTGCTGCCCGGCTCCTGGCCCGCGAATTGGTTGCTCGGGAAACCGAGAATTTCCAGGCCTTGATCCTTGTACTTGTTATATAAAGCCTGAAGCCCTTCATATTGCGGCGTAAGGCCGCATTTGCTGGCCGTATTGACGATCAGAAGAACCTTGCCCGTGTAGTCGGAAAGCTCGCTCTTGTCCCCTTTGATCGTCTCAAGCGTGTAGTTGTCAATCTTCGCCATGTTCCGAATCCTCCTCATAATGGTGTTGGATAACGGCGTTCAGCTGCTGCAGCTGCAGCCTGAGCGCTTCAAGATCGCGAAGCTCCATGCCTGTGACCTCGCACAGCTTCCGCGGAATGCTGCCGGCCTTTGCCCGCATGGCTTGTCCTGCCTCCGTCAGGTTCACCCTCAGCATCCGCTCGTCGGCTCGATCCCGCACCCGGTTCACCAGGCCCATCGACTCGAGCTTTTTAAGCAGCGGCGTCAGCGTGCCGGAGTCCAGGTACAACCGGCTTCCCAGCGATTTGACCGGTTCCCCGTCCCTTTCCCATAGAGCCAACAGCGTGACATACTGCGTATACGTGAGGCCTAGTTCTTGCAGGAGAGGACGGTATAACCGGGTTACTTCCTTGGAGCAGGCATACAGCGCAAAACAAAGCTGATGATCCAACTGGAGAAGCGAATGATCGCCCTGCTCGCCGGGCATCGCGGTCTGGTCATGGTGGGAATCCAGCAAGGGATCGACTCCTTCCGCAACTATATTGCATACAATTAAATTGGATAATACTAACTTAGCACATCCCTAAGCGCACTGTCAAACGATTCCGATCGCATCTCTTCGCTATGTAGACCCGCCTCGGTCCCAAATAGCGGAGGCTCCTTCATCGAATATTCGGTTGCTGGATAAGGATCGCCGCCACTGTAGAAGAAGCTGCCTGCACCTGCAACCGAAAACCGAATCGTCCGGACACATGCTAGCGGCCCAACTCCATGCCTTCCGCAGGAACAAAACTCCCCCGCCGGAAACCCGGCGAGGGAGAGATGCGCAGAAGCCGCCTGATGCGGAAGGCTCGATTGATTCTGCTTCAGGACTGAAGCGAGGAAGCCCGGCTTCGCTGCAGACGCCTGAACTTCGAGGCCATCGCCAGCCGCCATGGCACCAGCATGCCGAATGCCAGCAGGAAGAACAAGGACGCCGTCTGCATGACCGTCACATACTGCTCCACGAAGTCATGGAGGACCAGACGGATGGCAAGCAAAATCAGGATAATGAAGAAAAAGGCTTTCGAGCGGCGAAGATAAACGTCATCTCCGACAAACTCCATCTTGGAGGTGGTGATCAGCGGCGCCGCGAAAAACAGCGCCCCTGCCGCGAAGGCAGCCAATCCCCACAGCCACGGAATATGAGTCTGCGGCACGACGAACATGAGAAAGCCCGTGGACATGCCTAGAGGTGGAATCAATATTTTGCGCATGGTTGTCGGCTTCCGGGTAGAACGCACCCGCAGGACGATAACGGCGAGTCCGCCGATCAGCGGAATCAGCAGCGACCATAGCGACGATGGTTGGATATTCAGGTTCATCGGAGATCGACACTCCCAAGGAGAAGATGCCGGCTTTTTGCCGGCGGGGCTTTCCATCTAATGGACGAAGCCGCTTTCTTCATCCTACTTGAATTCGGATGACAACGCAAATCCGCCAACTCGCCAAAAAACCGCCGGATGAGCAGCTGAGACTGCTTCTTCGGCGGCATGGCTTTGGACGCCGGAAACGCTGCGTTTCCGCTCATTTCCATCCGGCATATCCCTTCCTTATCGGGATGCTTGGGGCAAGCCTTTTTTAATCTGCTCCAGCGTTTCCCGGATAAAGGCAGGCTCGTCCTTCGGCGTTCGGGAAGAAATGAAATTGCGGTCCACGACAACCTCTTGATCCACATAATGAGCGCCTGCATTGGCCAAGTCGTCACGCAGCGGCGGGTAGCAGGTCAGCGTGCGCCCTTTGGCCAGACCCGCGCTGATCAGAATCTGAGGTCCGTGGCAGATCGCGGCAATCGTCTTGCCTTCCTCATCGAATTTCTGCACGAATTTTTGAATGTCGTGATCGTTGCGAAGAGCTTCAGGAGATGATCCTCCCGGAATCACAACGGCCTGGTAGTCGGAAGCATCGGCGTCTTGAATGCCGAGATCGGTCGTATACTCCGCTTTTTTCTGCTTGCCCTCAAGCTTCTCGCCGGCCTTGAGGCCGATAATCACCGTCTCGTGACCATCCGCGCGGATAGCGTCATACGGTGCTTTCATCTCGCTGTCCTCGAATTGCGGTCCAAGCAGGAATGCGATTTTCGCCATCATAATCCTCTCCTTTGCTGTCGGTCAGTCGAATATAAGTTATATTACCCGTTGGCCCGGAAGCTCAACCTGAACTTTCAGCAGCGAGGCGGGAGCGGCTTTTCGCTCAAGCAAAGAAAGATCAAGGGCTTGTCAGGACTATTCTCCCAACGATAGTTCGACAGATCCCTTCAGCATTTGATTCTCTTTTTGCCCCATTCGAGAAGGAATTCCAAGCTTCTCCATGGAATGGGAAGAGAACGTTACCCGTTTGTAACCTTCGCGCCGTCAGAACGGTCTAGTATACAGAATGAAATCGACCTCTGCTGCCAGAGGCTTATAGATGGAGGAAACAACATGGCGAAACGCAACGAATCGAAAAAGCGAATCCAAGCTTTGCTCCTCGGCTTGACCGGCGCTGCCCTGCTCAGCACGGCCTCTCTGCCCTCCGCTCATGCATCCGCTTTGGCGCCTGGACAAGCTCGCGTCTCCGTCGGCCCGGCCGCCTATGCCTCCCTGCCTGCTTCAACGCAGGCTAAAGCGGCAAGCGTCTCGGTCACCGCCAAAAAAATCGTTCAATCGACATCGGCTTTGAAAGCCGTTCTGTTCGTTCCCGTCGTCTCCGGGCTCAAGGACGCCTCCTACCAGAAATCGCTCAATGAAAAGATGGAGCGCACGGCCATGGCGGACTTGGATGCCGTCAAGAAGCAGGCCGCCTCCGGCCTGGCCGCAGCAAAAAAAGCCGGCAATGAGTTCCATCCTTATGAAATCAAGCTGCAATATTCCGCTGGCTTATCCGGAACGGGTACGGACAGTGCCATTGTTTCCCTCAAGCTCAATACCTACATCTTTGCGGGAGGAGCGCACGGCATTTCCAGGATTGACACCTACAACGTCAAGAACGCCGGCACCGCTTCAGCCGTCACCTTGAAGACGCTGTTCGGGGACTCTTACCCGGCGGCAATCAACACGGAGATCAAGCGGCAGATCGCCCGGAACGCGAATGGTTATTTCAAGGACGCTTTCACCGGCGTGGCGGCGGATCAGTCCTTCTATATCAAGGACGGCAGCGCACAGATCGTCTTCCAGCCTTACGAGATCGCTCCTTATGCGGCTGGAATTCCCGTGTTCGCGGTTCCGCTCCCGGCCTCATCCAAACCGATTCCTGCCGCTTCCGTCCAGGTAGATGCCAAACCGGTCCGTACGGAGGACGAGTTGTATAAAGCCGACATCGATGTTCCCGTCCTGAGCGGGCTGCTCGATGCCAAGTTCCAGGAGGAATGGAATGCGCAGATGGAGCAGGCTGCGGCCAAAGAGCTGGACTCGCTGAAAAAGGCGGCCGCCGAGCGCAAAAAAGCGAACCCAACGAGCTTCATCCCTTCCGAGATCAAGACGACCTTCGAAGTCGCCTCGGACGGTTCTCCGGCTGCCGGTGGAATGGTCTCTATTAAAATGAGCACGTACACCTACGAAGGCGGAGCGAACGGGGATACGCATGTAAGCGCGGCGACCTTCCGAAACGCCTCGCAAGCTTCGCCCGTGACGCTGGCGGCATTGTTCGGCAGCCATTACGAGAGCGAGGTCGGGGCGGCCGTTCAGGCTGCGATCTCCAAGGACAAAGAGAATTACTTTGCCGATGATGACGGCTTCAGAGGCGTGACGGCGGACAGCGTGTTCTACGTGAAAGCCCAGGACGTCTATGTCGTCTTTCAGCAGGGTGAAATCGCTCCCCGCGCGAGCGGCAATCCGGAGTTCAAAATTCCTCTTCCCACCCACGGCGAGGATTCAAAACCTCTGCAGGTCATCGTCGGCAGCAAGGCTTTGAGCGGCGTCCAGGCTGTCCCCAACAAGGACGGGGTCGCGATCGTACCGGTAAGGGATGCGGCCGAAGCGCTCGGCTACAAGCTGAAATGGGATAAGCGCACCTCGACGCTCGAGCTCAGCAAAGGCAGCCAATGGACGGCCGTCACGATCGGCAGCGACTCCTACACCTACAACAAGATGGCCCCGGTCGCGCTCGGAGCCGCTCCGTCCTACGACAGCAAAGGCCGGATGACGGTGCCGCTGGCCTTCTTCACGGAAATCCTCCATGCCAAAGCAAGCTACGGGGACGACAGCGTCACCCTGCAGAAGTAGCAAATCCCCCTTTGCAGACCTAGCGGTCGGCGAAGGGGGATCTGCTTTTAATCCTACTCAGGGGGACTCATTTCAAGCCGCTTTAACGGACTTTCATTTCAATTCGCTTCAAGTGAACGGTCACATCCATCCGCAGAAGCGGCATGGCCTGGAGCCCTGCGCTCCAGCACCCTGCCCGCTCAGGAGTAGTTATGGGATGTCTCCACCGTTCCGTCGGCCCGATGGACGATGGCGCTGCCGCCGCGGTCGGAAGCCGACTTCCTGGCGGCCTCCACCGCCTCTGCCTTGGTGGAATAGGTGTCGCCTTTGTCCGCGCCGGCATCCTTCACCATCCATTCCCCGTCGTGAGGAACGACATGCTGGATGGAGCCTCCGGTTTCGCTGCCGCGCTGTCCGGAACGGCCTTTCGCATCCGAATCCTTCTCCCGGCCGTCGCGCTCTTCGGATTTTTCCGCATGTCCGCCTCCGCCGCCGGGATGCTCCTCCGCCCATTTCTCCGCCTGAGAAGTGGCGATGGCAATCGCCCGGCCCTCCTCGTATCCATCCTTCAGCAGCGCGTTGGCGATCTCCACCGCTTTGTCCCGCACCCGCTTGTCGAGATTTTTCATCGACGGCGGATAATCGTTTTTAGCCCATGGCATCATCGTGCACCTCCGCTTGAAAAATAATCGATCTAAACGATCGTGACGTCTCCCGCACCCGGACGTCCCGGATCGTTGCCGGCATCAAGCTTATGGGTGCGGATCGCTCCGGCGCGCTCCATGATGCCCAGGATGTCTCTTGCATCATGCCGGTCGCCTTCCGCAAACACGAGAATGCGGCCGTCCTTCACCTCGTTCTGGAACCGCTCCGCTTCGCTCTCCGGGAATCCCATCCCG
>Ga0194137_10000177_pt1 | contig 43510 bp, 34 predicted proteins | sample TARM_MetaG_T3_14_FD_134025 | JGI IMG/M metagenome (GOLD analysis project Ga0194137, IMG submission 134025) | Freshwater microbial communities from Pennsylvania, USA, analyzing microbe dynamics in response to fracking - TARM_MetaG_T3_14 (version 2) | ecosystem: Environmental > Aquatic >...
ACGGTTGGTTGATAAAATGCAGAAAAGATAGTCAGGAGAATAGAAATGAGTATTATAAAAAATGCTTTAAAAAAAGAAATAAGAGAGAATAATTTACAACAATTCGGCGACACCACGGCCACTATTCTTGAATATGATATTATATCGAACACTGCAACCATTCGTTTTATGAATCCTAATGGCGAAGGTTATCTCCTAAGAAAAAATGTTCATGTATCCAATACTATGGGAGGTGTTACAGGGTCTGGTCTTTATTCAGGCCAGCTCTGTAACATTTCTTTTATCAAAAATAACGTCCACAATCCGATTATTACTGGAGTCATGTCAAATAACTACAATACAAAAACAACCAGTGGACAGGGGGCTTTCTTGGTCGACAACACTATCTTAGAAGTCAAAGAGCCAGAAGAAATTACCCCAATGATTGAATCATGGATTGAAAAAGATAATGAGAATGTCAATAAATATCAGACAGACTTAGGGGACTATACAAATATCGACTCCTTTCAAAAAGCAAATGATGCGGTTCGGTCTCTTGACAAATACAGCCCCAGAGACCAAGGCATCACGCATCTTGATACAAAGTCTACGATTAAGTTAAAAGAAAACGGGGATATCGATATCTTTGTTGACGGTAATTTAGGAATTCGAATTTCACCAAAAGACAAGTCCGTTAATATACATGGCACAGTCAAAGTTAATAATAAAGTAATTAACTTTGATGATGAAACAAACACAAAGGAGTGATATAATCATGATAGATGGATTTGATTTCGGATTTAGTCCGGAAGGGGAAATTACGATTGATGAATTAACCCATGATATCAAAAAACAAACAAACGATGATTTAAGAATACAGCTAGCTTATAACCGAGTTAAGTCTATTTCAAGAACATGGTACATTGATAAGATAGGCGCAGACCTTGAAGAAATCATTGGCCGACCATGCACAAAAGAAATCGTTGATTACGGTAAACTTAAAATAATTGAGGCAATTACTTTTGACAATGTCTGGGCCAAAGAGGATATTTTTATCAAAGCTACCATTATCGATAATACAAAAATTACTTACAATATTTACTTAAAGATAGTTCAGCAAGAAAGCGAAGATACTTACTCTTACGAGATTATTGCTGAATTAGATTTAGTTAAAGGTGTCTTTGTCCGATACGGCTGGGAACCAAGAAGATAATAATTTAAAAAGCAAAAGGAGGACTAAAAGTGAGTGAAGTAATAAGGTTTGACATATTAAAATATCCGTCAAACTTACCATATAATGTTTATGCACATACTGCAACAAAAGTCGGTACAGATATTTATCTTATGGGAGGGATAACAACAGGAACAACTCAAATTAATAAAAATTACAAATATAATACTTTGACAAATACTTGGTCACAACTAGAGCCAGTCCCGTACAATGTGGCTAGACATAAGGCAATTGTCATAGGAACCGATATTTTTTTAATGGGAGGAACGTCAATCGGCACTACAAGTATTAATAAAAATTATAAATACGACACTTTAAATAATACATGGGATATCATGACAGCAATGCCGTATGCCGTACATTATCATACAGCAACACTAATAGACGATGACATCTATCTTATGGGTGGATTAATAAATGGAAGCACTATAAGCAATACTGATTTCGTTATGTCAACCATTTTTTCTTTAACTCCAGAAGAAATTGCGCTAGAAAAATCAAATAGATTAAAATCATTATATATATTACTGAAAGAACTAAATTTTAAAATATAATAAAAAGGAGGTATACCTATGAATGTTTTAAATACAAAAACACTTGAAGAGTTAATTCAAGAATCAACAGCAGATTTACAAGCTGTAGGTTTTTCAACAGCTCCTGGGGCAATTGCTAAGTTATTCATGAATATCGTTAATGAAAACATTGCTAACTTATACAATACGCTTACCGTAAATCACCTTCGAGCTTTTGTTACAACGGCAAAAGACGATGGATTGGATGCAATCGGAGTCCTTGTTCGCTGCAAAAGACTTCCTAATGAATCCAATGATAACTATCGATTTCGGGTAACTAATCAATGTGCAACCTTAGCGACATCCAACGAAACCGCCATCCGCCTAACGGCGTTAACTGTGGATAAAGTTCAAGACATTGTTCTTAAACCTTATTCAATGGGAGCTGGCTCTTTTACGGTTATTGTTCTTACTGATGAAGATGTTACCAAAAGTGATATCTTGGCAAAGGTCTATGGAAGACTATTAGACGTACATGGTTACGGTGTTCGCTATAACGTTGTAACGCCGACTCTTACTTATGTCTCGATTAAGCATCGTATTTTTATTCAGGACGCCTTATCTGATACTGAAAAACAAGAGATTCGATACAATGTACAACTGGCTTTAGTAAAATATTTATCAAGCCTATCAATTGGCGAAGGAATTGTTTTAGATAAAATAACACAAGTTATCATGAATGTTTCAAGTCATATCATTCAAGAAAGCAACATGACTTTTTATATCAACGGAGAGAAAGCTTTATATGTTAATCAGTCGTGTCGTTGGTTTGAACGTTTTATTGTCTCAAAAGAAGCTGACAATGTCGTTATTGTATAACGCAGAAAGGAGGATTCAATGGCTGATTTGACATTTGCAAAATACACGAATGCAATTTTAAACGCATTACCCCATTGGTTTAAAATCCGAAAAGATTCATCCAATAGTATTGGTGCTCGATTCTTAAATGTTTGCGGCTTAGAACTTGATGATGCTCGCTATGTCATTGATTATGCATATCAACAATGCTATATCGAAACAGCGGATATTACTCAAGTCGATTTTTGCTATAAAACAATTGTCCCCATGCCACTAAAAACAGCGAACTTAAAATTTGTCTATGCAAATAATACTAACTTAATTCGAGCAAAAGATATTAAAGAGTTTTTTGGCATTGACCAAAATGGCATCCAAGATAAAACATTGCATTCGTTTGATTCTTATCTCGTAGACGAAGAAAGAAATATTATTTATGTCCGGCAACGTTTCAATGCTGACGCAATTAATTCTAACGGCAAGATAAGACTAACTTTTAATGACGACAGCCAATACACCAGAGCATTAATTCCCCATCAAGTGTGGAATTTTTTTGATGAACTGGGTGCGCTGGTTTCATGTCCTAGACTGCCACAAGAACCGAATATCGAATATAAGAAAAGAATCCTCGATGTCTTTACGAACAAAGCAGGAGCAAGCCTTAATGGGCTTGTAAATGGTATCGGTAGAGAGCTGGCCATTCGAAGAATTCTAACATGGTCAGACCCAAGTAAAGATATTGAACTTGAAGATGCTATGATTGTTTTAAACTCGATTACCGTTAATGACAAATATGTCGATAAGTCTAAGATATTTCTGACAGCAACCGGAACAGTTATGATAAAAGCAGATGCGACAATTGCTCCCGGCAGCCCGGTCAGTTATGTCTATGGTCTTGAAATGCATCAGTTATTTAATCAAGATGACATTAAGTTATATAACGAATTGTTTACTGTTGAGAAAAAGCCCAAGACAAAGCTTAAACAATACATTGATATTTTAAATTCAGAGTCGCCAATCTTTTGGGATAGTTTTCACTGGAATGAGCATTTCTGGAATCAAAACGAAGCCAATGTTTCTGGGCTGGGGCTTATTCCACATCTGTATGATGGTTCAATCAAAGGTTTTAGAAATTATAAACGCAAGGGGGTGTAACCCTTGTCGATAGAAATCACGCCTCCTTTTGATAAATGGAACCAAGAATCAGATGCCTTTATTGCTGTTTTTAAAGCTTTTGACGATAAAGGAAATAAATGTAAAGGCGATAAGTTTTTCATTGAATACGGCCTTACGTATGACGGAACCATGCCTAATTTGGGAGCACTGACAAAACTTGACAGCGATGCCAGTGGATTAATTATATTAACAATTACGATGCCTTGTGTTATTAGTCTTTACGGTTCTTATGCTCATGATGTTTATGACAGCAGCAAAGGGATGATAAGACAAGAACTTGGTATTAATTACCAAATAACATTTCAGCCAATCATAATAGGGTTCAGCGCTATTTATTCCGGCCAGCCTGTTCCCATAACAGACAATTTTGACTATATGGAGTTAACTATTATTGCTCATATGAGTGACGGTTCAAAAATAGTAGATGGAATTGATGGTTGTGTTATTAATCGATTCGATATTGATATCGTTGGTGACAACATAAGAACGGTTACCTATAATGACCTATCTCTTGGGGTTATCTGGATAGCTGAATTTACAGTTATCGGTATCCCCAAATTATTATTTATCCAGTCTTATTATACATCTTACAAGAAAATCATCGGTGATAGAATATTACCCAGCGAAGTATCGGTTACCGGAACATATTTAACAGAGCTTGATAAACAAGAAGAAGTTGAATTAACCGAAGACCGATGGTACTTTGTCGATATTCCTATTATTACTGAATCAAACAATGGAATTATAACAATCGGATATAACGGATGCATATCAACAATTACTGTTCTTTATGAAACAACTACCTTTTTGCAATTGAATGTTTGGTATGAAGGTGATAAAATAGAAGTCGGTAGTTCTTACAGCCCAGAAAATCTAGCTATTTATTTAACTTATCCCGAAGAGCCTGACAAAATACGTATTACTCATAAAGAATGTACAATCTCTTCATACGAGGTAACAAAAGAAGGTTGGAACTGGTTTACAGCAACTTATAATTACGAACTCAAAAAAGTAAAACAATGGTTTCCTGTCTTGGGTATCGTCTCAAAACAATACATCAATTTAGATTTTAAGGTATTATATATTGACGATATAACAAAACAAGAGACAGATTACACAGATACGTTTAAGTTAGCCATGACAACACAGGATATTCTTTTTATTTCATGGGATATATTCTTAGCAAAAGTAAACGAATTAGCTTTATACGGTCTGTACATTGTAACAGCTCCAAGAGGAAAAGGACTATCAAATCAACATGATACAGACTGGGAGGTCTTGTGCATTAACAATACAACACTTAAAGCAAGTATAAAATATTTTTATAAGGAGGAAGAAAATGGCTAAGCGACCAATTGAAAGAAACGATGGCAAAAAAGAAACGTATGAGGATTTAAAGGTGATTGAAATAATCCCGGAACCAGAAGTGATGCTGGCGGCAATGCCTGAAACAGCGCCTGAAGAAATAGCACCTAAAGAGACGATTGAAAAAAATCCAGTAATCATTGCAAAAGTTCCAACGGTGTTCAGGAGCAGCCCCAATCTAAGTTCAGAATACATCAAAGGAACGATGCCAGTTGGTGTAGCATTTGAGATTATCAGTGAATACAAAAGCAAAATCTATGGCGAGTTTTATAAACTCCAAAATGGAATGTACATTACAAAGGGTGGCCTGTACGCAATAAGTTAAGAGAGGGATATACATGATAATTCAATACAATATTGTCTTGACCATTGCCAACCTTACCAACAATGGAACAAGTAAATTCAGTAAGGTGTTTGAAACAGATTTAAGCGCTACCGGCGCTTTGTTGTATAATAATTATCATATCTTATCCGAAGGCGTGTATGTACTTGATATGTTTGATGCTGAAGTCAGCGCTTACTGTACCGCAATGGGAATTACAAAATCCTCGATTGAGATTGATGAATTTGAAATTGTTGCTCTTACTGAGCGTACAGAAGTGTTTTTCGAATCAGCGGGTGAAGATAATTCGTTATCACTTAAACCCATTATCAAATGTTATGTTCTCCCGAAATATGATGCATTAAAAGTCCCTAGTCTGACTGGTGTGGCCTACGATAGTAATACAATTATCTGGTCATGGCCAAATGACGAAGGGTTTGCTCATTATCTTGTAACCGAAGCAATCGACCCTAATAGTGCAGCGAGCAGTGATAAAATCATTGCTCAGCTCCCTATTGGGGCTGTTTCATATACAGAGACCGGTTTGGACCCAAATACCGCCTACACACGAAGATTGATTAATTATACTGATGAACAAACGTCGTCACCGTCGCCCAGCGTGACCATAACGACAGAGACCGCTCAAATATCACAATCGTTAGAGCAATATACTATTCCTAAGAATTATGACTTTACAACAGATGATAATGAGCGAGAATTGATTCAAGAAAACCTCGAAGCCTTTCATTCCGGTGTTGGGGATTTTACCGATTTAAAAGTCTATAAGCAAATGGATGCAGACTTTTACCAAAAGTTTAAAGCTTATTTTGAACTAACTGGTAGACGCATCCAACGAGAGAAGCGTTATGACCAAGTCGGTTTTTATTATAAAATCTGTTTAGAGGCTCAAGAAACAATCGAAGAACAAGAAGGCGAAGTTACGTTTGACATCGATGTATATCCCCGAGAATGGGTATCGATTCAACAATACATGTATGCGTCTATGCCAGTTTTAGTTTATGCTAAACTTTATGCTACGATTTTACTTCGAAAAGAAGAACCAGAAACAAATTTTGTCGATATTGAAATTCTTGAAGAAGTCTGGGAGCCAGGAGAGCTTGTAACTGATTTTATTGGTGGTAAAATACGAGTTGTATTTGTTCTTGACGCAACATGGTCAATTTATCATTTGGGCGGCGGTTCTAGTGATGCATATCGTAACGCAATTCGACAAGGTGTTGTAAATTGTATTGACGATATAGAAGCTAAAAAGGTTCAGGTTGGAATTAATACAGGTACAGAACCAACTGTAGAATATAACTTAATTGTTTTTACAGCGGGAACGCATAATCACGCTTCAACAGGAACAGCTATTCGAGGCGTATCTGGCTGGACTAGCGCTGGCGGAGCAAAAGATTGGGTTGATAATGATAATCCAGGAAGAGAAGAGGCCTTTAGTTCTTTTAATGGATATGATTTAACCGATGGAAACACCTCTTGGTATGGAGGACTTGAAGAGGCCTGTAATATTATATTAGCAAGTAAAAACGAAGACAGCGAAAGAAAACATATAACTTTATTTTTCTCTGATGGATTTCCAAATACAATTGGACATAGCCAATACGGAGGAGACCTTCTTAATAATAGTAGTGACCAAGAGACAGTTCTATACCGAGGAAACGAACCATATGATGGCGTATTGGGAAGCGGGCGAGGAAGTATTCGATGGGTAGCAGGCGTTCTTAAAGCTCGATGCGATATGACTGCATGTATTGTTTATCAAAACGGCGCATATAATTCAGGTGGAGTATGGCATTATAACGACTACCATGATAACTGGTACAACGAACACTACTCGGCAGGTTTTATTTCAGCTGCTCATACATTAGTTGGTGTTGACGGTAACCCCGACGTTGGGCCTAGCGGTACTAAATTTGACGGTCGATATTTTTGGACTGACTTAAATTCATTAACCACAATGTTTGAAAAGATTGTTCAAAATATTATGCATCAAACACAATTACCAGATGTTTTCAAAGGCTTTACAACAAGAACAGAGCGAATTAATATTAACTCTAGCATTGACTCCGTCAAAGCTGTTAATATTGAGTCAGCTTTACTTGGCCCATTCGAATTTAATAAAACAAAAACACCTATTTTTTATAACTCAAAAGAAAAACGAGCTACAATGGACAAAACTGGCTTTATTCGACCTCGAATTCAAAAAATAAGCACTAGGTCAGTTTATGATTTATTACTAGACGCAGCTAAGTTAACTCCAGAATGGGGAGCTGGATATAATTTACCAGTCGGAACAACTGATGGTAGTTATATAATTAAAGGCTTACATGTTAAAGACACTTATGCATACGCTGATGAAGATGTTATGACCAGTGCTACTTTTAATACCTCAGACCTTGAAGATGGTATGACTGGAACGGTTAATGTTTATACTGATGTTGATAAAGCCGGAACAACTACAACTTTCGGAGATGATTGTTATTTGGTTTCTCAAGGTAATTATGTCTATATTGATGGCTACACTGATGGCATTATTTATGATGGTACTCGTTATGTTTCTGTTGAACTTAATGCTTATAATCGGCCAAGTGAAATCTTAATTGATGCTGGAGGTGACTACAGTGACCAGTTATATAACCGCAAAAATGAAAACATTAACTACAGCGGCAGTCAGTCCGAAATTGACTCAGTTGTTACTATCTTAGAAATCGATGAAGATATTTATCTAACTGGATATCCAAATCTTGTTAAACGTGGCGACACCCTTTATATCAATGATTTAACGAATAATTTAGTTGCTCATATTGACGTTCATTGGGAGTCGCCGATATTAAATTATCGATTTAACTTAGAAGACCCGGATGCAAAAACACCATATTATGAAATACTTCCAAAAGCAAATCCACAAAACAATCATTTATGCATTGTCTTATTGCATGTTTATTATGCCAAAAACGTCTGGATTACCAATTATAGTAATTACGTTGAGTTATTCGGAGATAGCCCAATCGCAACCGAATCAACGCCATACATGGCATTTATTGAAAACATGAACTCATGGAGTATGATGGAATGGCGGGACGGCATTGGCCAAGAAAATGGAAAATACATTGATAGCTATCTATGGTTTCAAGCTAAGCCGATGTTAAAAACACAAGACTATTATGACGAATTGCCCGGTAAAGGCATGGATACTTTTTATGGGTTAGTTAATGGCCGATACCGAATCGATAATCAAGATGGCAAGAAAGACTTAATCGTTGATACACCTCAGTTTAATATTCCAACAACAGTTCACAAAGACACTATTCGAATTTATGCTATGATTACCGAGTCTCACCCAAAAGACGCCTTAATCTCATATAAATGGGAGCATCCGTGGAATAGTAAAGATGGTATTACAATTACCAATGGTGACTATATCACGTTTAGATGTGATAGCTTGACTTACAAAGATATCGAATATTACGATGTCATCTGTACGATTAATAAACAAAATCAAGAAATTTTTAATCAAAAGACAACCGAGGTTATTTATGCAATAGAAAAACCAGAAACTGTTTATACTTACTTAGACTATTATCTTAAAGTAGGAACAGACAACTCTGATGTTATTGTAATGAGATATCCGACTCAAATTACCTTTGACGAAAACGGCGAAGCTTCAATTGGTGTATCTTTCAAAGGTGTCATCAATGCGACATCACAATGGGCTCCTCGTATTCACAATGGTTATTATTATTTAAACCAACATGAGTATTTTGCCTATAGTGAATTTGATGTAGTAGCTAATTTTGATACCGTAGAAGAAAAAAACTTTAAGACAATCAACGGTTATCTATCACTTGATGTCAAGCTTCGGCATTTGGCAAAACCAGTTGAGCAATACTCAATCACAAAAGATACCCGCTCCGAGCTTTTACAAGACGAAGACTTATTCCAATGGGTAGACGATAAAGGAGTAACGCTTAAACCAATCATTGACGGTGAATTCTATCGAGAATATTTACCCAGTGTTTATTACTCGCCGATTATATTATTCCCAAACATATTAACCGAAGCTGGGACGCTTAAAGTCAATTATACTTTCGATGATGAATCAGAATTTCTACCAATGGAAGTTCGAAGTTACAATTTAGAACTTGGTAAATGGAGCGATTGGGAAATCTTTAATAACGACACTGTTCCAACTGTTCCATTAAGTTGTGGTTATCAAGTTCGATTTACTTTACAAGCCTCTGTACAGAACTTTAAAATTAATATCGAAGATTATATGTGCTGCTATCTTGACTGGAAAGATGACATGAATCCAGCTAACACAGTTAATATCGTAACCATTACTGACCATATGACGACTGGGCCGGATAAAGCTGGCGGTGTCTATGTATCACGAGTCATTGACTATGGTTGTCAAACTTCGTTCAAGCTTGATATTTTTGATTCTTATTATAAAGACCGGTGTCAGATTTTTATTGCTTATACATCAGACCATCCAGATAAATTATTGCTTGAAAACATTGTCTGGTCAAATATATCAACACTGAAAGAAACAGCTTTTACTAGCAGATATTTTCGATATAAAATAGTCGTTCCTCAAGACGAAAAGCTTTACTGGTTACACAAACGAATCGAAACTCTTGAAACACATGAAATATTGCCTTATATTACTGGTGTTACAATGACCGGGACTTATGCTCCAGCCGATATCGTAACTAATTTTATTAATACCGAAGCGTTCAGTATTCCCAGAGACGGAATAACACATACGATATTTGACCGAGTCATCGACGTTATTGGGGCAGACGTAACCGAAAGAGGTTTTACGAAAGAAGAAATCGAAGCGATTACGATTCAATGTACAACAGCCGATATTCGACTTGAGTTTGACCAGAACTTATTAAATCCATATCCAACGGCTTATTTAAATACTCCAATTAAGGCGGTCTCTGACATCGATTTTGATATTATCACTAAGAACACGCCTTATATCTTTACAGAAAAAGATGGAGAAGATAATGACATCGTTGTTATCGCTGGAACGCCGCAGCAATATTGTCCCATTACAGTTGAAGACGTAAATGGCAATTCGTTTATAGAATTACACGATACAGATTCATTTACTTTAATCGAAGAATATACTGTGACAGAGGTAACAAAGTATATCGAGCTTAAAGAAAATCGATATGACCCAGACACCTTTGAGGTTTACGATGGGGATATCTTATTAGATATCGACGATTACCGAGTCGTAAATCACTTATTAATTTTCAATGATTCAATCGAAATAGGTCATACTATAAAAATATCTTACGAGATGTTGTATTGCTTTATTCCAATGATTGACAGAATTAATAACATTACAACGATTTACTTACATACGGGACAAGGTGTACCAGTTCCGAATAAAGTTAAAGTTTATTTCGAAACTGGTAAGAAAAATAATAAGTTCGTTGCCAAAGAATTAAGTCTTAATCCAATCTATCGAACTGACTACAAAGGCTTTATTTATCTAACTGACGAACACAACGAACCATATGATATTAATATTCATTGCAACCCAATGATATTAAAAGCTGGCGGATTTGATAAAGTTGATATTGTTATCGAAGTATTGGACATCCAAGGTAATCCAGTTATTGCAAAAGATATTGCTGTAGACTGTAGTTTCGGCATATTAAACTGTGATTCATATACTACTGACATGAATGGCGTTATCCATATCGTATACGAATCTGCTTACATGAAATGCTCTGATAAGTTGACAGCTCGAACCCTAAAAGACGATAACACAACAATTGAACAAAGCATTACTATCATAAATGAGTAGGAGGAAGAAAGATGTTTAAAGCAACAAGGCCATTCAAAGACAGCGTTACAAACTATCCGAAGGAACCAGTCCTTCGGATAGGACGCTTCGTCCCTCCTAACGCTGTTAATTTAGCTTATTATTATAACCCAACAGCGACTGACGCAGAGAAAGTATTAACCGCAGAAGCTCCAAGAAATACCATCGACCATCGTGTCGAAGAAGCTTATCGATACTTGTTTAATCAATCAAGTGACGACGACAACTTATTTCCCGGGTCTGTTCTTTACGAAGACGAGGAAGGTTATCAGGGGCGATTAGGACGTATGTATGTCAACTGGTATCCAGAAGCTCATATCTTAATTAAAAACGTCACCCGAATAAAAGAAATGATTGTTATTGAAAAATCAGAAGTCATTAAAATGATTGAATATAGTGACGAAGCCGGGTACTCGGGTAATCTATTTCTCGACGTAGTTACTTACGAAGTAACAAAAACAAAAGATGTTTCCACGACTGAAGTCATTGACCGAGAAGTCTTTGACTATGAATTAAATTATCGTCAAATATTTGGCAATTATATTAAGCCAGATAAAATTGATGCATGGACAAAAGAACCAACAGCAGACGCAAGTACCATGTGGCCAAACATGATTACAATTGACTTTTTAAAAGAAATCGCTACTGAAGGAAATACGACAGTTCAAAATTTCATTAACGCAACTGCTAATCCTTTTGATGAAGCTATTGGTACATTGCAATTTACTAACCTAGAATTCGAGCCAATCTATGTCGGAGCCTCTGCTGATGCAAGCGAATCTATTGCTGGAGAAATAAATGGCGTTGCTTCTAATATTACAGATGCTAAACCAGACATGACTTCGGCAGAAGCGCTTGCCATAATGAAAGTCAAATACGAAGCTGTTTATGACGAAACAACAGACACTTATGATTATACAGAAATCAATGACTTTCTTACAATGGCCGCCGCTCGATATGAAACTGGCACAGGCTCATTCGCTTTTACTAAAATTGCAGATGCAATGGCCAGCAATGGCGACGTAGCAATTATTATGACATCATTTAAAATGAAAGGCGAAGTAGCCGCTGGGTCAAATAAATGGTTTGAGGCAACTTATCGTTATCAGACCGCTGAAGGCGGCGTAAGCGACGGAGGAAGTTATGAGTACAACGTGACCGTTAATTATGCTGGGCTACTTAAAAAGACCGTTACAACGATTAAAGAAATTGCTGCCGAATATAAAGCAACTTGTGAATATGTTGGAATTGCCAGAAAAGTCTGGTATGACTATGATGGTGTAGCTTATTATCGAGGAGCTGTTACAAAAGGCAATGGTGTCGGTAACGTTAATCCAGAGGGTGACAATGAGATACTCATGTTCTCTGATGATAATGGCTATTTAAGACGACCTGTCGATGTTACTGACCAAAATGGCGAAATCTCAACAAAGAATTTCTATCGAGTTGAGTCTGACCATATTTACTTAACCGATGTCTTTAAAGAAAATAAAGGTTGTTTTTATAGGTATCAACTTAAGAAACCCATTTATGACTATCGAGGGCCGGATGAAAATGGCTTCTATGAAGGTGATGCGGTTAAGATATTTACTTCCGGATTAAAAGATATCCCTAAAGGATATGTTCATAATATGAAACTTGTCGTCGCAGAATACGAAACGATTCAAGAGACCACTGATGACTTTCAATTAGTGTCTCGGCAAGTTCCAAAACGATACAATGCCGAGCTATACACATCGTTCATATCTAGTTCGACCGATACATTTAAAGTAGTCTACAATGCATTTAATGATTCTGATGACGAAAACGTTGCATTAAGCAGTGGTGTGACTGAGGATATTTACTGCTGTCCGTTCATGATAAAAAACAAAGATTTCGTTATTGAACCAGTCGATGTCCGGGCCCGGGTTAATAAAATAAAATTACTAACACCGAGACGAATCAAAGACACTAGAAGATATGTTACGTTTACGTATACTATTACCGCTGAACGAAAAAGCGACGGAAAGAAAATAACCACATCTCCTCGAACCGTTAGTATTTTAAATCGAGATTACGTCGTTCCTGCTGAATATAATAAGTTCGATGGACGAGCTATGATAGTATCTCCCTACTCTGATGGTGTTCAGCTTTCGCCACTTGATTTAGTCCTATATGACCAAGCGGCCAGTCGAGTTGAAACAGTCATAACATCTAAAGATACCGGCTTTGTCTTTTCTGCTACAATTACAGAAATTGCTTCCGGAACAAGAGGTGGGATTAATGTAAATTGTAATCCAGATGGCGGCGGATATATCACAGCCGAGACGACAATTGAGACTGGTTTCTGGAACGAAGAACTGGGGACTTATACCAAAAAGCTTTCGTTAGATAGTCCGTATATTATCGAAAATGGCTATATCTATCCTGGCTTTAAAGTAAAATGCATGGATACTCGATTTATCAAAGTACAAGCTCCGAGAGAAGAAGCATTAGTCGATTCATGGTATCCAATGATTCAATTCGGCCATTACAGTCAGGTGCTTGACCAATACGGCGCTCATGTAAAGATTTGTTATACCATGCCAGAATATGATGAGCAACATTTTTCAGCAATATATGGTGCACCATATATCGATATTACAAAAGAAAAAGTTACAATTCTGAATTCACATATGGTAAAAACAAAATGTTTTCCATTGCATACAGAGTATGAACTCGGTGTGTTAAAGACGATTAAGCTATTTAAGCAAATCGACGCAGAGTTATTCGAGCTTACGATTCAAAATATTTCATTCTCAGATGGTATTATTCTTACCGAAGAAACAATTAGTGAAAATGACAAAATCGTTTGTGATTATACTTACATCGAAGAAAATTTTAACTATCGAGGTTATTGGCGAAACAACAGCGACTTTGCCAGAATCGATTTAAATCCCAATAAATACCATACTTATTCAGACTTGAACTATACGCCTTCAGAAACAAAGGCTTCAAAGAATTTATTTAACAAAGTTATTTATTTCTTTATGCGGCCCACGGTTGTCTATGAAGTAGCTGCTGACAATGATAGCCTGATTTATGATGCCGAAACTGACGAAGATATCGGAACAATTACTTTACAAAATAATAAAACACTTTATCATCAAATCGATAGCGCCATCCCGGAGTCTGACCTGGATATCTATATCGGTAGTGTTTATATCAGACAGAACACATCGTTGCAATCTACGATTCTGATTGACTCCCGAACCAGAGGGGGAGGTGTTTTGGATTCAATGAAAGATTCGCTTCGAAAAGAGTTGGAACCAGAGTCTGATTATTACTTAGATATTGGCTACTATGATGGTGAACCTTATCAAGAAAACGGTGTTGTTATTATCCGACTTGATAATAGCCTGCTGCAAGAATTCGGTGGACGATTTACGCAAGGCGATATTGAAGCCAAAGTAAAACGATGGATTGGCCTTGGTGTCTATCCTATTATCGAATACGTCGACAGTTATAGCAAAAAAGATATGCCACAATACAACCTCATTGTCGAAAACTCATACACAAATGTAAGCAATGAGACGCCAGAGATATTACTTGAATGTATCTTGGTTTAATAATATAATCTAATAAGAACTTAAATTAAACAGGCCGGAGAGAATCCGGCCTTTTAAATAGAAAGGCGGTTTTTTAATGAGCTATGTACAGATGTCTATTCCGAAAGTTTCCGCTCTGTATAATTTATATATCTATCGGTCTAAATCGGCTGAAGATATAAACACCATCGCAAAGATAAAAGAATTAAGTCCGGTTATTGTAATCAATGAAGCAACCGCAACAGTTGTTGATGTTAATGGAGTTGATTGTTATCAAGTCTCGGATGCTACCCCGGATACACCACAGGCTGGCGTTGAGTATCTCGGGCCCGGGCCAAGTATTATTCCAGTAACTGAATACGAAACAAGTATCGATGTTGTTAAAATCAATGATTATACTTATGTTAACAAATTGATTATCAATCCACTACCAAGCAAATACAGCGGCACAATGCTTTATTATTCTGTTATCGGGGTTAACCCAGCAAATAATACGATTACTCACTTGTCAAAAGTAAATGGTGTCATGGTCAATAGTCCATACGAAAAAGAAGGAACCCGGCATTTATATTCATGTGTTGACTTTCAAAATAAACCAGAAGATGTCTGGGCTTATGTAGGTTCTGTTCCCTGGGATAAAAATATTACATTAGGAGACATTAGCGACCCGGCAGCAATGGAACAATACGGCAATCCCTTTGTTAATACCGTTCATGCTTTTGCTGGAACGGATGTTAAATATTCGATTAAATCTGTTCTGGCTGGCAACTATATGTTTATTGAATTACCAAACCCTTGGCAATATAACAATAAACCATACAATTATCGCAAACTTAAATCTTACAAAGTCCAAAATGTTTATAACCTGGAATACAGTTCTTTCAGTGAACCAACTTTCCAAAGCGAGCTGCCGGTGAGTATTGAAAAAATGCTTATCTTAAGAAAAACAGACGCAGAACACCCCGAAGATATTATTCCATTAATCGAATCCGAACATGAAGCAGTTGACAAATATCAAATTATTCGCAAAGACGGAGTATATTATAATAATATAGAGCATCGCAGTCTTGGATTAAATAAATACAGCATTCCGTTAGAAGAGCCAATCGGAGTTTTCTCTGAATCATCGGTACAAGATTTTATTAAAATGCAAATCGAAGCATTACCGAATCATGTTTATTCTTTTACGGTTTATCTAATTGATATTTATAAAAATACATCTGCCCCAGCTCATTTTGTAGTTACGACATAAGATACGGAGGTACGTAATGGATTATGTTATACCAGCCCTATTAAAGAAAACTATAACATTTAAAAGACTCAAGGCTAAAAATGTTACCGGTTATGAAATCTATGCCCAGTTCAAAGACGATACTTATGATTCCGGAATCCGGACTGAATTACTGGAAGTTGTTAAAAATCCAGACGTACCGGATGCATATATTAAAAATGTTGAATTGCCTTATAATGAGAACGCAACATGGAGTCTTCCGGACGATGCTTATCTGGACAGAGACCATCAGTTTAGATTATTCATGAATGACTTTATCTTGAGTTCAATGTGTTACAAATACAATCGGCTTAGTAAACTTATTACATTGGATACGGTAGCAAAAGACTATAGCATCAATGACAAAATTACAATGGATTATTACCAAGACCTAATCATAAGAAGCTATATGTTAGAAAAAGATTGCGAGATAACAATTAAGCCAATCTTTACAGAAAGCTATTCTTATGGAACACATAGCGTTATAGTATAAAAAAGGAGAAAAGACATGGCACTTAATGAGTACGATAGCAAACGGCAATATACTCAATACAAGAGACACGTAAACGAATCAAGTGAAAGAGTTAATGCAGAAACAGTTAATCAACTACAAACCGATATCAATACCCAGCAACAAGATACAAATCAGGTTAAAGATACCGCTTTTGAAGAACGGGTCTATACGATTTTTAATAATAATTTATATACAAATGCAATGTTTATTGATTATTATAAAACCGGAGAATATCTAAATGTCGCAGAGTCTAATGCTGTCGTCATCGACTTTGAAAAATCATTAGTAACCATTGACAGTAAATCGACTAAAGGAACTGCCATCAGTACAGAGATATTTAGTGTACATGGTGTCGAAATCGAAACCAATGACTTCTTTTTGATTACAAATGACTACACTCCTATCGGAGCAGATATCAAATACTTTTTAGAAACTCATACCGGAGAACGCTGGCCAATTGTGCCAAATGCGTTAAAGCTGCCATTGCATTTAAGCGAAAACATTGCTTATGGATTTAAGGTCGTAACTGAATTAACAGCAAATGCTCTTGGAGAAAAGCCTTACGTTAATGGGTATGCTCTTTTATACTGGGATAAGCAAGTTGAATTAAACTACGGGATGACCAACCCAGACTTAGCCCGGTTCCCCTAGCATAGAAATAGGCTCCGATGATGGGCTAACAATAATCATCAGAGACAGAGCACAAGAAGACAAAGTTGTTAAAGTTCTTCAGCCGCTTAATACGGTTGACCTTACTTATGACTTTGCCGGAAATGACGGACGCCTTGCATTTGTTAAGACCAACTGGCCAGATTATGAAGGGGTTGAGGTTAACCAGATAAATAAATTATATTATGGCGATTATCTTAACAGTTTAGGCGAAACAGAAAATGTGCTACAAAAAGTTCAACAATCAACAGATATCGGAACAGAAAGATTGGAAAATGTTCAGGTTATAAGAAATTGCAAACAATGCCCAGTCTATGATGAACTTGATGCTGAAATTACCCAACTTAAATCGGAAGGAGATGGAACTATATGAGAATGGAAGAGTTATCTGACAGCAGGTATATAAAAACAACAGATACCGTCGAGAAGTATTTACTAAATCTTGTCGAACAATATTTTACTAATCACAATGTCGCCTCTGTAACATCTCGTGAGTATATTATTAAAAAAGCTATTGAACGAATGAAAGAAGAGCTTTCTTATGACGATATCGGCGTTCTTAGTATAACCCTTCCAAGCGGAGAACGAAGAACTGGCGCAATTACAATTACACTTGAAGACTTACACGGTGAGCCTTTGATTACTCCTAAACTGTCTGCTTTCAATGTTCCATTTGGAAATGAACAGAATACAGCTTGCGAAGGAAATGACCCACGCTTGTTCGATGAAAGAATGCCAGTTGCTCATAATCATACAATCGAAAACATTATCGGACTCGAAGGAAAGCTTAGCACTATCTTTGGGAAAATGGAACGAATCAATGGACTTAGTCATGAACATAGTAATAAAGACGTTCTTGATATGCTTGTTTATACTGGCGACAAATCAATTATTGATTTAACACTTATCGATACACTCGAAGACAAAGTCAATCTAATCGTGCAACAAATTCGAACGGAAATAGCAGACTACAAAAATACGATTGACACAAAGATAGCAGGAGTCAATTCCGAAATAGTTGTCGTTAAAGGTCAGATTAATGACCTTCGAGATTTCATCTTACAAAAGAACCAAGAGTATTTAATACTTGCGAATCAATATACTGATACAGAGATATCTGAACAAAACGCTTATATCCAGCAAATTATCGGAACCCTTATGACCCGAGACAAGATTCAGGATATAATTGATATGGCAAAAGATACTTATACGCTAGCTGGGTCAATGCGTTTTTCAATTGCTTCAGTTATAGATGTTGGCGGCAGCTTAAAAGAATATACAAGTGAAAAAGATATTAGCTCAAACATTCTTTCAGAGCTAACGGTTCGAAATACGAATTTAAGTAATTGCCAAATCGAAGCTTTAATCGAATATCAAAGCGGCGGTCAGGCTGTATATGCTCCTTTGCCGTACATTACATTTAAAGATAATGGAACGGATGGAGCGATTCAAGTAAGCACAGTCTCTGCCAACAATAAAATAATTTTTAAGTTAACAACGGCGGCTGGGGTCATTGCTCCTGAAATACAATCGGCTTTTATTATATATAACGTATATTCAAAAGAAGAAATAGCGATATAGGGCAGGTGATAGTATGAATTTTAAAGAACATGACAATAGTATTGTCACTAAAGAAAAGTCGGACATTGAGAAGTATTTATTAAGAATCATCCAGCGCTATTTCGACATTGAGAATAATTATACGAAAGAATCAATCGAAGAAATAATCATGGAATCACTGACTCGATTTAAACAATCTGTCATACTTGAAAATGGATTTATCTTTTCACTTAACAAAAAGACCGGTAATCTAATCTTATCCGTCCAGGATTTTGGTGGCCAGCCTCGCTTTAATAAAAACACAGCTTTTAATAAAGAATTCGGAATAGTCGCCAATACAATTTGTGAAGGTGATGACCCGAGGTTGTCTAATGCTAGAACGCCAATATATCACAATCACGTAATCGGTCATATCAATGGGCTGGCCGAACTTTTAAAACCAGCTGAGTCCGCTGCTGAAATAGATGTTCATGTAAATCACTCTGTTATTAACATGCTACGATATACTGGTGAACGTATCGAAATAGACTTAATCTTTTTAGAGTATCTCGAACAATCGATTAATAAATATTATGAAAATTTAGAATTCAGCCAAAGAGAGGCCGGGTCTATTTTAAGAAGCGGTCTTGAAACAATTGAGAATCAATTAATTGAAGTCAAACATTTAGTCGAAGTTGTTCAAGACATGGTGACGAACGATATAAACTGGCTACCTAAGGCCAAAGAGTATGCTGATATTGGTATAACTAAAAATAAAAACGAACTTCTTCAGGCGATTCTTAAATGCCTGACCCAAGCAAACGTAGACACCTTAAGAGACTTTTTTAAATCTTCATATCGAGTTATTACTGATGGTGAAATTCCTTTGTCAGACGGAATTATTTCATGTATTCCGGTTATGGATAGTCAAATTATTGAAGCCGGAAGCGAAGAAGGAGCTACGCTTTATGAAATATTCACAGAAGGAGCGCAAATAAAAGTACGTGAATCAACAGACTCTGCTGCGGCCCTTCTTCCTGGTGATTCAGCAATCCTTCTTCCTGGGCAAACAGTGCCTGCCGACTGGGGAGTAGGTCTTTGGACTTGGAGCGATATAGATAATTCATTTTACTATAGCTACAATGACCAAACTAACTATGCAATGTTTGTTAGTGCAAATAAATTTGAAACTTATACCCATCGAGTAACTTTTTTTGCGAATAGTTCTGATGACGATTTAATTTCTACCGTTATTGCTTACGATGAAGAGACGGGAAACGAGTTATCTTTAGCTGTAATAGCTGGAGGTTTTAACTTTCCTGGCGCCTATGGGACTTCGGCATCTATTATATTAAATTTTAAATGTAACTGGTCAGTAGGCACTTATGCTACGTTTGGAACTGAACCTAACGCAAATGGAGACTGCTATAAAATGATAGGGCCTCAAAGTGGCTGGTCAAGCTTGGCTAATGGTGTAACTGTTTTAGTCAAACGAACTAAAAACAATATTAAAGCTTGGGTAAACTACAACACTCCAAACATATGGCAATCTGAAACTATTGATGGTATAAAAAGCATTTACCCAACAACATTACCTGATTTTGAGCTTAACTTTGAAGACCACCCAGAATTAGCTTGTTTTGTTGATAAAAAAGCAAAATATGGTTACGGTTGTCATTCTCAAGAGCGCTCAAGTTATCGAGATGTTTATGTTATTGGAGAATCATTTAGTACCGTAACTGGCTCGGCGGGTCATGCTAATATTAAAGAAACAAAAGAGATATCTTATAATGTTCCATCGGCCATAATTAACACTGTTCCAAATAGTAAAATCAAAATGTATTTTAAACATGATTTAGAAGATGGAACAGTTGTCACGACGCCATTACCGTATAGTTTTTTAGATAAAGACAACATTAATACAGTTATTCAAGGTGCTTATACTGCTGCCGGAGTGATTACTATACAAGCAAGTCTCTTTAATAAGATTCCAGAATTTTATGCCAGTAATCTTGCGGTTTACCAAAATCAATTAGTTATTGGATGTTGTAAATGTACACCAGAAGTAATACAAAAACTTAAAGGTTATAATACTAATTTTGCCAGAATAGAGTCAAGCGCTAAAAATGATTTCGTTAAAGCACTTATCTTAGATGATAATTTGTATCGTATCCAAGGCGAGAGCATGTATTGGTACACAGGAAATCCAACCGAAGAGCGGTATCGTTTTAGCGATTTAACTTTCATGAGTTATTTTAATTGGAACTTAGCTTTAAAAGACAAAACAAAAGTAAGTATTTCTATTAATAAAAATGGAGATTGGGCTTCCACAGGACTTACCTCCAATAATTATTATGTATTAGAATATAAAGCCAAAAAGCTTAGCGACTACTTTATAAACCCCCGGGTTTATTATCAAGTATTAGGAAATGAGGGATAACAATTGGAAACTTCTCTTGATTTAATAAAAGAAAAAATGATAACAAAAGTCATCGGCCAGTTAGAGAATATCCGGTATATGACTTCAAACGAAAGAACGTTATACGAAGAAGACTTACTTAATAAAATAAAATTAAGAATGCTGGCCACAACGGTTCGTCATCAGGAAGATATGACGAACGCCGATGATTATAACCAGACAGCTTACGAGATATACTTAGATATCATTACAACGTTTGGGTATGTGAACGAGCTATACAATACAATTAACAGTCATCAACAATTAAACGAAAGTATTGTTAATACATTGTACTCTAATATCGCTACGTTAAACGACAAACTTGACGAATATGAATCGGTTATCGGTACGGCTGGCTCTCCGGATTGTTTTGTTGAAGGATTCCGGACTCAAAATAACCAAGAGCCTGACCCGGTTTATTACACAGAACGGTATGGCGAACGAATGCCGTTAGCGACATATGCAAATTTTAATTCCGAACAGGAAAATCTTACACTCGGATATACCCGACAGCAGAATGTCATGGTTTATAAGTCAGGCGTTCAGCTTGGTAAGATAAGCCTGACTAAACAATACGGCGCTGGTTTTATTAAAGCCTATAATTCCGAAGCCAAGTTAGAGAATGCCATTGATACTTCGGCCAGTAGTTACTGGTCAGAGACTATTTTGTCCGATGCTGAAATGAAAATTGTTGGCGAAAAATACAGCAATGCCGATGGCATCAAAGAAGAAAACCGGTCTTTCTATGACTTACCCCGGGGTGCGCTATGTGAAATATGCTTAACTTTCGAAGCCCTGGCTAAAATCAATGAAGTGGTTTTACGGCCATTTGGAAACTTTCCGATTGATATCATAGCTATCCGGTATTCGCTTTCAGATGACGAAGATGACGATACCTATGATGTCGTCTGCCCGGACAATCAAACCAATGACTGGCTTAGTAACAAAAGCATTAGCCAAGAATATGCTTTTCATTTTCCTCAGGTTACCTGTAAGCGGTTATATATTTTAATTAATCAGCTGCATTGTGTAAAAAAGACATTTATGATTTCATGTAACCAGATGTTTAAAAATGAACTTTGGTTTAATGCAACATATAATAGCGAAGATGATGCTAAAATGGAGAACTCTTCTGTTTTTGCACCATTATATTTAGACCGGGCTGCGGACAATGCCGTCTGGAAGTATGTCAATAACAAAATGAACACAAACAAGATGTTGGACATCAATGATTTATTAATTAACAACAGCAATAAGTATTTGCCAGTTACTAAGTATCAATATAATTATGGCTTTTATAACATTGCTCCTAACTTTGTTGAGTTTCAAAAAGCAGGTATTTATGTTTCACAGGAAATCGAAGTTGATGGCCCAATTGATACGATTAAATTATATTCCGAAGAAGAACACTTTACGACAACCGATGGATACATTGCAACTGATATAGAGTTTTACGTGACGACAAAAAAGAATCCATCTTATCAGGACTGGAAGCCAATTTGTCCATACAATAAAGATTATATTTATAAAGAGTTAATCCAACTCGATTATTCATATTGTTATTTAAGACATACCGCTGTTTGCGGAAACGTCATAAGTTATAATATAAAAGGTGAGCAGCAAGTTACCATGATACGACCGGTGTTATATTTAAACGACATTGTTATGACTGAAGATGCGGATTATATCTTGCGATACGACAAAGATAATAATGTCATCGCTGTTGAAATTTCAAACATTGACCACTTTGCTGTTTATACAATTTCGTATCAGCCTGTTGATTCTTCTAAGGAACTAAGCTTAATCAGTAACGATGAACCTATTCCATCAACCTCGTTTGAAGAGATAATGGGGGACGGGACAGCGTGTTATGAGCTAAGCAGCTATCCATTTTATAGTCGGCTAACGCCGGAGCTGACCTCTAGTTATCTTAAAATAATCGATATCACAGAAAATAAAGTATTCAACCAAACAAACCAAGAAACAAGCGCTATTCAATGCGTTACGAACAAAGAGAACCCAGCGGAAAGCTATAAAAACTTCGTTGCAAATAGTAATAAAATACAGTATTATACTAATGGAAGGTATATTTATTTCAATCAACCCATCAGTCCTTTACAGAAAATGGAATTCAATTACCCCAGTTTTGATTGCAAGGTTCGTTTAAAGATTATCTTGCGGCGTAACACCAAGAGAGATAGCTGGATAACTCCAGTGCTCAATAAATACCGGCTAGAGTTTACTACAATCTAATTAAATTTTTTAATAAGAAAGCGGGGACACAAAGTATGACTTACACTGAAGAACAAATTCAATGGGTATGCGACAAATCGGCCAAGCTATTAAAAGAATTCTCGGACATGAAAAGCTGTATGTTTCCATCCGGCCCTATCGTCGAAGGTATGAAAACCGGACTAACGGTCGAAGAAATTGGAGAAAGAGCTTTTGAGTCAATTACCGAGATACCGGTTAGCCAAACAAGCTTTAATGAAAATGTCGCACAAATGAGTATGCGTAATATCGCTATCTTTATGCAAGGTAAAATCATGGATTTTATTAACAATGTACCAACTGCTATTATTTAAATTATAAAACAAAGGAGATTCACATGGGAAACTTGTTACAATATACTGACAAAAGTTCTACGATTGATAACAAGCTTTCTTCTTTACTAAGTCAAATCCGTTACGATTATGACAATGGTAACATCAGAACAGAAACAGAATATTATTATCGAATTAAAAATATGCTGGCCCAGTTTTATACATCGCTAACAAATCCGACGTTTAAATACCGGCCAGCCATCAGCACCCCAATGTCTGACGAGTACAATGCAATGATTTCAGAATCATTTAGTGACATGGAGTACATTATTAAAGACTGTGAGACTTTGAATAAATTAGTCTCACAGTCTTTTACCGATGCAGACCTAAGTCGCCTAATGATGACAAATGAACTTGCTTATATTACTAAAAAGATTTCAGCAATCAGTGAAAGCATTGCTAAAAATCAGCCTATTGGGACGGTTATCTTTACAGAATTATTTAGTGATTTAGAAATGGCTGGTAATGAAAGCTCTAGCGAAAGTTGTCACATCAATACACTAGATGGTATTTTGACACTCAAGCGAAGCATGAGCAGCGATACTTTAATATCTAAAATTGAAATAGATAAAGAAGTAAGCAACGGATTCCCTGGGAATACCCATTGCGTTGACACACTAAATAACGAATTGCATTTTATTGGCCAAGACGGTCTGCATTTCGATACCGAAGCAATAATCGATAATAACAAAGACACATGGTTTGAATTCGAACTATTTTCTATCACTGATGAAACGAGAAAAGCTTGCAACTCTTATGGATTCGAATACGATGAAGGCGTCAGCTGGGTAAACAACGACGAAATATTAAGATTAAAGCTAATCGCCTATCTGCCATCCAGTTCGATTTGCTCTTGGGTTACCGTTATGCCGTATCTTTCTGAAATCAAAGGCGTTAAGAATTGTTTTTTAGAGAAATGCGAAGTCATTACGAGTTCAAATAACGTATATCAGGTTGCTGTCAACAAACCGTTTGACGATATCTTGGTATTTCCATTTCCTCCCCAAAGCATTAATCGCATTGAATTTACATTTGCACAACCTTCGAAATATTCTACAAAGATTGGGCATTTCTATTATACGGCTGCCGATACCTCTAGCATGTCCATATTTCAGGATTTTGATTACTCTGACATGTTTGCTCGCATCAAAGGGAAAAGTCCATCTGTGAGTCTGTTAGGCTGTAAATATGACCCAACAACACAATGGATTAACTATCCGGATACAACAACTGAAATGTCGACACCTGAATACATTAAAGACAAGCTGTTCTCGCTTCCGGAGAGTACAATATCACAAAAAGCAAACCAAGAAATTATTAACGCTTATCGATACATGATTGGCATTCGAGGCATTACGATGTCGTCTTATACTTTTTTAGAAAAAGGCGAGTACGTCAGCAAACTGTTCACAACTGATGATGTCATTACAAGTATTTGCTTAGAGTCAAAAGAATATATCCCGGGCGATGACGCTGAAATTATTCGTTATTTTATTAGTCTAAATGGTGGAATCACATGGCACAAGATATATCCGATTCATCGAGCTTATGCCGGCATTTATAAATATTATGTCAATAATGATTCTATCGAAAATTTATTAACGAATAATAGTGAAGCAAAGAAAAGTAAGAACTTAAGCATTGTTGGAGAGGCCCGAGGCATTCAAATCAAAATAGAAATGAATAGACCAGAAGACATTGACAATAAAGAATATGCAACCCCTATCGTCTATGAGTATAAATTAAAACTTACAACAGGAGGTGAGACCATTGAGTATTAGTTCGATTCAAAGAAAAAGAAAGACTGAAGAATTTGTCCAGATGCTTTTAAAAAAAGGCATTGAACCCAATAACTATGAACTCAATAAGTTGCTCACTGAACATTTTGATAATCATATACTGGGGATGCCATATTACGCTCCAGTTAAGCAAATCGCATACGAAGAATCAAATAAGCTAGGTTACAATCATAACTTTTCAACGTTTGACGAAGATATTAATACTATTTATCAGGCCAATATCGAGACAAATAATAAAGCCGTAGCCATGCAAGAGTATTACGACACCGAGAAAAACAAAGTCCGGAACGCTATTACTAAGTTGTCGCTTCGGGTTGAAAATATCAACGAGGCCTTAAAGTCTACCAGCCGGGTTAAGCAATACGTTCAAGTGTTTGACGACATGTACTCGATTGAGTTTTATGGAAATGCTAAACGAAATATTCCGTACACAACAGCTTTTGTGGATTTACTCCAGAAGAAGTTATATACCGAAAAGACCAGTAACAAGATAAATAAAATTCCAATGACAGACGCAACCGTTACAGTTACCGGGCTTAATTCATTTGATTCATATGAGACCCAAGGCAGTCTTTCAAAAATCTTGACCGATACAATCAGTGACATTTATATGCTCTCTTGCAAGTCTACGAACGACAAAGAAAAGAAAATAGCATTTGACATTGACTTAGGTCAGCTCACTGAATTTAACATGGTTTCGTTTGATTACATGTCGACCCGTTCTATGTTGTGTGAATTGTCTTTATCTGAAGATGGAGAAAACTTTGTTTCGGTTTATGATATGTCAAGCCGGGACTACATCGAATGGAACTTTAACGCAAAAACGGCCAGATATCTAAGACTTGTCTGTTACAAACCAGAGCCAGACGGTATGACGACCGACAAATCTAACGCTGTCTTTTATGAGTATTATTTTATTTTAAAGAATTTGTCGATTGCTAATGAACGCTTCGAACAAAAGTCAGTGTTCGTATCTAAGGTTATTGACTTTGATGATTTAACCAGCACAATAAAACTCGACGCTACCGATATGATTTTTAACAATACGAGAATCGATTATTTTATTGGCTTTGATAACGAAAAAGATAAAATCGGTTGGGATGCAATTCCTAATCATCAAGACCATAAGTTATTTATGTTTGAAAAACGACATAAGATTTTAAACGCTCATGTCCGAGACTTCGGCCAGCGAGGAGAGGTTTTAAATCTATACCGACTTTATAAGCTGCCGCTTAATGTTAATACTAATAGTATCAAGGTCACCCCGGCTTATAATATGTGGTCTGTCAAAAAGTACAACCGTAAAACTGGAGATTCTAATGCAGATGGTTTCTCGCTAACTTCAATGGACTTAAGTGATTATATTAGCAAATGCAATATGACACAAAAATTCATGGACTGTGATAACTATTCCGGGTTCGGCATTGATACCAATGTCTTATATATTATGACCCAGTTTGTTTCATTAGAAGAATCGGCGAACCTGTTTAATAAGTTTATTAGAATCACTGATACCACTCATAAGACTGATGTTGCGAATGCAGAAATGCGTATCTTTCTAAACGGTTATGAGATTACCGCAATGGATAACAGCTCGTTTTCGTTTGCCTTACGTAAAGGTGTAAATAAGATTCAAATAGTATTGCATTGCCCAAGTGCTAATGTCGGAACCAATCGATTGTATCATAACTTAAACTTTAAAGACCTGACGAACGATGTCTTTGGGTTTGTACCAATGCGATACACCAGCAATACCATCTTGGACAAAATGATAGGCGAGAATTATTTATATTATACGATTAAAGATGGCTATATCTATGTTAAATGCGACCCGGACGAAATGATTAAATCTGAATTGGATGACATGGGTTATTTTATTAGCTACTATTGTCTTCGAGAAGATATGGTCAATTATTTCAAAGATAATCATATTAAGTTTCGAATCATGGCGATATTAACTTCGAATGATAAAAATGTATCACCGGAGTTAATTAACTTCAGGATTACAGGAAGGTAGGTAAGAGATGGGCGTATATACATTCAGTTGGTGTCGAGTTGAAGGAATGCCGATTCTTGATTTGAAAAAAGAATACGGAGCATTTAATCAATTACCCGACACAACAAAAGTCTTTTATGGAACTCCTGAAGTCAAAATCATTAATCCAACCAGTTTAGTCAACGGCTCAATTTATCGAGTCGTTCCGATTTCTGAATTTGGCTATTCAACCATCCTGGATATTGACAGCAACTATTCGGCCTTAATTAATAAGATAAGCTTATTTGATAAGAGCATCGATATGCAAGATGCAGGCAACAGTGGCATTTATTATTATGAGCCATTTGTAGTCGACCGCAGCTGTGTTATCTTTCACTGTGATTCAACCAAGACAACCTATGACCATTACTCAATTATTCTAGTCGATTCGTTTGCTACACCTGAAATCATTACGGTTGTTGCTAATTATGTTGGTGGCCCGGTTGCCGTAGGAGACCCGTTTGATACAAAGTTTCTTCAACTTTATGCAATTTACTCAGACGGAAATCGAGTAGCTATTCTTCAAGGGTATACGATTGAGCCAGCTAACAAAATTGTTACTCAGACAAAAAGTAATGTCTTTGTCATTAGTTATACAACCCCTCAGTTTGTTATGTTTAAGACTTCGATTATCGTCGAAGGGATTAAAAAGTTAACCGGGATTAAAGCATACTATGATGGCCCGGATGTTTCTTACACTCAAGAAGCCTTAAGAAAATACTTTATTGTGGTTGCCGAATACTCGGACGGCTCAAGTGCCACAGTTACAGATTTCACATTCCCTAACGGGAATATTGTGAGTGAAACTAATTCAGGAGCAATCGCTATCTATTATGAGGGTTTTTATGCGACCGTTATTGTGAGTCTTTTCACTGTCTCTTCCTCTCGGCTTATTGCTTATTATAATGGGCCTAATGTCGAGATTAATCATGATTTCGATATTACTTATTGCAATATTAAAATCTATTACAAATCCTCGGATGATATTAATACCTATTATGAAAATATTCCGGCCAATCTCTGTACGTTTGCCCCTACGAATATCGACCATGAAGGTGTTAATTATATCCTAGTTGAATATACTGGTAAAGCCGGTAAGGTCTCTACAAATATGATTGTTATCGGCATAAAACCAGAAGTAAGATTAAACTTTATCGAAGCCAGTTATGTTGGGCCGTCTGTTTATGTCGGCAGCCCTTATAGCATCGAGCGAGTCATTTGTAAAGCGCATTATTCCAACGGCTCGATTGTACTAATCAAAAACTTTAGAATTAACAGCAATGTTATTAATCACGTTGGTATTAATGAATTTGTCGTATCGTACCAAGAAAAAGAAACAACGGTTCAAACGACTATTTCAGTTACCGGTATCGATAAAGACTCAACGTCAGAAACTGGATATAATGCTATTTACTTAGATAACAACTACCCGGAGGCAACGAGAGTAAACAATCGCTATCGTGGCCCCGCAGAAGCGTTTAAACATGACAAGGTGAACTATTTAATTAATAAAAATATCCGGAACCTGTATGGGCTCTTCGCCCAAATAGAGGGTAACTATAATCAAGTAGTCGAAAGAATTAATGGTAATAGTTCAGTTAAAGCAAAAACAATTAACAGCGTCACGACTTTAGAGATAGAGTCAGGGGCATGGACATACGACCAGCGGTTTACCAACGGGAAATACAAAACAGAATAGGATGTGGGATAATGAACAGTAATAGTAATTTATTCGTTAAGAACATACCAGCTATTCAAGAACGGGAATTTAAATACCGAGCGCCAATGAATAGTCATGAACTTAACCTAATGCAACAAGAGTCCTTTGGGGATATTCTTGATTTATTTAACAAGGCCAATGCTTTACAAAAGACAATCTATGAAATGAATCTGGCCAATAATATCGAATCAACCTGTTATGCTAAACGTTTGGATGCAGCGCTGGCCAAGCTTGACCAACTGACCGAGTCTTATAATAACTTAATCAGTGTTGATGATGACTTTAGATACAAGACCCAATACGCTTACAACGCAACGACAATGGATGACGCTTATGGTTGTCTAATTGACCAAAATACAAATGATATTACAGCACACATTGCTAACAGTATCAGCAAGACCCGTCTTTATGACGAGACCTATGACGAGACTTTAGTTCCGCCAAGCTTGCAAGCCTATATCGGCCCGGATTCTTTTCGGGTTGGTGGCAGTATTTATTCTATCGAAGATAGTGATATCAATAATGCCTTTGACGGCAGCAGTGCTAATATCTGGTTTCGAAAAGTAGTAACCGCTCCAACGGTCGAAGAAATCGAAAATGAAATAATTATCGGTCTTCCGGAAGATATTATTACGACCCGGCTCATGAATGAAATTATTATCAAGACATTCCCGGTTGGATATGTGGACATCATGGATATCAAATATAAGTCTAACGGCGCATGGCAAACCATTCCCGGTTTCCAGAAACATCATGGCTGTACCGAGAAAGAAGCCAATGATATCTTTGGCAATACATATACGTATTGGTCAATCGACAATGCTGGAGATTTAAAGTTCAACTTTCAGAATCTGCAAACCAATCAGATTAAGATTAAAATGCGGCAGCGGAATTATGAGTTTGATGCCGAAAACAATCGACGTATCTGGTACTTGGGCCTCCGGGATATCGATATTATTTATAATACGTATACCAGAGACCATTCTGTTTTTGATATGGTGTATTCATTTCAAGAAACTAGCAAGAACATTAAAGTTTACGATGCTGAAGTTTTGTTTAATAATGCAAATAACTCAGATGATACAAACTTTGGCGTATCAAAAGAGTATTACTATTACGACACGACTGGCAATATTCATAAAATTCCATCAACCTGCCCTTTTATTCTCGAAGGACACAAGATGATGATACGGTTTACAATTGAGGGGAATCAAACTACCCCTAATATATATGCCTGTAAAATAAAGTACAAAATAATGTAAAATGTCAATTGTATTTTACTAGATATTGATATACAATAAAGAAGTAAAATCCATCTTTTTCATTTTACCCCTCATGAAATATTATAAAGTTAGACCGGAAAATATTCTGGTCTTTCTTTATTTTCAGTATTGACATCTAGGAAATTAAGTTGTAATATTAACGGGCGAGGTTTACAAACGAAAGGAGCATTAAAAATGAACAATCCAGAGCTATGCAGATATTATATGCAGCAAGAAAACACAGTAAAAATAATTCCAAACGTACAAGACAAAAATATTATTGATATTCTCGACGAGACTTTCGATAAAAATTGGACATGGGAATTAACCGATGAAAGATTTTATGCCGATGGCCAATCCGTTTCCACCACAGTTACAGTGTATCTTCCCGGCAGAGTGCTTACGGGGCGAGCAATGTGTAAGCTCAAAGATTACTTAGATAATCACGAAAGAGCAATTGACAATGCTTGTTTCCGACTCATGGGCACAATGCAACCTTACCAATCGGTTTCACCGTTACTAGAATCAGAAATGGCGAAAGCTCAAAATATGACAGCCGAACAAATTATGGCGTCACTTAGTCACACCGCTTCACTTAATCCAGTTAACTCCGATACTCAGCCAATTAATTCTTCTTCAGAAGTAGGCATCCCGGAAGTATCTCAAAATACCATTAATCCTGAAACAGCTCAAGTGCCAGCTACTCATCCCCCTCAATTAAAAACTCAAGAATCAATACCTACGACTCAGACTAATACTTCAGCAGCACCACCTGTCGATGGCGTATACGGGCCAGATGACCCACAGCCTCGATATAAAGGTTTCTCTCAATCCCAAGTTGATAAATTGAATCAATTCAAAGCTGACTTCGATATCTTAAACGATGATATGTTTGCTAACTATGTCAAGACATGGGACAAGGGGTTAAAATCAAAAGGCGATATTACTCCCTCAAATGTCAACGCTTTCTTAACATGGGTTGATAGCTTGGGAAAAATGGACTGCTAGTTAAAAAAGGTTCTATCTATGATTTGGCCGCTACATACATGATGCTAATCGAAAAAGAAATGATTGGAAAAGACAAACAGGCTGCATTACTTAATAATCTAGCCTCCGCTCTTGGAAATGGCCATACGTATCAGGATATTATGAAAGATATTGTTAATACATTCCACAACGGTTCCCCATTTTCTTTTGCCAAATACAATAAAGTAATCCAACTTAACTTAATAAGGCCGGGTGTTGTTTATTATCACAAAGAATTAAAACTAATAAACGACTTACCTGTTGTTAATCATGACGTAGATAGTGGAACCATAACTAGCAGCGAGGTAGAATACTACCTAGAACCGGTCGCCAGTTATACAATGCAAGATTTATTAACATACTTTTATTCTAAAGGTATGACGGACGTAAAAGAATATAACGCCAAGAGAATGGCCGGGGTACTTAAATACATGATAGATAAATATGCCATTGATAAAGTTCTATTTATGATAGAAGCAGCAGCCCGGATGTTCCAGTCTGACAAAAAGATATTTTCAATGAATGATTTCGAAGGTTATAACTATACCGCAACAGTTTTCTTAGAACAAATCAGAGACAGTTGTAAATACTCAGGAGGCGATAAGTATGTCTTACGAAAACGAGTATTATTTGGTTGAGGTGGGCTATGGCTTTAAGACAGCCAAAGGAAAAGGATTTAGTCGTGGGGACTATGTACCAGTTAAAACGATTAATAATTTTATTAAAAAACGTAATTCGCACAGTGTTTTCCATACGGTTTATCGTTACAAAGATGTAGAAATCGAAAGCGCTAAACAAATCGGAGATGTTGAAATTCAAAATGCCAGCTTATACGGCGATTTATATTTAGACTTTGATGATATCAGCTGCTATGAGAATGTTAAAGCTGATGCGATTACAGCCTTGAGCTATTTAAAAATCATCTATCACATCAATGATAATCAGGTAAAGATTTACTTCAGTGGGAACAAGGGTGTTCATATTGTTGTTCCTGCTGAAATCCTTGGAGTCAAACCAATGATATCACTGAATGGTGTCTTTAGAAATATCGCTATATCAATTAATACGTTTAGCAAAAACAAAACAATTGATACGCAAATTTATGACAACAAGCGGATGTTCCGGATTCCAAACACGATTCATGAAAAGAGTGGATTATATAAAGTTCCGATTACAGCTACAGAACTTCGAACTTTATCAGAGGCCGAGATTAGGGACTTAGCTAAGAGTCCCAGAGATATCAAGGTCGAACCGGTTGTCGAAACAAACAATATTGCCAGACAAGCCTTTGAGAAATGTATTATTGAGTTTCAAATTATGAATAACGAAGCCAAGAAAGATAAACGATTTAATGCCAAGCTGACAATTATTCCCCCATGTATTCAGTATCTTTTGGATAATGGCGCAATTGAGGGCCAGCGAAATATTACAATTGCATGTCTTGCCAGCTTTTGGCGAAACTATGGCAAGTCATTAGACGAGACCATTGAGACCATCTCCGAATGGAATGCCAGTAATTCTGCACCAACCGGTCTGATGGAATTAAAACGAACTGTAAGAAGTATCTTCATGGGACAAAAGTCTTATGGTTGCAGCACACTAAAGCTCACATCCATATGTGATTCAGATAAATGTAAATTATCAAAAAAGAAAGAGGTAAATAAAAATGTTATTAGAAGTTAAAGTAAAGAGATTACGGCCAAGCGCAAAGATTCCAATGTTCGGAAGCACCGAAGCAGCAGGAGCTGATTTATATGCTTGCCTGCAAGATATTGATTGCCCAGCAGTAGAAATTAAGCCGCATGAAACAAAGGTCATCCCATTAGGGTTTGCGACCCAGTTTGCTCCCGGCCATGTTGCTTTGTTGTATGCTCGTGGTGGCACAGCTACCAAAAAAGGAGCTGCTCCAGCTAACAAAGTCGGCGTGATTGATTCTGACTATCGTGGTGAATGGATGGCTCCAATGCATAACCATACTAACGAAACCATTATTATCGAAGATGGCGAACGGATTGCCCAAATGGTTCTTCAGGAAGTTGAACGACCAACTTTTGTCGAAGTCAATGATTTATCTAATACTGAAAGAGGCGAGGGACGATTCGGCAGCACTGGCATAAAATAAATCATAAGGAGCGTTATGCATGAGCAATCAGATAAAAGTTAATGACCAAGAAACCCAACAGACTATTACCATCAACGAACCGAATTTTTACGGCCCCGCTATTCCCGCCCAAGACATTGCTTACTCTGATTCAAGCTGCTCTATCCAAATAGGAAGCACAAATCCAGAAACGATAAACTTTCATTATCCCTGTAAACCACAAGAGGATTATGAGCTGGCCATGTGGAACACACTCGATTCATTTGAAACGAACGCATGGCAAACTAAGAATGTCGGCATTAAAACTGGGTTCGACTATGTGGACAAAGCTTTTGAAGGTGGATTATATCCCGGGTTTATTATTATCGGCGGGGATAGTAACTTAGGGAAAACCGCCTTTCTTACACAGCTGGCATGGGGGATTGTCCAAAACAATCAAAATGTTTATGTTATGGATTTATCCCTTGATGATGCGATGCCAGATAAACTGGCCAGGGTAGCAGCTTGCTCTGGCCAATTAATTATCAATGCTGTTAAAACACCTCTTAATTATGTTGATTACCCATTAATGTTGATTCGACGCAAAAATGCTATTTTAAATTTAAGGTCGCATGTTGGAAAATACCGAGCATATGATTCTACGTTCAGTACATTTGTCGAAGACATTGAGAAAGAAATCGAAGAAAAGCTAATCATGTTTGATTCACAAGGTATCGATAAACAATTAGTGGTCTGCATTGATAACTTTCATGATTTAAATATTTCATCCCAGCCAGGATTACAGGATAAAGCAAAATTTGACTTCTTGGCTCAGTGGTGTTCCGACATGGCCATTAAACATAATATTGTTATGATTTGTTCAGCAGAACTTAAAAAGCTTAATGGTAATCGACGCCCAATGCTTGATGATTTACGAGAGTCTGTAAAGATTAAATACGAGGCCAAGGCGGTCTTACTTGTTTATAATGAAGTGCATTATAAAGGAGACTCGTCAGATATCTTCTACATGAAGAGTGGCTCACCGTTTAAGCAGCCGGTCTTTGAAGTTCACTTTGCTAAAAACAAATTCGGAACATACAAAGGCAGAGCCTTCTATGAGTTTTATCCTGAAATGGCTTATATGAAAGAATGTGCGCCTCAAGTACAGAAAACATATTCCCAGATTATATTCGGATAAAGGAGGGCAACTTGGAAGACAAGGATATTATAAATAAGACGTTTAATGAACTAACAATCTTAAGACACATCGGCAAGCCTGACACTGAAAAATACAGAACATGGAATACTGGACAATGGGTAGAATGTAGATGCAGTTGTGGAGAAATTACCGAACTTCCATTATATGGGGTTGTTAATGAATATATTAAAAGCTGCGGCTGTCTCCGGAAAGAAAAAGCAGCTTTGACTCTTGAAGAAATCAAAAAGAATAACCCAACACCAACGGCTATTTATCTTACTTTTAAAGATAAAACCTTAAATATAAGCGACTGGTCAAAAGAAACTGGGATACCACGGTCTACGATTATGTATCGTATCTCAAGAGACTTACCGGTAGATAAAATATTAGAGAGGAGGAACGAGAATGAGTAAACGAAAAAGTAAGATTCAAAAGCTACAAGGAATTAACTTAAACCAGTTATCCGAAATGGCTAAAACAAATCCCCGGTATACAAAAATCTTTGCAGGCTTAGCTCAAATCGACGGCATTATTAAAAAGCATGTTGAAGAAATTGTTGCAGCAACCGAAGACACCGCCAAGTTTTATGTTAAAACAGAGCTGATGGCCCAATGTTATACACTTTATTTGTTTAACGCCGAAAGACAAGCAACCGTTGGAGTAAGCTGGCCACTGGCTGATTTCTTAGACAAATGCGACAAGAAACTTATTGGTGATGATGTAAGATTCAAAGTCGAGAAAATGATTGCCAGATTTGATAACAAAGGACTTAGTACCGGAGAAAAGATTAACTGGGTTTATTAAACCCAAGGAGGAAGTTATGAGTAATTTAGAACCAACAAAAGAAGAGCAGCGAAATGCACACAAAAACTTATTAAATTATATTGAAAATCTTTATGTAACTAAAAACAATGCCTACGGTAATTCGTTTAGTCGTCTTTACGAAGAAGTAGGCATTCTATCAGCAGCGACATCAATTGGACATAAGTATCATCGATTTATTAACCTGGCAAAAAATGGTGAAGAAAACTTTGGCTATGAAGGCCTGAGAGATACCCTAGTCGATATGGCTAATTATTGCTTATTGGCCGTTATGGAATTAGATAAACAAGAAAAAAGAAAAACACAGTCCATCAGTATAGCCAATGACACAGGAAAGCAGGTACAGGACAATGAAGGTTGTTAAAAGAAATGGCGAAGTAACCGAGTTTGACGAAGAAAAGATTTACAATGCAATATTAAAGGCAATGAAATTTGGCTCTGGTATTGTTAAAGCCAATATCGCATATACAATTTCTGAGGATATTAAGAAAGCTGTGACTGCTTCCGGAAAAGAACAAATTGATATTACCGAAATCGAAACAATGGTTTTTGAAATGTTGATTGCCAAAAAACAAAAGATTACCGCCAAAGCCTACGAAGCTTACCGAGCCGTTCAGGAATTTAAGAGAGACGTAACAGAATTAGATACTGTTATCGAAAGCATCGTTGACGGCTCAAATAAAGACATCATCAATGAGAATTCAAATAAGAACTCAACCATTGCTTCGACTCAAAGAGATTTAATCGCTGGGGAATACTCAAAAGATTACAGTCGCCGGGTTTTACTTCCAAGTAATATTTTACATGCTCATGATGAAGGTATTATTCATATGCATGACTTAGATTACTTTATCGAAAAAATTCACAACTGTTTTGGTGGGAATATGCGATTTGTCACAAGTGACGGAGTTAAGGCTTTTAATGATTGTCATGACAATCAACAAGTAGAAGTAATCGACAAAAACGGAACATGGCGACCAGCTATTGTTAAAAATTACGGAAAACAAAAAATGCAAATCGTTACTTTAACAAGTGGCCGGACTAATAAAAAAATCAAATGCACTCCTGGCCATCGCTGGTTTTTAAAAGATGGTTCTGTTACAACAAACCTCAAACAAGGAGACCGACTTTCTTTACTACAAGAAACGCAAAATCTTGATAACGTAAACCCAAAAGCATTTTGTCTTGGTTTTGTTTTAGGAGATGGAACGGATTATTGTAAAAAAACATCTGAAGGAGTTCAGGTTAGATTATGTAATAACAAAACTCAATATCTTGATATGTTCATTAAAGAAGGATACGCAATTTCTTCTCAACAATTTGGTAACGGAGATATTATTTTAACCAAAAGTGGCAATGCTTTTAAACAGAAATTTTTATCCAGTCACGCTTGGAACTTTATGTCTAAAAATGATTTAATCAGTTTGTTTCTTGGATACTATGCCGCTGATGGGAATAAAGACCGAAATGGAATCTCTACTGCTAATGCCGACCTTGCTCAAATGATTAGAGACATTTCGTCTATTGCTGGATACTTTATTGCAAGTGAAAACTTCAAAGTAAGAAGCACTAACTTTAAAGAAGATGCCGAATTATATAACTTTAGATTTTTAAAATCTCAACCATCAAATCGAAATTGGATTGTTAAAGATATTAAAAGAGTTGATAATTCTAAATATGATGCATGGTGCATAGAAGAGCCTGTCACTAACTCATTCACTCTTGATGGCGGAATTGTTACAGGAAACTGCTGCCTTGTTAATCTTGATGATATGCTGCAAAACGGGACGGTTATCAACCGTAAGCTTATTGAGAAACCTCGTTCTTTACAGACAGCTTGTACAGTTGCCACTCAAATCGTCCAGCAAGTTGCTAACGGTCAATATGGTGGCCAGACAATTAGTTTAGCTCATTTAGCACCGTTTGTCAGAATCAGTCATGATAAACTAATTGCGAAATATCTTGATAGAGGACTTGACCAGATATCAGCAGAGATATTTGCAGCAGAAGATTTAAAAGAAGAAGTCCGGGCCGGAATGCAGACCATTCAGTACCAAATAAATACTTTTTCAACATGTAACGGTTGGTGGTAAAGCTTGGCCGTTTTAAAACCTTGTTAACCTAACTTATAGGGTGTGTATATAGAATCATCTATATATGCTAACGGTATCAGCAAAATAAGACTCCTCATTGAGAGAAAACCAATAATGAGGCTTTAGAAAAAGACGAATAAGCTGACTAAGAAAGCTTGAGCCTGAAATGGCAAGATAGTAATACCGTGTCGAAACTTTATAAATAAATACTTTCGCTACTTAGGTTGAAAATTCAGCGTATATATTATCTTAGAGGTGATATTATGTTTGGATATATATATGAAACAAAAAACTTAATCAACGGAAGAATTTATATAGGTAAAAAAGAACAAAGCAATTATGATAAAAATTATTACGGAAGCGGAACAATCATTAAACAAGCAATTAAGAAGTACGGAAAAACTAATTTTTCAAATACAATGATTGACACCGCTGATACGCTTGAAGAACTAAACCAAAAAGAGCTGTATTATGTAAAATCCTGCAAAGAAATGTATGGAGACTTATGCTATAACATAGCCGAAGGTGGCACTGGAGGTAACGCACTGTATTATATGTCAGAAGAGCAAAAACAAGAGTTCAAAGATAAAATGACAATAATTAATACTAAGCGTAGCCGGTCTAAAGAATCAAGAGAAAACATAGGGAAAAAAGTTCGCCAATACTATGAAGACCATCCAGAGCAAAAAATCAAACAAGCTATCAAAATAAAAGCTTACTGGACAGAAGAAAGAAGAAAAGAACATGGTGAAAAAATAAAAGCTAGGCCGCAAGAAGTAAAAGACAGAGCTGTCAGTTATAAACCATGTGCGTTTATCCTCAATGATATTTATAAAGAATTTAAGTCTGTTGATGAATTAAGAATGTTTTTAAAAGAAGAATATAATTATAATCCAGACAGAAGAAGCTTTATGAAAATTATGTCCGATGGAGCAAAAGGAATACCGTATAAACCATTTCATAAGAATAAGTTCAAAGACCTATTTGGTATGATAATCTATCATATCAATAATAAAGAAGATGTATCGACTAGCTGTGATGAGTTTAGCAGCGTAGGATAGGAGATAAGTACCTATTCCAAAAGCAAGGCCATAGTTATTATAACTATGGAAGATATAGTCAGTTGGAGCAACGCAAGCTCCATTTTTATCGATTTATATGCATATTAGCGAAAACCCTGAATACGAAACTGAAACAGCTATGCTTATCGAAGAAGCATTACGCCAGCGCATCATTGGAATGAAAAACGAAGCTGGTGTTTATATTACTCCCGCCTTCCCTAAATTACTTTACGTGACAGATGAAAACAATATCCATCCGGATTCTCCTTATTATTATTTAACCGAACTGGCTGCCGAGTGCGTGTCAAAACGGATGTTACCTGATTTTATTTCTGCCAAGAAAATGCGTGAAGAACATGATGGTGAGGTATTCCCGTGTATGGGATGTGTTGAAGAAAACGAAATTATTACTTATAAGTATTGCGGCAAGCTTTATGTCGAATCATTTATCCGCATGTGGAATCGCTTAGGATTAGATTTCAAAATAGAAAATCAATTCTCAGAAGAAAATCCTAACGATAATCCCAATCTATTTATGAACCTTTCTGGTGTTACCATTTATGACAGCGGAAGAAATGACTTTGTTATAACAGAAAAGATTATCAAAAATGTAAATAAAAACAATTGGATGAAGATTGAATTGTCGGGCGGCAGACTTGTTACCTGCACAGAAGACCATCCTTTCCCAACAGCAAGAGGGCGAGTTTTGGCTGGAGATTTAAAAATAGACGATATCATCACAATCAACAAAGGGCAATACGTCGAAGAAGGCGTTATTGATTCTTGGGATAGCGACCTTGCCTGGGCCTATGGTGTGTTGCTGCATAAAGCAAATTTATCAGAGACCGTAACAGTTTCACTACCTAGAGTTGGCAGACTACATACCTCACTAATTGCTATTATTAATTATCATTACGATACTTACTGTGACACAAAAAAGATTGACGATTGTCAAGTCATTACGTTTAAATCTGAAAAATTACAACAAGATTTAATTGCTCTTTTTGAAGGCGTTAAAAGAAGTGACCGACATATCCCAAATGAAGTTTTCTCAATGAGTAGAGAGACAAGAGTGGAAATGCTGGCCGGTATTATTGATGCAAGCGGTCGTCTTTGTACGGATAACAACGAAAACAAGGTAACCATTAAAACAGCAAACAAAGAAATGGCTTTGCAAATAATGGCTTTAATGCAGTCACTTGATATGCCTGCTTCGATTAAAGAAAAAGAGATGGCTAATTTTAAAACTCCAAAATATAAAGTCAGCTGCATCCCTTCGAAAGAATTACTTGAATCAATGATATGCTTGAATATTAAAGGTTCTCTTACTAATTTTGCCTTTAATAACGGACTACCTTCTAGTAGTAAACCTAAAACAATCAAGGACGGAAGAGTTATTTCGATTAAAAATACTTATGTTGAAAGTTATAGCTATGACGTAGAAACCGAGTCTGACCATTTTGATGTTAGCGGTATTTATAGTCATAACTGTCGCAGTTTCTTAGGATTATACAAAGACGAAAACGACAAATACAAATGGTATGGTCGTTTTAATCAAGGCGTCTGTACTCTTAATCTCGTAGACGTTGGGTTATCAGCAGAAAAAGATATCGAAATGTTCTGGGCCATCCTAGAAGAACGTTTAGAGCTTTGTTATCAGGCTCTCATGATTCGTCATGAGCGATTAAAAGATACCGATGTTGGCGTGTCTCCTATTCATTGGAAGTATGGCGCTTTAGCAAGAACCGAAAAAGATAATTTCAATGACTTGTTATATGGCGGGTATTCGAGTATCTCACTTGGATATGCCGGACTTTATGAGTGCGTCCTTTCTTTAATCGGAGAAAGTCATACGAGTGAAAATGGCCAGAAGCTGGCTCTTGAAATCATGGAACGACTTGGTAAGAAATGTGCTATCTGGAAAGAAAAAACCAATATCGGTTTTGCTTTATATGGAACACCGTTAGAGTCAACAACATTTAAGCTGGCCAAGTGTTTAAAGAAACGATTCGGTATTATCGAAGGCATTACTGACCATGATTATGTTACGAATTCATATCATGTTAATGTTCAGGAAGATATCAGCGCTGAAGATAAATTAAAATTTGAATCTCAGTTCCAGAGCATCTCTTCCGGAGGATTCATTTCTTATATCGAAACCTGTAACTTATCCGGAAACATCCCAGCGGTTATCGATATTATTAAATACATGTACGAAAATATTAAATACGCTGAAATGAATGGCAAGTTTGATTATTGCCAAGAGTGTGGATTCAGTGGTGAAATACTTTTAGACGAACATAACGAATGGTATTGTCCAAATTGTGGCAACACAAACCACGAGACTATGAACGTGGCCCGAAGAACGTGCGGCTACATCGGAGATAATTTCTGGAACGACGGCAGAACCGAAGAGATAGGAGACAGAATAGTTCATGTTGATAACAAAGATTTAGTTATTTAAGAAAAGAGGGTAATGATGAACGTAGCAAAAATCAGATGCGAGGATATCGCAAATGGCCCTGGTATCAGAGTCAGCATTTATGTACAAGGCTGCACTCGACAGTGTGAAGATTGTTTTAACAAAGAAACGTGGGACTTCAATGGAGGAAGTCCCCTTACTAATAATTTAAAAGAACGATTCTTAGAACTTGGTAATAAAAAGAAAATTGTTGGCTATTCAATTCTGGGAGGGGAACCTCTCCAACAAGGAAAAGAAATGCTAAGTTTGGTTCAAGACATCCGGAAGGCTTATCCGGAGAAAACTATTTGGATGTGGACAGGTTACAAATACGAAGATTTATCTGACGAGCAGCTCGAAATCGTTAAAGAGATAGACGTCCTTGTAGATGGTGAATTTGTGACTAAGCTAAAAAGCTCAAATCGGCATTTTATGGGGTCTAGCAATCAACGGCTTATCGATATTCATAAAACACTTGTTGCGGACACAGTCGTCCTATTCAAGCTATAGGCGCCTATGTTAAAGTTAGCAAATAATTATGAAGACCAGATAGCCGAAGCAATGGTGGAAACATGGTATGATGATAAATATAAATTTTATCATTATTCGAATTACCGAACAGAATTTAAGCTTCCAGACGGTGACTGGGATGGCCGACATTTTGTCTCGGTTGATAGTGACGATAACTTAATCGGTTATATCTGTTACGAAGTATGCAGGCCCAGCGACGTCATCGATGGATTCTGTGCAATTAACTTTACAAACAACAAGGCAACATTCGGAAAAGACCTTGCTCAAGTAATCGATGATATCTTTTGTAAGTTCAATCATAACAAAGTAGAGTTTAATGTTGTTATTGGTAATCCAATTGAGAAAAGCTACGACCGCATCGTTCACAAGTGCGGCGGCAGAATCGTTGGAGTTCGCCGGGAACATACCGTCTTAATCGATAATCAACATTATGACGACAAGCTTTATGAAATATTAAGACATGACTATCTTAAAGCAATGCCGATAAGATAGTGAGGCAAAACACGCTTTTACTACACTAAGAATTTCGTTAGTGTAGTAAAAGCTAAAACACTACACTAACGGAGGATTAATAATGTCAAATAATTTTATTCAAGGACTATACGAAGCAGCAAAATCAGATAGCAGCGTTGACCCAATCACAGGCGTTCCTAAATTTGATGAACAAAAACTAAGACGAAAACTTGATGCCAATAAAAAACTGGGCAGCCGGAACAGAGATATCTTTGCCAGTGGCGAACGACGATTCAAAACTTGTCCTCGGTATAACCCCTGTCCTATTTGTGATAAATGTCAAAATAAAGCCAGCCATTTATATGACTCATGCCGGGAATGTAAGATTCCTATTTGCACACACACTTACGAAGACCGAGACCGAATGATTAAGCGCAGTAACTTTTCGATACCGGTAACCGAAGAAGTAATGGACGCCATTAAAGAATTAGCCCATACTGTCACCAATGGTTGAAATACAGAGTCAATGGTCTGCCGACATAAAAGGGGAGGGTATAGTTAACCAATTCTTAAATGATTTCCTTTATAGTCGGACAGGTCGGTCATTTCAAACCATCACTGACAAAAACCAGCAATTTAGAGGCGTAGATACAAAAATGACTCTTTTTAATGGCCGGGTCATTTCAATCGATGAAAAATGCCAACTTAATCGACTCAACCAAACACCGACAACGCAATGTTTAGAACTCGGGTTCTATAACGATGCAGGCATTTATCGTAATGGATGGTTTGCAAAAAATACAGATACTGAATATTATTTGTTCACATGGATTCCAAAATGCAGAGCTAAAAACAAATACAATCTTACTTATGATTCAATCGATGAAGTGGCAGCAATGCTGGTCTCTAAAAAGAAACTCGAAGACCATTTAAAAAAGACATTTAATATCGACAAAGAAACACTTAGGTTTCCGATTGCAAAAATGATTTGCAATAATCATCATGAACAGAAAATAAATAACAGCGGGAAAAAGACAAATTATG